>AUXO010898935.1_pt1 | contig 10840 bp, 12 predicted proteins | sample 768731 | NCBI WGS metagenome assembly AUXO01 (sample SAMN02715735, study PRJNA202380) | gut metagenome | biome: sheep rumen | host: Ovis aries | place: New Zealand: Palmerston North
CCTTAAGATAAGCTTAAACTTTTCATAAGATTAAAAACCTCCGGTATATCTATACCGAAGGTTCTTTTGAAAGGATAGGGTCGATGACCTTGTGTTCCTTTTTGTTTTTTTTACTGGCTTTGCGATATTGCAGAGGCGTTACACCATACAAGGACTGAAAGGTTAAGATGAAGCGACGACTATCAGAAAAACCGTTGTTGATAGCTACTTGGTAAATGCTCTCATCGGTTTCCAATAGGTCAAATCTGACTTTTTTTGCCCACTAAATAGCAGCATGATCAAATCATGGAGTATATATGTCATCAATTCCTACTTCTATCATTCATAGAAAGAAAGAATGGTAAATTCATAGAATTATGACAATGATAATGTCAAATAAAAATGGATAATAAAACTGTAAAAAGGAGAAAACATAACATGAAAACATATTATTTCACTTTAACAGGAACAAAACACCATTACGGTAACGACTTTATTGAAAAAGATATGATAATAACATTATAAAAGGAACCAGATAACGAATATGACAAAGAAGCAATCAAAGTATGTTTGAAACCTTTCGGATGCATTGGGTATGTTGCGAACAGTCCATATACTGTAATCGGAGATGATTGTTATTCAGCAGGACGATTATATGATAAGATCCCAGATACAACAGAAGCAACTGTACTATTTAAATTAGACCATGGAATTATTTGTAAGGTGGACATTGAATAAATGATAGAAGAATACAAATTGACAGGTTTCCAGTTTGAATATATACGACGGTATCGTAATAAAATTACATCATATATTTCGATACAATTAGAACAAACAACGGATAGCCCTGTCTTTTTGTTATGCAAATGCAACAATCAAATAAAAAAGGTAGATATAACCGATCAGATCGGAGAATTTGTTAATGGTATTCTAAATTGTAGATCCTATTTCCAAGCGACAATTGAAACATAAAACCAATTCGTAAAACTGATTATTCATTTTTATAATTATTTACAAATATACCTATTCACTAGTTTTAGTATTCAGAAGCGAGAGTATAAGGAGAAATAATGGCTATAAAATTCGTCTCAGCAAAATGTCCGGAATGTGGTCGGCACTCAATGTAGAGGAAGGGCGTAAACAAACTTTTTGTGAGTATTGTGGCGCAAATATTTTAATTTACGATGATAACGAACCCGCTCCCAAAAAAACAAATATAAAGAAATCAAAGCCACCCAAAATAAATCAAAACATTCGGATGAAAGAAATTGAAATCGAAGAACGGCAGCGTCTGGCAGATGCAAAACAGAAAGCCGATTTGGAGAGGCAAAAATCTTCTACAAATAAAACTGCCATAGTTCTAGCTATCGTTGGTATTTTACTCATGGCCGAGTCCTCAGGTGGTGGATTAATTTTTATAATTATAGCCATATGCATTTGGTATTCATCCAAAAATAATCCTCCAAAAACAATACGTTTTTCAAATAATAGAAGTACTAACGAGTTCTTTTCGAACCGTACCCGAGTTTCGAAACCCTATGTAAAAGCTCCCACATTTACCGTAAAAGTACCTAGATCGATCAATGGGTTTCAAAGCAAAAACTATACCGATATTGAAGCCATGTTTACAAGTGCAGGATTTACAAACGTGAAATGTATTCCTCTTAATGATTTAAGAATGGGGGTTCTTACATCTCCCAGCAAGGTTGATTCTATTACCATAAATGGTCAGGAAATACATGGAGGCGGAAAAAAGTTTCCAAAAAACGCAAATGTTATTATTTCATACCATAGCTTATACCACAAATAGGAAGACCAGAATTCTTTCTCTCTGTTTTTCTATAAGAAACAGATACTATATAGTTAACGTAAAAAGTTGGGCCGGATTTAAGGCCCAACTTTTATGATGAATTACAAGATGTCTACTATTCAAACTCAATGGTTCCCGGTGGCTTTGAGGTAATGTCAAAGAGTACGCGGTTTACATGTTGTACTTCGTTTACGATGCGATTGGAGATCTTATCCAGTACTTCGTATGGGATCCTTGCCCAGTCAGCAGTCATACCGTCAATGGAAGTCACTGCACGAATGGCAACCGCATAATCATAGGTTCTCTGATCCCCCATGACACCGACAGAACGCATATTGGTCAGAGCTGTGAAATACTGCCAGATTTCTCTGCGCAGACCGGCTTTGGCAATTTCTTCACGAAGAATATAATCACTATCCTGGACAATACGGATCTTTTCTTCTGTGATCTCACCCATGATCCGAATACCAAGTCCAGGGCCTGGGAACGGTTGTCTCCAAACCATATCTTCCGGTAAGCCTAAGGCTTCACCTAGAGCTCGTACTTCATCTTTAAATAACGTATTCAACGGTTCGATCAGCTGGAACTGCATATCCTTTGGAAGACCGCCGACATTGTGATGGGATTTGATCGTCTGGGCTGTTTTGGTACCGGATTCAATTACGTCGGTATACAGGGTTCCCTGTGCCAGCCATTTGATATTCTCCCCTTCGGTCAGCTTCTTTACTTCTTCATCAAAGGTATAAACAAATTCATTGCCGATGATCTTGCGTTTATGCTCCGGATCGATGACTCCATCCAATTTGGATAAAAAGCGCTTTTTGGCATCGATCTTGACCAAATTGACATTCATGTTTTTTCCAAAGGTTTCCATAACGCTTTCGGCTTCGCCTTTGCGAAGAAGACCATGGTCGATAAACATACAGATCAGCTGGTCACCGATGGCCTGATGCAGTAAAGCGGCTACGACAGAGGAATCCACCCCGCCGGATAATCCCAGCAGGACCTTGTCTTTACCTACTTTTTCCCGGATTTCCTTGGTCTGTGTTTGAATGAAATCCTGCATGGACCAGTTATTACGGGCCTTGCAGATCTTAAATACGAAGTTTCTTAATATATCATTGCCATATTCGGAATGACGGACTTCCGGATGAAACTGCAGTGTGTACATCTGTTTTTCTACGTTGGATGTGGCCGCATATGGACATGTATCCGATGTGGCACTGGTCTGAAAGCCTTCGGCTAGCTTTGATACCTTATCCCCATGTGACATCCATACGGTTTGTTTTGTTGGCAGACCGTCGAACAATAAACTGTCATCGACAATCTCTATTTCCGTACGTCCGTATTGTCGTTCCTGGCTGGATTCTACATTTCCTCCCAGTGTGTAATGCATCATCTGCATCCCGTAACAGATACCGAGGATCGGCAGTCCGCATTCAAAGATGCGTGGATCACATTTTGGAGCATCATCTTCATAGACACTGTTCGGTCCGCCCGAGAAGACAATCCCTTTGACATCCTTTAATGCCAGTATCTCTTCTAAGGACATCGTATTGGAATGCAATTCGGAATATACACCGAATTCACGGATCCTACGGGCAATTAACTGATTATACTGACTTCCAAAATCCAACACTACAATTTTATCCGGCATATTGTTTATCCTCCTTGATTCATCTCTTCAATAAAGTCAATAGCGCCTGTTAAATCTTCACATCGTACACGTATATATAAATACATCATCTTATCCGGTAAGATCTTATCGGGTACATAGATCGAATACATACCGGCTCTTCTGGCTGCCATGATGCCATTTTTACTGTCCTCCAATACCAGACAGTTCTCCGGCTTTAATCCTAATCGGTCTGCCGTTTCCAAAAAGATCATCGGATCGGGTTTAGACGGGATCCCTTTTTCCTTGGAGCTGACAATTTCCTTGGGATGCATCGGAAAACCGGCATGATCGACCAGTCTTTGGATATCCGATACATAGGAGCTGGACGCAATCGCATAGGGAATGTCCTTTTGTTCCAGATATTGCACCAGTTCCTTCAGTCCCTTTTTATTGCCGGAACCAGGTTCAGGAAACTGTTTAAAAAATACATCCAGACGATTTTTCTGAAAGCTTTTCATACAGTCGGTAATGCCCGGATACTGTTCTTCAAACTGTTCCACGACATGCGAGTCACAACCGATCAGCTGATCAAGTACAGAGTCCGGCAGATCCAGATTGCGTTTTTTTCCTTCTTCCTTCATGCCGATATACAGGATGCTCTCCGTATCGAACATGAGACCATCCATATCGAATATAACGCCCTCAATCATTTTCGGCTTCCTTTGCGCTGGCGACATAATGAGCAGCACTGTCAATAATATCCTGTACTTGTTGAGGGCTGGTAGTCCGGATCACCTTTCCCGGGCTTCCTACCACAAGGCTGTTGGCCGGGATCTCTTTGTTTTCCGGAATCAGGGCACCGGCACCAATGATGGAATGTGTGCCGATACGCGCTCCATTCATGATGATAGCCCCCATACCAATCAAAACCTCATCCTCGATCACAGCTCCATGAATAATGGCGCCATGGCCGATGGTTACCTTCTTTCCGATATGCACCGGATAGCCGGCATCCGTATGAATGATCACGTTATCCTGTACATTGGTTTGTTCGTCGATAAAAATGGAATCGGCATCCCCGCGGATAACCGCTCCGTACCATACACTGGCTTCTTTTTTCAGTGTTACATCCCCTTTGACAATGGAAGGGTGTAACTGTATATACTCTTTCTTTTCTTCGTTCATATTCTTACACATCCATACCGCTCCATTCCAGCGATCAAATTTAAAAGCACATTCGGCTAAGGCACCCGTTTTACGATATCCGTGTTTTTGATGAAAACGGATACTGGCTATATTGGTATCGGTGATACACGCGATGATCCATCGGACATTTTGTTGGAAACACCGCTCCTCTACCGCTCTTAACAACGGAGATGCCAGCCCATAATGCGGGATACCCTCTTTAAAATAAATGGTCAGTTCCACACAGGCTGCATAGCACTCCTTGGAAAAAGCCCCATGTACATAGGCATAGCCGATGACCCTGTCGTTATAAACGGCTACATAAAACGGATACGTCTGGGCAATGGACATCATTTCCTGCGAAAACGCATCCAAAGATTTGGGCTCATTTTCAAAAATGGCATCGCTGTGCTTGACATAATACGTATAGATTTCATAGATTGCCGGCAGATCGGCTGCCTGCAGGCATCGGATCATTACTGGATCTCCCAACCGGAATCACCGGTTAGCGATGCATCACCTGTTCTTCCATGCTCATAGGCAATGGTACCGGCCACCGCGATCATTGTGGCATTATCCGTGCAACAGGACATCGGTGGGACTGTAAAGGTTACCTGTGGATATTCGGTTTTTAATTCCTCAACCATTTCCCGTAACCGTGAGTTGGCTGATACACCACCGCCAACCACGAAATGACGGATATCTGGATAATCATCCAGGACCAGACGGATCTTATCAAAGATCTCACCCAACGCGCATTCCTGGAATGAGCAAGCCAGATCAGCATCCTTATAGGTCTGCCCTAAACGTTCCATACGTTTGGTATATTGCAGAACAGAGCTTTTCAGACCGGAAAAGCTCAGGTCGTATTTTCCTTGGGTTTTCGGTTTGGCCAGCTGACAGACCGGCTGTCCTTCTTTAGCTAGTTTATCAATCTTAGGTCCGCCCGGATAGCCCAGATTCATGACACGGGCCACCTTATCATAGGCTTCACCGATGGCATCGTCCTGTGTCTGGCCCAGAATATCAAAGCTGACTTCATCCTTCATGTAAATTAATTGGGAATGTCCACCGGAAACCACCAGAGCCAATACCGGATATTGCACATCCACAACCAGCTCATTGGCATAGATATGACCGGCAATGTGGTGGACCGGGATCAATGGCTTATCAAACGCAAAGGCCAGTGTTTTGGCTGCCTGTACACCCACATGCAGACATCCGATCAGGCCCGGTCCTTTGGTAACGGCCACAGCATCGACTTCTTCCATCGTCAATCCTGCCTTTTTCAGAGCTTCTTCAATTAAATATGAAATATTTTCGACATGGATCCGGCTGGCCACCTCAGGCACAACCCCTCCAAATTCTTTGTGTATATCTATTTGACTTGCGACAACATTAGAAAGGATTTCCTTCCGATCTTTTACAATCGCAACGGCTGTTTCATCACAGCTGCTTTCAATTCCTAATACAATCATACAAGTCTCCTCCTATAATTTTCTTACCATAACGGCAGCGTCTTCTCCATCGGAATAATATTTTTTGGCTACATGAACGCATTGGAATCCACACGATTCATACAATGCCAATGCCGGCCGATTTCCGACCCGGCAATCCAGTGACATGGTCAAACAGCCCTTTTGTTTGGCGTGTTTCATCATTGTTTCCAATAAGAAGGTAGCAGCCTTTTTATGTCTGTACTTTGGGTCTATCCCGATCCGGCTCAGCTGACAAATATCATACTGCTCCCATAAAAAGGCATAGCCGAATATTTCCTCTGCCTCTTTGACCAGAAAGCCTACGGAATACGGATTGTGTTTATATTCATCAATGCACTGCTCCAATGACCAGTGATAACGAAAGCACAAGGCTTCCAGTTGGGCTACCCGAGGCAGATCGATTTCCTGCATCTTCTCGACGATCATACTTTTTTATAGGCGTCGTTCTCTTTTAAATACTGCGGCACCAGAGCATGAATATTGTCAATCGATCGAGATGGTACTTCTACAAAGTTTTTCAGGTAGTCGGATGCCTGAACTGTCTGATCCAGCAGATATCCGTCCCCGTATAGAGTACCCGGATGCGCATCCAAAAAAGCCGGCAGCTGTTCCAGTGTCAAAATCCGGGTCTTGCCTATAATCACTCCATTTTCAAGATGAGCAGCATAAGCCCGTTTACTGCGTGCATCCAGGATTACATTGGCATGTGGATCCATGCCGGCATAGAGCTGCATCGTAGAAATGCACTCCAGAGGAATATGCATCTGGGTACACAGCACCTTGGCGATGGTCATCGCAATCCGGATCCCCGTATAAGAGCCCGGACCATCGGTAATGGTGACACAATCAATATCCTTATAGCGCAGATGCAAACTATCCAGCAGTTGATTCAATTCCACAAATATTTCTTCGCTCTGCCGTTTAAAAGCCTCTTTTGCGATGCCTTTTAACAGCTTTTTATCTTCATATATGCCTAACACAAGGTTTTTGTAGGCACTGTCCATACATAAACGAATCATTCCAATTCCCCCACAATCTGTTTCGATACCGGCCCGGTTCCTTCGATTTCAACCGTCCGGTTTTCATCGATGCCTTCCTCGATGCGAATAGAGATATGATCCTCCGGAATCTGATCCCGGATAAAATCGGCCCATTCTACCACCGTAATGCCTTCATCAAAACAATCCTCAAAGCCAAGATCCTGGCTCATGGATTCTAACCGATACGCATCCATGTGATGAAACGGCTGGCCATTGGCTTGTTTATACGATTTTAAAATGGTAAAGGTCGGTGAATTGATGACTGTTTTCACACCCAGTGCTTTTCCAAAGCTCTGCGTCCAGGTCGTCTTCCCGGCCCCCAGATCCCCATCCAGGGTAATGGTGATGATTGTATCCTTACACAGACCGGCAAGCTCTTGGGCAAAGGCCTGTGTTTCTTCTAACGAATGTATCTTGCGTATCATACAAACTCCTATTTATTCTTCTTTTCATGGACCATCTTTTTGATCTGTTTGATCTGTTCCATGCGCTTTTGTACTTTCACTTCCGAGCCAATCGCATTTGGCTTATAGTACTCTCTGTCCACCAGTGCATCCGGCAGACACTGCATATCCGTCATCCGATACTCATAATCGTGCGAATATTCATAATCCTTGCCATAGCCAAGTTCCTTCATCAGTTTGGTCGGTGCATTTCGGATTTGTAAAGGAACCGGTTCCTGCAAAGTTTCAATGGCATCTTTTTTCGCTGTCATGTAGGCTACATCCAACGCATTGGATTTAGGTGCCAGGGCACAATATGTCACCGCATGGGTCAGATGTACACTGCATTCCGGCATCCCGATATAATGACATGCCTGATAGGCAGCAATGCAGATTTCAAGAGCCCGGCTATCGGCCATTCCGATGTCCTCACTGGCAAAACGAACCACCCGACGTGCTACATAAAGCGGATTTTCGCCGGCTTCCAGCATGCGGGCCAGCCAGTAGATCGATGCCTGCACATCGCTGTTGCGCATGCTCTTATGCAGTGCCGAGATGATGTTGTAGTGTTCTTCGCCTTGTTTATCGTAGAGTAAAGACCGTCTTTGCAGACATTGTTTCAAAATCTCCTGGGAGACATGGATCCCGTCAATATCGGATGGACTGTTGTAGACAACCATTTCCAGTGTATTTAACGCAAAACGCGCATCGCCACCCGCAAAGGCCGCAATGGCATCAATGTCTTCCTCTTTGATATCGATCCGCAGATCGGCCAGTCCCTTTGGGCTGGTAATGGCCCGTTTGATCAATTTGGTAATATCTTCCTGTTCTAAAGAGTTCAGAACAAACACACGACAGCGGGATAAAAGGGCGCTGTTGACTTCAAAGCTCGGATTCTCTGTCGTGGCACCGATCAAAATGATGCTTCCCTGCTCGACATATGGCAAAAAGGCATCCTGCTGCGCTTTATTAAAACGATGGATCTCGTCGACGAATACGATCGTATTCTGCCCAAAGTTCTTTCGCTGCGAAGCCTGTGCCATCACCTGTTTGATTTCCTTGATTCCGCTGGTCACTGCCGAAAAGGTCACAAAATGGCTTTGTGTCTGATTGGCAATGATCCTGGCCAGTGTTGTCTTTCCGACTCCCGGAGGCCCCCAGAAGATCATGGATGTCACTTTATCATGTTCGATCATCTGCCACAGGATCTTATCGGGTGCCACTAAATGCTGCTGACCTACATATTCCTCCAGTGTTTCCGGACGCATCCGGTCAGCTAATGGTCGATTGTCTTCCTGTGATCCAAAGAATAAGTTTTCCTGCATATTTTTCTCCACTTGGTTATTATACCATTTCAGCCCATGAAAAAAAGACTTGTAACCAAGTCTTTTATGAAAAGTTCAGACAATACATAAATAGCCAAAATACAATGCGTAACAAGCCAGCATGAGAAGGCCTTCCTTTTTTTGCAGGTGACGGTCTTTCCAGCAGCAGAAGTACAAAATCACGGCTGCCAGGATCGCAATCGATGCATCCACGATGAATTTCGACTGGAACGGTACTGGAATGATCAAAGCAGAGGTTCCTACCACAAACAGATAGTTAAAGATGTTGCTGCCGACGATATTTCCGATAGCGATATCCGCATTTCCTTTTCGCGCTGCCATAACGGACGTCATCAGCTCCGGCAAGGATGTTCCCAAAGCCACGATCGTCAAACCGATAAATCGTTCACTCATGCCAAACATACGTGCCAAAGCGCTGGCAGCCGATACGCTGATATTACTGCCGGCTACAATACAGGCAATGCCCAGCACCGTAAAGATAAGATTGGCCCATAACGGTTTTTCCTGGATGAGCTCTTCTTCTTTTCCATTCTGAGCCTGTTTCAATAAATAGTATAAGAAGATCAAAAAGAAGATCCATAGAATGATGCCGTCTATCCGGGAAACGGTACCGTTTATGCCTAGAATCAGCATTAAAGCCGAGATTCCTAGCATATATGGAATTTCAACCCGTACCAATGATTCCTTGACATTCAATGTCCGAATGATAGATGTGATTCCCAGAATGATCAGAATATTTAAAATATTACTACCGACAACATTTCCGATGGTAATATCCGCACTTCCCTTAAAAGCTGCGGTAATACTGACAGCCGCTTCCGGGGCACTGGTTCCCATCGCCACAATCGTCAAACCGATGATCAATTGCGGGATCCCGAACTTTTCGGCAATACCGGAAGCCCCATCTACGAATATATCTGCGCCTTTGACCAACATCACAAAACCAATTACCAATAATCCTACTTGTAATAATGCCTGCATCTTTTCCTACCTCTCTAAAAAAAAGCGAGACCGCACATCAAAAGACTGTGCAAAGTCTCGCTATTTACTCACAAATCCGGATTCTTTCGAATCGTACTGACGAAGTTGTAAACACATTCTGTGCCAGCTACTCCCTTTACGAAATAAAGTATAAAACACACTTTTATTGAAGTCAAACTATTTATCGTATTTATGATCACATGGGTCAAAATCATAGACACCATCTAAATATCCATACAAAAAGGCCTGTGCCAGACTTTTATCATGAATATTCTTACGAGCTTGATCCACCGTAAACCAGTTCCACTGATCGATTTCCCCATTTGGATGTGGTGTCTGCCCCTTTACCACTACGGTATAGTTTAACATCAGCGTATTGGAACGAGCATAATAATGACTATGGTTAAAATGCAGAGAAATAACATCCAGATCCATTTCTTCTTTCACTTCCCGGACCACCGCATCTTCAGCATCCTCTCCTTGATTCACATAACCGGCAACCAGGATATAAATATCTCGTCCGTATTGTTTGATCAATAAGATCTTGTCTTTCGTCTCGTTGGTTACGATCATACTGACCGCTGTATTAAAAACCGGAAAACGATAATCCTCACATGTCGGACAATATGGAATCTCCTTGCCTTCCGATTTCAAGTATTTCATTTCCAATTTGGTTCCACATTCCATACAGTGGCGCATTCTTGGTATAGCCATTTCTCTTCACCTTCCCCGTACTATTGTATCAAAAAATTCATTAAATATGCATAAAAAAAGGATCCCTTGACAGGATCCTTAATTGCTCCAATAGATATTAGGAATACAGTCCGAAGCTGAATAAGAATGCGATAATTACAGACAACGGTCCAGTAACAACACGGCTGTACAATACAGCAGGAACACCTAATGTGATCGTATCCGGTTCAGCTTCTCCTAAGGACA
>AUXO011113215.1_pt1 | contig 10840 bp, 11 predicted proteins | sample 768731 | NCBI WGS metagenome assembly AUXO01 (sample SAMN02715735, study PRJNA202380) | gut metagenome | biome: sheep rumen | host: Ovis aries | place: New Zealand: Palmerston North
TGTCCCATTTCGCTGAGATATACAGAATCAGAAGTTTTCAGCAGCGTACTGGTAATACCGCTTGTTTTGGAATCCCATAGCAGATTGATAGAACGGCACAGAGGTGCAGCAATCGGCAGGGAAGTGTTCGGCAGTCCGGCACTGAATGTTTCCTCAGCGATTTCGGCAACCGGAACAGCAACAACCCCAGTACTGATGGAAAGTGATACCTGCTGTGCAGCACTGGCATCGCTTTCAAGTACCAGATTATTTGTCATCTGAATTCCCCATGTTTCCAGAAATTCGTCCAGATTAGGTGTATTCGACTGAGTAAAGCTTGCGATATAAATCAAATCTTTGTCATATTTGCCGTCATTGTACAGGAAAGAAGAAAGTTTGTCAATGCCATTGGCAGTCAGGTCGTTGACAGGCGCAGGAAGCAGCAGCATATCATAAATTTCAGTATCGAAATCTGTGGTATACATGTCTACTTCTTCAACATTATAGCCGTTTTTATAGAGCGTATTTGCCAGTGCATTGAGTGCAGTGCCGCTGAACTGGAGATTATACAAAGCCTGTCCGTTGGCTGTAGAAATCACGCCGATTGTCATAGGATTGGCATCTGTCACGTTCATTAGGGCAGAAGTCAGATTCTGTTCGCCGGAAAATCCTGTAATTGCATCTTCCAACGCCCCCTGACCATAATAGTAAGCCATATATTTCTGCTGGTCATAATCAAATAAATTGCCGATTTTGACAACTCTTAATTTAGACTCATCTGCCGCATTGGAAACGACAATATCACCTTCTGTCAGGGATGCTGAATAATTTGCCTGATACAGATTGACAATATCCGGATTGGAAGACGGGTCAACATACCGCAGATGAATTTTATCAGAATACTGGGTATAACGTTCCAGTGTTTCCGAAACCATCTTGAACGAAACGCCACTGGTCTGGAATTTGCTTTCCGCCATGAAAACTGTGAAATTAACATCTTGTGTGAGTGTTTTCAGATAATTGATACTTTCGTCAGAAATTTCATATTTGGCATCTTCTGTAAGGTCTAATTTCAAAGGATATTTTTCTACTAGAACGCTCACCAGAACATTCAGCAGAATAACAACTGCCACGACAGCACAAGTAATTGCTGTTGCAATGCCGCCATATTTGAGCTTTTTCAGCTTGGCGGCACTTAATTTTTTCTTTTCTTTCTTAGGCTTTTCCGGAGTTTCTTTCTGTTCAGTTTCCGGATTTTTTTCCAAATCTGCCATATTTCAGTGCCTCCTTAACTCCAGCGTCTTTTCTCAAATACTCTCACAGTGAAGAAGTTAAACAGCACAGCAGTACTCAGATAAAACAGTACACTGGAAAGATTGAAAATGCCGCAGGTGAATTCATAATATCTTGTATAAAAAGACAAATCATACAGCAGACTTTGCAGCCAGCCAATTTTGACAAAAGAAGCTACAAGGTCAATCAGGAACAGAAGTGCAAGGCACACAATGCCCCCTACGGCTGCTGCTACCTGATTTTCTGTCAGAGAAGAAACAAATAATCCGATTGCAATAAATGCCGCTCCTACAAGAAGTACAGCCAGATAATTCGCAAAGAGTGTCAGCCATGCAACAGTACCATATAAACTCAGTATCAGACCGTAGATAAATACAATGCTGACAGCAATCACAAACATGGTCAGCGCAGCAAAATATTTCCCCAGTACAATGCCTGTCAGTGATACCGGAGCGGTTAAAAGTCCCTGTTCTGTTCTCTGTTTCTTTTCCTCGCTGAACAGACGCATTGTCAGAATCGGTATCAAAAAAATACTGATGAAAAACAGTGTCGAGAAGACACCGGATAAATTCGTTGAACCTACAACAACATTATCCAGCGAAAAAAACAAGCCTGAAAAAATATAAAATACGGCTAAAAAAATATAAGCGATACTCGACGAAAAAAACGCACCGATTTCTCTGCGGTAAATAGCACCCATTATTTTTCGTCTCCTTTCTGATTCTTGGAGTCCTGAGACAAATGCACATTTTCACCCATTGTGATTTTCAGGAAAATGTCTTCCAGAGTCATTTCCATCGTTCGGAGTGTCAGAATGTCCCATTCATGTTCTCTTGCAATCCGGTTAATATCACGGCGGATATCAATACCGGGTTCAGCTTCGATTTCATATTCATAAATACCGGGTTCACGTTCCATATCAGCACGAATATATTTAATGCCAGGCAAAGACCGGACAGCCTGAAGGATTTCAGCACGTTCGCCATCAATTCTTGCAATGATTCTATGGTCAGTGGTGACTTTATTGGACAAATTGGTTGCAGTATCATCAGCCGCAACAACACCATGATTGATAATAATCACTCTGTCACAGACTGCCTGAATTTCGCTCAGAATGTGAGATGACAGAATTACAGTATGATTCTTTCCCAGTCTTTTGATTAAAGTCCTGATTTCCACCATTTGTTTCGGGTCAAGACCAACGGTCGGTTCGTCCAGAATGAGAACCGGCGGATTGCCGATTAATGCCTGTGCCAGACCAACACGCTGTTTGTATCCTTTGGAAAGATTCTTGATAATTCTGTTTTCGACATCTGTAATTTTGCAGAGTGTGAGAACATCTTTCAGGTGCGAACGTCTGGGAAGCTTGCATTTCTTGAGGTCAAAGACAAAATTCAAATAGGAATGCACCGTCATATCTACATATAACGGCGGAATTTCCGGCAGATAGCCAATATAGGATTTTGCTCTGACAGGGTCTTCCAGAATATCCACACCGTTGATTAACGCCTGTCCGGAAGTAGAAGAAATATATCCGGTGAGCATGTTCATCGTTGTGGATTTTCCTGCACCGTTAGGCCCTAAAAAGCCTAAAATTTCGCCGTCATGTACCGTAAAACTGATATCATTGACGGCTTTTTTGTCTCCATAATGTTTTGTCAGATTTCTGACTTCAATCATGAGGATAACACCTCTCTTAATTTTTTCTAAAAACTACTATACTATAACTATGTGTCAGTTATGTGACAGAATGCAGAAAATTCAGGATTGTAAATCTTTTGTCATCTGTTCAGTCAGAGCCTGCACAGAAGTAAATTTCATTTCCGGACGGATAAATCTTAATAATTTGACAATCGGTCGCTGACCGTACAAATTGCCGGAAAAGCTTTCGATATAAGTCTCTGCCAAAGGAAGTCCCTGATAATTCACAGTCGGCTTGATGCCGATATTGGTTAAAGATTTAAATTTCTGACCGTTGTAAAATTCCGTTTCAGAAGCATAAACACCAAATTTCGGAACAAGCTGATTTTCCCGGAATACTTGATTCATGGTCGGAAAACCGATAGTTCTGCCGAGCTGTGCGCCGTGTGTGACTTCCTGCCAAATCTGATAGGGCTGACCTAAAAATTGATTGGCTTTTTCGATTTCACCGTCCAGTAATAATTTCCGGATTTCTGTAGAAGAAATTTTTACACCGTCTTTCAGCACATCATCAATGACATGCACACGGAAGCCAAACCATTTTCCGAACTGTTCCAAATCGTGTACATCACAGGAAGCATTCTCCCCGAACCGGAAGTTTTTCCCACAGCAGACATCTTTTGCATAGAAATAATCATGCAGAATTTCCTTTGCAAATGTCCTGCCGTCCATATGCTGCATTTTCTTGAAATTAAAAAATTCCACAAAAGGAAAACCGGCAGTTCGCTCTATCAAAGAAGATTTCTGGACAGACGGATAAATATAACCTTGTACATTTTTTTTTGAAATCATATCTTCTGTCATGAACGTAAATATACCGGGTTTTCTGCTGTGATTCCGGTACAGTTCATAAACCGCATTCAAAACGGCTCTGTGTCCGAGATGGACACCATCAAATACACCTAAAGCAATTGCGGTTGGTCTTGTGTATTTTCTCATGATGCAGCTCCTCTCGGTTCACAGAGATTGCGTTCAATTCTGAGTAAATCGTTTTCGGAATCGGCAAAAGCCGTGCCTAGAAATCCGTCCGGTGTGCCATAAATGACATATCTTTTCTGATTTTCAGCAAGCTGATTTTTTAGCTGTGTCAAGCCTAGTTTCACACCGTTTCTGTAATGTGTAGTCTGCTGTTCGTTCAGAACGATTTTCGGCAGAACCTGAAATGCCTTTGCAGTCGGAATCAGAATTTCAGAAATCTGATTTTCGACTGCAAGTTTCTGAATTTCTTCGAGTGTATGGCAGTTTTCCAGACCAAATCCGGAAGCACAGGTTCTTCTTAGTTTCGTCATGACAGCACCGCACCCCAGAGACTGACCTATATCATGAATCAGTGTCCGGACGTAAGTACCCTTTCCGCAGAAAATTGTCAAAATACCCGTTCCGGTTTCCGGATGATATTCTTCACAGCATATTCTGATAATTTTTACAGGTCTTGCCTGACGTTCGATTTCTTCGCCTTTTCTGGCGAGTTCGTAAAGTCGCTTTCCGTTTACTGAAACTGCGGAATACATCGGCGGAATCTGGAGAATTTCCCCTTCCGGGCAGACTGCCTGAATCTGTTCTTTTGTCTGAATACCGGAAAAATCATGTGTTTCCAGAACTGTTCCGGTGCTGTCCTGTGTGTCACTGACCTGACCGAGCTGGAATTCCGCAAGATAAATTTTATCCTCATCCGGCAGAATGCCACAGGCTTTTGTCGCATAGCCGACGAATACAGGCAGAACACCGGTTGCCATCGGGTCAAGCGTTCCGGCATGACCCAGACGACGCATTTTGAGAATGCCACGTAATTTGGCAATCACATCAAATGACGTAAATCCGGCAGGTTTGTCAATACAAAGTATGCCATTCATGCTTCAAGAGCCTTTCTGACAGCATTCAGGAGTGTCTGGCGGATTTCATCAGCAGAACCCTGCAACTGACAGCCGGAAGCTTTTACATGACCGCCACCGCCAAATTGGGCGCAGATAGCTGAAACATTGACACTGTCTGTTGACCGGAGTGAAATCCTGTACCAGTTGTCCTCCTGTTCCCGGAGGGTAATGCCGACTTCCACACCATCCGGCTGGAGTGGCAGACTTGTCAGTCCTTCCATGTCTTTTTGATTGATATTATTTTCTTCGCAGATTGCTTTCGTTGCCCAAATCATAGTGCATTTGCCGTCAAGATGATATTCCATCTGACTGAGCATCAGCATTTCTGCACGGATTCTGGACGGACTTTTCACATCAAACATATTCCGGTTGATTAAATCATAGCGAGTTTCCGGAAACTCACGCATGATTTCAGAAACAAACAAGTGTGTATCCGCACTGGTGCAGCTGAATTTGAAACAGCCGGTATCTGTTACAATTCCGGTATACAGGCATTCTGCAATCTGCTTTGTGAACTTGACACCAAGTTCACGGTATACTTTATATAGTACCTCACATGCAGAAGAAGCATCCGGTTCAACAAGCAGATTTTCGGCATAGCCGTCATTTGAAATATGATGGTCAATGCACAACTGTACCTTTCCGGCATACGTTTCCTGAAATGCACCGAAACGGCTTTCATCAGCACAGTCAACAGAAATTATATACTTTGCCGGAAAATCTTCTTCCGGTTCTTCCGGAAGAAGAAACTGAAACCGTTCCGGAATCGGGTCAACACAAATGACTTTGGAACGCTTGCCAAGCAGTTTTAAAACTGCCTGGAGCGAATAACCAGAGCCGATGCAGTCACCGTCCGGGTTCATATGAATTAAGATATAAGCATCTTCACATTGTTTCAGAAATCCGGCAGCAGTCCGGATATCAATCAGATTCGCCATCAGCAGCCTCCTCTGTAGTTTCAATTTCGCTAAGTTTTCTGGTAACTTCCGCACCTCTTGCAATAGAATCATCAGCAATAAAAGTCAGTTCGGGACTTTTCCGCATTTTGAGCCTTGCGAACAGTTCACGCCGGATAAATCCGGCAGCACTCCGCAGCCCTTTGACGGACTGTTTGGTATCTTCCATACCAAGCAGACTGGAAACATAAACTTTACAGTGCGAACCATCTCCGGCAAGCTCTACACGCACAATGGAAATCATGCTGCTGACTCTGGGGTCTTTCACCTGACGGAAAATATCAGTCAGTTCTCTGTGAATATCTTCGGACATGCGGCTGTTTTTAAAACTAGGCATTATACCTCTTCCTTTCCGTCTGTCTCCTGGTCAGTGATAACATAGTCAGAACTGTCAGATTCTTCAAAGAATGTTTCTCCCTTGATGGCTTCTTCCAGTGCTTCATTACTTTGTTCATAACTGAGCATTTCTTCAGCAGGCACAGGCACAGAAACTTCAGCGAGTTCGTCAGGTTCTTCGGGTTCTTCCGGCATTTCTACTGCGGAACACTGTCCGAGCAGAATTCTTTTGACAGATTCAAAAAAGAAAATATCTACAGGACCAAATTCTTCCCATGCGAGAGCTTCTTCGCAGTATTGGAGCATATCTTTGGTACTCATTCTTGTATATTCCATGATTACAAATTTCCCCCCTTATGGGTATGCGTTTATTCCGGCTGATATTCTTCCATGATATAAGCTTCAAAAATATCTCCGGCTTTGATATCGTTAAACTTTTCGAGACTGATGCCGCATTCATAGCCGCTTGCCACTTCCTTGACAGCATCTTTGAATCTTTGCAGTCCGGCGATATGGTCATCAGCAATGATGATACCATCACGGACAATTCTAATCTGGCACTGTCTAGTAAGCTTGCCTTCGAGTACATAGCTTCCGGCAACTGTGCCGACACTGGAAATCTTAAAGACTTCACGAACTTCGGCTTTTCCGAGAATTACTTCACGGAATTTCGGTGCAAGCATACCTTTCATGGCAGTGGAAATTTCTTCGATAGCATCATAGATAATTCTGTAAAGGCGGATATCTACACCGTCTCTTGCAGCACTTTCCGCAGCACCGTTATCCGGACGGACATTAAAGCCGACAATAATCGCATTGGAGGCGTTAGCAAGCATCACATCACTTTCCTTGACTGCACCGACCGCACTGTGAATGACACGGACACGAACTTCGTCATTGGAAAGCTTTTCGAGAGAAGTCTTGACAGCTTCAGCACTGCCCTGCACGTCAGCCTTGACGATAATCGGGAGTTCCTTAGTTTCGCCTTCTTCAATCTGGCTGAACAGATTATCCAGTGTGAGTTTATGACTGGAATTTTGGAACAGAGCTTCTTTCGCCTCATGCTTTCTCTGTTCAACAAGTTCTTTGGCAAGACGTTCATCTTCTACTGCATCAAAAATATCACCTGCACTGGGGACTTCATCCAGACCGGTAATTTCAACCGGAACAGAAGGACCAGCATCTTTTACAACAGAACCTTTATAATTTGTCATGACACGGACTTTTCCGACAGAAGTGCCGGCAATAATAATATCACCTGTATGCAGTGTGCCTTTCTGTACCAGCAAGGTAGCGATAGGACCTCTGCCTTTATCCAGACGGGCTTCAATGACAGTACCTTTAGCGAGTCTGTCCGGATTTGCTGTAAGTTCCTTGACTTCTGCAACAAGCAGAATATTTTCAAGTAAATCATCAATGCCCTGACCAGTCTTTGCAGAAACTGGAATACAGATAGTATCGCCGCCCCATTCTTCGCAGACAAGACCATATTCTGTCAGCTGCTGGAGAACTCTGTCCGGGTCAGCGGCTTCTTTATCCATCTTATTGATAGCAACAATTACGGAAACACCAGCAGCTTTCGCATGATTGATAGATTCTACTGTCTGGGGCATAATGCCGTCATCAGCAGCAACAACCAGAACAGCAATATCAGTAATATTTGCGCCTCTGGCTCTCATGGAAGTAAATGCTTCATGTCCGGGAGTATCCAGGAATGTAATCACCTGACCGCTGTGCTTTACCTGATATGCGCCGATATGCTGTGTAATGCCGCCGGCTTCGGAAGCAGTAACGTTAGCATGTCTGATTCTGTCCAGAATAGAAGTTTTACCATGGTCAACGTGACCCATCACAACTACTACCGGAGGACGGGGCTGCTGGTTTTCTTCATCAGCTTCTTCAGATTCAATCAGGCGTTCTTCGATAGTCATAATCACTTCTTTTTCTACCTTTGCGCCGAGTTCTTCAGCTACAATAGCCGCAGTATCGAAATCAATTTCTTCGTTGATGCTTGCCATGACACCCAGACCCATTAATTTTCCGATTACTTTGGAAACATTGACTTTCAGGCGTGCAGCGAGTTCACCGACTTGAATCATATCCGGAATCTTGACTTTGAGCTGCTGTTTTCTGGCACGTTCGAGTTCAAGACGGTTCAGACGCTGTGCTTCTGTTTCCTGTTTTCTGCCGCCGGCTTTCTTGCCTTTCTGGGCAGATTTCTGATTAATCTTCTGTTTTTTAGTAGAATAATTATCTTTTCTTCTGTCAGCAGGAGCAATCTGTTCATAACGTTCGTTATATTTATCGAGTTCGATATAGCTGCCTCTGGTATCAACAGTACGGCGTTTTTCAGTATTTTCGGCACGTTCTGTGCTGACAACACTGCTTCCGGAACTCATCATGCCACCAAGACGTGTTTTTTCACCATGCTGATTTTTAGAACGTTTTTTCTCTTCATGCTTGCCGGAATTCTGCGGAACAGATTTTTCTGCTTTTTTTTCTTCCGGTTTGGGTTCAGCAGGAACAGGCTGTGCAGGAGCGTCCTGTTTCGGTGCAGGTTTATTTTGTGCCTTTTCGGATTTTTCAGATTTTTTTTCTGCTTTTGTCATTTTATCCTGATGATTTTTCTTAGGCATATGCTGTTTCTTTTCTTCTTTTTTCACAGGTTTGGGCTGATTTTTGGTTGCAAAATAATTGTCAAAACTGGAAACATTGGCTTTCTGGGTATAATATTCCAGAGCCAGATTCATTTCCTGTTCAGTGATAGAAGAACCGGAAGATTTTTTCTCTCCGGTATGGTCTTCGAGAAAAGCAGAAAGTTCTTTTGCAGAAATCTGCAAATCCTTTGCAGCATCTGTCAGTTTGATTTTGTTCTTGTTTGCCATAGGCAAAAATCCCTCCTCTAGTCTAGCGGCAGTGGCTGTTCCGTTTCTGGTTCAGCACACAGCTGGCGGATTCTGTCAGAAAAGCCTTTGTCAAGTACGGCAATGACTGCCGCCTTTCTGCCAGTAGTGCTGCCGATTTCAAACATAGTCAACGGCAGATGACAGACAGGGATATTTTTTTTCTGACAGAAATAACATACTTCTTTATAAGTTTTGGGTGAAATGTCTGCTGCGGTCAGCACACCGGAAACTTTGTTTTTTTCCAGAGCTTCTTTCATAGGGTCAAAGCCCAGAGCCATTTTGCCGGCTTTACGGCAGATGCTGAGAATTCCGGTCAGTTTCTGATAATGCATGTTTCATCACCTCGTAAACTTCGGGGTCAACTTTGCAGGAAAAACTTTTTTCGATTCTGTGCTGCTTTCTGGCGAGTTCCAGACAGTCGGCACTGTTGCAGAGATAAGCACCACGCCCGGCTTTTTTTCCTGTAAAATCAAGAGAAATTTCTCCTTCCGGAGATTTGACAATCCGGATGAGTTCTTTTTTAGGCTTGTTTTCATGACAGCCGATACACATCCGCATAGGAATTTTTTTCTGCATAGGATTATTCCTCAGGAGCGGTTTCCGGAGCTGCGGAAGTTTCAGCAGATTCCGGCTGTACTTCTGCGGCAGGTTCTTCTGTTTCCGGAGCTTTTTCAGCAGAAGCATCAGACTTGATGTCAATCTTGTAACTTGTCAGCTTGGCGGCAAGCTTGGCATTTTGTCCTTTGTTGCCAATGGCAAGAGAAAGCTGGTCATGCGGAACAACAGCAACACAGGTGCGTTCTTCTTCGTCGAGAATATCGACTTTCAGAACTTTTGCAGGGGAAAGCGCATTGGCAATAAATTCTGCCGGATTTTCGCTGTAGGGAATAATATCAATCTTTTCGCCGCCAAGTTCTTTGACAATGGCAGAAATTCTGGAATGCTTTGCACCGATACATGCACCGATGGCATCAACATTCGGGTCATGGGAAACTACTGCAATTTTGGAACGTGAACCAGCTTCACGGGAGATAGATTTCACTTCGACAGTACCATCAAAAATTTCCGGCACTTCCAGTTCAAACAGTCTCTTGACTAAATCTCTGTGAACTCTGGAAAGCTTGATAATGGGCTTTTTGTTGCGGTTGACAATGCCTGTAACATAGACTTTAATCTGCATACCCTCTTTGAGTTCTTCGCCGGGAATTTGTTCCTGACGGAGCAGATATAATTCAGTCTTGTCATACATCAGAGTGGCAGAACCTCTGCCAGGTTCTACCTGCATGACAGTTGCGGTGATAATATCATTTTCTTTGCACAGAAATTTATCCAGAATTCTGTCACGGTTAATATCTCTCAAATCGCCTTTGATAGACTGCTTGGCAGACTGTGCGGAAGCACGGCTGAACTTGGAAATATCAAGCTTGTGTTCCAGAATTGCGCCGACATAGGTATTCGGGTCAATAGTTTTTGCTGCTTCAATATTGATTTCTGTATGATTAATCGGCTCATCATCTACAACATGCTGAAGCAGGAATACATCAAAAATCTTCTTTTCCGGGTCGATATCTACACGAATAGATTCTTTGCATTCCGGATACATGCGCTGTACAGATTTCTGCATGGCAGATTTAACAGTTTCAATCATTACTTCAGTATCAAGGCTGTTCTCTGTACCGAGAGCAGCGAGGGTTTCAAAGAACTTGCTGTCCATTTTTTCAGATTCCTCCAATAATAATTAATCAAATTCAAAATAGAGCTTGACGAAAGTCAATGCCGAAAACGGAAGTTCGAG
>AUXO017869363.1_pt1 | contig 10840 bp, 10 predicted proteins | sample 768731 | NCBI WGS metagenome assembly AUXO01 (sample SAMN02715735, study PRJNA202380) | gut metagenome | biome: sheep rumen | host: Ovis aries | place: New Zealand: Palmerston North
GGGCCATTAGCTCAGCTGGTAGAGCAGCAGACTCTTAATCTGACGGTCGGAGGTTCGAACCCTCTATGGCTCACCAAAAAACTATATAAATGAATTTTATATAGTTTTTTATATAATTGGTTTGGAAAAAATAACCATATAACTAACGTTTTATGAAGAAAATTAAATTTTACGGAAGATATAGAAAATGAGGGATAGAAATGAAAAAAAGCAAAAATCTAATTATGATGTTAATAATTTTTATTTTAATTATTGCTAGTTATACAACAGTAAAAGCAAATGATGATAATACAGAAGGTACAGGTAATTTAAATGATGAACAAAATCAAGTATTAAATCAAACAGAAAATATAATTAATATTGAATATTTATATAATAACACTCAAAATACAGTAACAGCTAAAGTCAAATCAAATATAGGATTCAAAAATACAAAACCATCTTGGACATTAAGCAGTGATAAAAAAACATATACAAAAAATTTTGATATAAATCAGAAATATACAACTCCATTCACTGAGATAGATGGAAAAGAGACTAATTTTGAAATAAATATAACTCAAGTAAAAGATATGGAATTAGCAATTAATTATGAATATGATTCAGCTGATAATACAGTAACAGCAAAAGTAACATCAAATGTTCCAATGAAAAAAAACAAACCAACATGGACATTAAGTAGTGATAAAAAAACATATACAAAGAAATTTGATACAAACCAAACATATTCAACACCTTTTACACAGAGTAATGGAAAAGAAATTAAATATGAAATAAATATAACTCAAGTAAAAGATATGGAATTAGATATTAATTATGAATACGATTCAGCTGATAATACAGTAACAGCAAAAGTAATATCAAATGTTCCAATGAAAAAAACCAAACCAACATGGACATTAAGCAGTGATAAAAAAACATATACAAAGAAATTTGATACAAACCAAACATACTCAACACCTTTTACACAGAGTAATGGAAAAGAAATTAACTATGAAATAAATATAACTCAGGTAAAAGATATGGAATTAGACATTAATTATGAATATGATTCAGTTGTTAATACAGTAACAGCAAAAGTAACATCAAATGTTCCAATGAAAAAAACCAAACCAACATGGATATTAAGCAGTGATAAAAAAACATATACGAAAATATTTAATGAAAATATAAATTATACAACAGATTTTACACAGAGTAATGGAAAAGTTGTAGGATTTGATATAAATATAACTGAAATACAACCACTAGAATTAGAAGCAAAATATGAGTATAATGATGCAAGTACATTGGTAAAAGTAACAATAACATCAAATTTTCAAATGAAAGATACAAAGCCAACATGGACATTAGGCAGTGATAAAAAAACATATACAAAAACATTTGGTTCAAATATGACATATTATACAGAATTTACGCAAATTAGTGGAGCAGTTACAAAATTCAAAATAGATATAAATAAAATAAAAGAATTTAAATTAACAACAAAATATGAATACATATCAAATAATAGACAAGCAAAAGTAACAGTAACATCAAACTATCCAATGAAAAATATAAAACCAACATGGAGTTTAAGTAGTGATAATAAAACATATACAAAGATATTTGAAGATAATATTGCATATACAACAACATTTACTGATGAATATGGAAGAGAGATAAATGCAGTCATAAGAGTAGATAAAATAGTTAAATATCCAATTTTATTATCTGATGTAACATTAAGAACAACTAGTAATGTGAATAGAGATACTAATTTAAGAATAGCATCAAATAAAATAAATGGAATGATTCTAAATACAGGAGATGTATTTACATGGTCTCAAGTAGTGGGAGCAGCAACGAGTGATAAAGGATATAAAGAAGCAGCGATTTTCCAGGGTAATGGCGTAGTGCAAGGAATGGGAGGAGGAATATGCCAAGTAAGTAGTACACTTTATCAGGCTGTAAGAAATATAGGGTTAGAGATAATAGAAAGACATGCACATTCTTTACCAGTAAGTTATACAACATTAGGTAATGATGCAACAGTATATCACGGTTCACTTGATTTTAGATTTCGAAACAATAAATCATATCCTATAAAAATAGAAATGTCTGCAGGTGCAGGAGCAGTAAATTGTAAAATATACCAATTATAAAAATGAACAAAGAGGACGAACCAACAGAACTTCGACCAAGGGTGGCTTCGACCAATGGGGACTTTGACCAAGGGGACAGATCTTTTTCGACCACTGGGGACGGACCTTTTTCGACCACTGGGGACGGACCTTTTGGTTGATTAAATATATATTAAAAGTTAACTAATATTTAATCAACCAAAAGGTCCGTCCCCAGTGGTCGAAAAAGGTCCGTCCCCAGTGGTCGAAAAAGATCCGTCCCCAGTGGTCAAAGTCCCCATTGGTCGAAGCTCCGTTGTTCGAAATTAATTAATTTCTGGACCAACGATATTTGTAATTTTATCTAATTGAATTTTTAATAAATTATATAAATTATCACCAATAGAAGTATCTGAGCCATCTTCATATTCTGAAATAGCTTTTCTAATATCAATTAATTTCATCCTTTTGAGATTAGAGGTATTTGCCTTATACATATAAATAGGAATATAATTTGCTTTATCAATTGTAATTTTTCCATCAGTATGTTTCGTTATAGATAAATTTAAAATAATTGAGTTTCTAGTATTTTCTAAATTCTGATCACAAATAAAATTACCATGTGCATAAATTACAAATCCATCTTTTTTTGTACCATCTTCTAAAGTTATAGTCCTTTTTTCCATAGGTTCTAAAACATGAGGATGATTTCCTAAAATTATATCAACACCATTTTGGAACAAAAAATCAGCTAATTCTTCTTGTTCATCTGTTGGAGTAGTTTTATATTCAACACCCCAATGCATACAAGCAACTAAAACATCAAAACCTTCTTCTTTTGCAGATTCAATTTGTTTTTTTATTAAGTCTTTATTAATTAAATTAACACAAAAAGGTTTATCAGAAGGAATAGGTATCCCATTAGTTCCATAAGTATAATCTATAAAAGCGATTTTTACTCCTTTTACATATTTTGTGAATACTTTATCTTGATCTTCTTGAGTTTTATAAGTTCCAAGATGAGCAATATCAGCATCATCTAAAACATCTAATGTTCTTGAAAGGCCACTATATCCAGTATCTAAACAATGATTTCCTGCAGTAGTAATAATATCAATACCTATATTTTTTAAATTATAAGCTAATGCATCTGGAGAATTAAAAGTTGGGTAGTTACTATAACCACGTTCTTCTCCTGCAAAAGTTGTTTCTATATTTCCAATACATAAATCACCAGTTTTTGTATAATAACTAATATCATTAAAAACATAAGAAAAATCATAATTATTTGTTGATTTGTCATAAGCATCCATATATTGAGTATTGTGACACATAATATCTCCTATAGAGGTTAAGGTAAAAGTTGTATCTGTTTCAACACTTTCTTCATCTTTTTCTTTATCTTGTTCTTCTTTCTTTTTAAGTTCATCTTCAATTTCTTGTTTAGAACTTTCAACTATATTTTTATAATATATAGAGTTTTTTAAATAATAAAAAATGGTTGTAAAAATAAAAAAAATAATTAAAATAAAAATAAATATTTTTAAAGAATTTGTTAATTTTTTTTGATCAGAACTAATTAAATTGATTCGTTTTTTATTGCGATTTCTATAACTTCTTCTCAACTAAATCACCTCAAATATTATTTGTATAAACATATCATAAAAATTTAAAAATTTCAATAAAATGAATAAACTTTAAATACAAGCATATAATATATAAAAACAGAACTAATATTTTAACAAAAAATATAAAATTAGAATATTAAAAATTAAAACGAGGAGGTAAGATCATGAAAGTAATTGACAAAATAGCATTAGTGCTAGTAATAATCGGTGCTATAAACTGGGGACTAATAGGATTATTCAAATTCAACCTAGTAGAAGTGATATTTGGAAATATGACTATTTTATCTAGAATTATATATACATTAGTAGGTTTATCTGGATTATGGGGAATAAAACTATTATTTGAAGACTAAGAATAATCTAAAATTATTAAAAAGCTTAAATAAATTTACTTATTTAAGCTTTTTTTATGGCAATTTAGTAAAAAATATGATATACTAAAATTCGTGAAAAATATAGAAGCGTCAAAAAAAGGAGATGGAAAAAAAGAAAATGTTAGTTGCAAATAATGTTACGGTAAGATTTGGAAAAAGAACTTTGTTTGAAGATGTAAACATCAGATTTGGAAAAGGAAATTGTTATGGAATAATAGGAGCGAATGGAGCAGGAAAGTCAACATTTCTAAAAGTTTTATCAGGAGAGCTTGAACCAAGTAAAGGAGATGTTTCTATTGAAAAAGGAGAGAGATTATCAGTTCTAAAACAAGACCACTTTGCATTTGAAGAATTTACAGTAATAGATACGGTAATTCAAGGAAATAAAGAATTATATGATATCATGAAAGAAAAAGAAGAAATATATGCAAAACCGGATTTTACAGAAGAAGATGGAATGAAAGCGGCAAAATTAGAGGAAAGATTTGCAGAACTTGATGGATGGAATGCAGAATCAGATGCAGCCATGCTTTTAAATGATTTAGGAATTGTGCCAGAAGATCACTATAAATATATGAAAGAAATTGAAGCAAGAGACAAAGTAAAAGTATTATTAGCACAAAGTTTATTTGGAAATCCAGATGTATTATTATTAGATGAACCAACAAATGACTTAGATTTAAAAAGCATTAATTGGTTACAAGATTTTTTAATGGATTTTGAAAACACAGTTATTGTAGTATCACATGACAGATATTTCCTAAACAAAGTTTGTACACATATAGCAGATGTAGACTTTGGAAAAATAACTGTATATCCAGGAAATTATGATTTTTGGTATGAATCAAGTCAATTAGCATTAAAACAAGCAAGAGAACAAAACAAGAAAAAAGAAGAAAAAATAAAAGAATTACAAGATTTTATTGCTAGATTTAGTGCTAATGCATCAAAATCAAAGCAAGCAACATCAAGAAAGAAAACATTAGAAAAAATTCAATTAGACGAAATAAAACCATCAAACAGAAAATATCCATATGTAGATTTTAAGCCAGACAGAGAGCCAGGAAAAGAAATATTGCAAGTAAAAAATATTTCAAAAACAGTTGAAGGAGTAAAATTATTAGATAATATATCTTTTAATGTTAAAAGTGGAGATAAAATTGCATTTTTAGCAGAAAATGAAAATGCAAAAACAGTTTTATTTCAAATAATAGCAGGAGAACTAGAACCAGATGAAGGAGAGCTATTATGGGGAACAACAATTAGCAATAACTATTTTCCAAAAGATAATAATTACTTATTTGAAACAGATGAAAATGTAACAGAATGGCTTAGAAAATATTCAAAAGACCCTGATGAAACATATGTAAGAAGTTTTTTAGGAAGAATGTTATTCTCTGGAGATGAAGCTTTAAAAAAGGTAAAAGTGTTATCAGGAGGAGAAAAAGTAAGATGCGTTTTATCAAAAATGATGTTATCAGGAGCTAATTTTTTAATATTTGATGAACCAACAAACCATTTAGACATGGAAAGTATAACATCTGTAAACGAAGGAATGAAAAAATTTATAGGAAATATCTTATTTACATCACACGATCATGAATTAACACAGACAGTTGCAAACAGAATTATAGAAATAAAAGAAAGTGGAGAAGTTATAGATAGAGAAGTTACTTATAACGAATATTTAGGAATTGAATAATAAAGTATGGTAATTTTTGACTACATCCCCAAAATACCATTATGGAGGAATAAAAATGGAAAAAATAATAAAAATTATTGCAGAAGAATTAGGAATAAAGTCAAGCCAAGTTGAGAATACAATAAAATTAATTGATGAAGGTAATACAATACCATTTATTGCAAGATATAGAAAAGAGGTAACAGGAGGATTAAGTGACGAAACACTTAGGGATTTAGGTGAAAGATTAGCATACCTAAGAAACCTAGAACAAAGAAAAGAAGAGGTTATAAAATCTATTGATGAACAAGGAAAATTAACTGATGAGATTTTACAGGCAGTTGCTATAGCTAAAACATTAGCTGAAGTTGAAGATATTTATAGACCTTATAAGCAAAAGAAAAAAACAAGAGCAACAGTTGCAAAAGCTAAGGGATTAGAGCCACTTGCAGAAATTATAAAAGCTCAAGAAGAGAATACACCTATTGAAGAAATTGCAAAAGAATATATAAATATTGATAAATTATCTGATGAAGATAAGAAAAATAAAGATAAAGTTGTAGCCACAGCAGAAGATGCAATACAGGGAGCTTTAGATATTATTGCTGAAAATATTTCTGATGAACCTAAATATCGAAAAGAAATAAAAAGACAGTATTATAGGGGAGGCTTAATAGTTACAAGAGCTGCTAAACCAGAAGAAAAAAGTAATTATGAAATGTATTATGAATATAGTGAAGCAATAAAATATATTCCAAGTCATAGAATTTTAGCAATTAATAGAGGAGAAAAAGAAGGATTTTTAAAAGTTTCTATGGAAAAGCCTGAAGAAAGAATTCTAAAATATATTGAAAAAGATACAATAAAAGGTGAAACTCAATTTACAGAAATGCTAAAAAATACAATTTTAGACAGTTTTAAGAGATTAATAGAACCATCAGTTGAAAGAGAAATACGTTCAGATTTAACAGAAAAAGCGGAAGAAAAAGCAATAAAAGTTTTTGGACAAAATTCAAAACAATTATTATTAGGTGCGCCTATTAAAGGTAAGACTGTAATGGGATTTGACCCTGCATATAGAACAGGTTGTAAAATTGCAGTAATAGATGAAACAGGAAAAGTTTTAGATTATACAACTGTATATCCAACAGAGCCACAAAATGATGTAGTAGGAGCTAAAAAAGAGCTTTTAAAATTAATAGAAAAAGACAATATAGATATGATTGCAATTGGTAATGGTACAGCATCAAGAGAGTCTGAAATGTTTGTATCAGACATGATAAAAGAGGCATCAAGACCTGTACATTATGCGATTGTTAGTGAAGCAGGAGCTTCAGTATATTCAGCATCTAAACTTGCAACAGAAGAATATCCAGACATTAATGTTTCTATAAGAGGTGCAATATCAATAGCAAGAAGGTTACAAGATCCATTAGCTGAGCTTGTAAAAATAGATCCAAAAGCAATAGGAGTTGGGCAATATCAACATGATGTAAATCAAAAGAAATTAGCTGAAAGTCTTACTGGAGTTGTAGAAGATAGTGTAAATAAAGTCGGAGTTGATGTAAACACTGCAACACCTTCACTTCTATCTTATGTTTCAGGAATAAATAAAACAATTGCTAAAAATATTGTTAAATATAGAGATGAAAATGGAAAATTAAAAAATAGAAAACAATTATTAAAAGTACCAAAATTAGGAAAAGTAGCATTTGAACAATGTGCAGGTTTCTTGAGAATTTTAGATGGTGACAATCCATTAGAAATAACTGCAGTTCATCCAGAAAGTTATGAAGCTACAGAAAAAATGCTTAAAGAAATTAATTTTGATAAAAAAGATTTAAAGGATAAAGATAAATTAGAAGATTTAAGAAACAAACTAAAAAAAGTTAATGTTACAGAAATGGCAAAAGAATTAGAAATTGGCGAAATGACTCTATCAGATATTATTGAAGAACTTTCAAAGCCAGGAAGAGATCCACGTGAAGATATGCCAAAGCCAATATTAAGACAAGATGTGTTGAAATTAGAAGATTTAAGAGAAGGAATGGTTTTAACAGGAACAGTACGAAATGTTATAGACTTTGGAGCATTTGTAGATATTGGTATTAAACATGATGGATTAGTACATATTTCTGAACTTAGTGATAAATTTGTAAAAAATCCTTCAGAAATTGTATCTGTTGGAGATATTGTAAAAGTAAAAGTTATAAAAATAGATACAGAAAGACAAAAAGTTGGACTATCTATGAAAGTTTAAAAAGAAATATATCTAAATTTGAAATTTTATATTGACTTTTATTAAGATAAATGTGAGAATATTATTATAAAATAAAAAAGGAGGATATATTATGAATTTTACAGATTATTATGGTTATGGTGATTACAATGATATATTGAACAGTACAAATTCAATTATTGGATCCACTGCAGTTAGTTCAGAGCCATCATCAGCTGTAATGGGATTCTTAGGAGGAGTTTTTATAGTTTTTTTAGTTATTGCTTTCTTTATTAGTATTGCAATAACAGTATTAAAAATTATTGGAATGTGGAAAGTTTTCACAAAAGCAGGAGAAAAAGGATGGAAGGCACTTATCCCTTTTTATAATGTAGCAATATTATATAAAGTTTCTGGAATGTCACCATATCTTGTTTTTATTTATATAGGATTAATAATTCCAATAGTAAATATTATAGCAGGAATAGCATTAGCAGTTATAACATTATATCAAAAAGTCAACTTAATGAAAGGATTTAAAGCTTCAACAGGGCTAACAGTTGTTATGTTAATAATACCTTTTATTGCATATTTAATATTAGGATTCGGAAAATCTGAATACATAGGATATGATAATTAAGAAAACAGATAAAAAGTAAAAATAAGATGAATACTAAAATTCATCTTATTTTATTTTGAGAATAAAAAAATTATTCTGCATTATTTTCTTCAGGTGTAATTTCTGCAATAACTTCAGTTTCGTTTTTATTATTTTTTCCAGCTAACAATTCATAGAATACTATTTGAGCTACTTGCATATATGGAGTTAACCAAAGTAATCCAATATATAATGTAAAGACAGATAAAATAGCCCATCCTATGAAAGAAAGATTTAATAAAAAGTATTTTGCTCTGTTATTTTGCATTAATCTTTCACTTTCTAATACTGCTTCTTTACTACTCATTTCAGGATTATCTATAGCAATATAGTTTGATAATACATAATATAATCCTTTAACTATAGCCCATATTTCAGCAACAAACATAACAATAAGTGCTATTACAGAAATAACAGAAAGAGAAGAAATTGTAGAAGTATTATTATATTCAAAAATTGAAACTCCTAAACCTATAGAAAAAATTATAAATGCAACAATAATTAAAGCAATAGGAACAATCATTTTTATAATTGTACTAAATACAACTTTCCAACTTCTTTTAAAATTTGAAAAACCTAAATTGAAAAAGTCAAAAACCTTAACATTTTCACCTCTTTTTAGTTTTATAAATTCATATAAAATGCCATAAGATAAAGGAACGGTTATAATAATATTAGCAATTGAAAGAACCAAACTGAAGGCACTATCCTCAAATATACCAATAATAAAACCAATTAAGTATTCAACTAAAAAATAGCAAAGTGTTATTAAAGCTGCTTTTCCCCATTTTCCAGTCAAAGCTTCTCTTGCTTTTTGTCTTATTTCAGATGATGTCATAAAAATACCCCCTTTTTTAATTTTATAAAAAATGTTAAAAACTTAGTATAAAATTATTCAACTAAACTTGAAAAAATATCAGGTTAAGCTTTATATTTATTCTTAATATTATCTATTTCATAATAATTATTTTTTAATATATCTAGGAAAACATCTGTAAGTTTTGGATCAAATTGTGTTCCTTTACACTTTTCAAATTCTTCTATAACTGTTTCAAGAGGAAGAGAATCACGATAACTTCTTTTTGAGGTCATAGCATCAAAACTATCTGCAATTGTAACAATTCTAGCCAAATAAGGAATATTTTCACCAATTAATTTACTTGGATATCCATTACCATCATATCTTTCATGATGATGTTTTACAATAGGAATTATATCTGAAAATATCGAAGCAGTAGATAATATATGAGCACCTATTGTAGGATGATTTTTAATTTCAGAGTATTCATCATCACTTAACTTAGAATCCTTTTGTAAAATACTATCTGGAACACCAATTTTTCCGATATCATGGAATAATCCTCCTATTTCAAGTGTTCTCAGATCTTTATTAGAAAGTCCAAGTTTTTTTCCTATTAATAAAGAATATTCAGAAACTCTGTCAGAATGACCTCTTGTATATGCATCTTTTGCCTCAACTGTATATCGTAAAGTCTGGATACTCTCTAAATAAGCCTGTTCTAACCTAGAATAAGTATCTTTTAATTCATAATTAATTTTTTTAATTTCATCCATCTGTTCAATTGATTTAATACCTGACTCAATTAACAATAATAATTGATCAAACTTATCACTTTTTTCACAATAACCTTGGATATCAAGTCTACGAATTGTTTCTAAAGGAGGAGCTAAATCTTTGTGACCTGTAAGAAGTAAAATATACAATTCTTTATTGAATTTTCTGATTTCTTCAACAACTTGATCTCCATGAATAGGAGTCATTATAAAGTCTAAAATCATTAAATCAAAGTGTTCGTTTTTTACTTTTTCTATAGCATCCATAGGATCAGTAACTCCAATAAAATCATAACCAGATCTTTGTAAAAAAACTGATAAAGAATCTATAATTCCTACTTCATCATCAACTGCAATAATTCTATAATTACTATTTTGATTTTTCTCTAAATTTTGCAACCCTTTTCTCATATATACCCCTCGTTTTATTTACCTTTTTTCTACATTATAATAATAAAATTGACAAAAATCAATAGTTATTAAAAGTTTTTGGGATTTGGGGACGTTCTTTTTTTCCCTCTTTTAGGGATTAGGGGACACTCCTTGTTAAATTAGGCATAAATCCTTTACTACTAGGGAGCATGTGTCCTTATTTTTTTATTTA
>AUXO015527981.1_pt1 | contig 10839 bp, 14 predicted proteins | sample 768731 | NCBI WGS metagenome assembly AUXO01 (sample SAMN02715735, study PRJNA202380) | gut metagenome | biome: sheep rumen | host: Ovis aries | place: New Zealand: Palmerston North
TAAATTTATTCTTAAAGTTAATTTAAAATGAAATTATCGGAAGATTAAGATATTCCGTTTTAAATAGCAGATGAAAAATCTGCTATTTTTGTAGTAAAATAGTTATATAAGAATAACTCCACGTTTAGTTTGGTTACTTTTAGTTGCTTATTAGTTAAAATTAGTTATGAAAAGAGGGAAAAATATGAATCAAGAAAATATTGGCAAATTTATTGCTGAATTAAGAAAAGAAAATAATATGACACAACAAGAATTAGCAGATAGATTAGGAATAACAGATAGGGCTGTTTCAAATTGGGAAAATGGAAGAAGATTACCTGATTTATCTATGATAACTATTTTAGCAAAAGAATTGAATGTTGAAGTATCTGAACTTTTAAATGCAAAAAAGATGTCTAAAGAAGAGTTGGAAATATTAAGAGACACAATAAATAATACTTTATTGTATTCTGAAAATGAAAAAAATACTAAAAAGAAAAAAATAAATAAGTATTTTAGGTTGGGTTTATTGTGTATTTTAGTTGTTATATTAGATCATCAATTTGAATTATTATCATATATATTTAAAGGTAATATACCTGATTTTATAAATGGAGTATTATGTGGAGTAGGTTTGTTATTTGAATTTGCTGGATTCTATAATAACAATCATGGAATGACCTTAAAACAAAAGAAACTAAGTTTAATAAAGAAAAATGAATAATCGGAAGATTAAATTATACGTGGTATAATAGTTAAAAGGTGATTAAAATGTCTAAATTATCAAACACAATAAAGTTACTTAAATTACTTCAAAATGGGAAAAAATATAGTATTAAAGAATTATCTGATGAACTAGAAGTTTCACCTAGAATGATTAGAGAATATAAGAATGAATTAGAATTAGCAGGTATTTTTATAGAATCTATCAGAGGCCCTTATGGTGGATACTACTTGAATCAAAATATAAAATTACCAGATAATATAGATGAATCAAAATCAATACCTGTTAGCAATAAGGAGTTTTATAATATACTTAGTAAATCTATAAATAAAAGAAATAAGTGTTATATAGAATATTATTCAAAAGAACATGATAAAATAACAAAAAGAATAATTAGACCATATGAATTAATTGTTTTAGATAATGAATGGGGAGTTGCTGCTTTTTGTGAAAATAAGCAAGAAATTAGGCATTTTTATTTAAAAAGAATACATATAATAAAAATATTAGAAGAAAAATATTAATGTGACAAGAATACTTCCTCTTTTTATGATAATCTATAAATAAGAGGTGATTAAAATGATATATATTGATTTTGATGGAGTTATTTTAGATACTGAACCACTTCTATTTGAAGAATGGAGAAAAAATCCTAATAGACATTTATTATCAGAAACCGAAAAAATAAAGTATATTCAAAATTCTGATTGGAATTATATTATTAATAATTCAGAAATAATAAATGATTCAATATATTATTTAAAGCAAATGGATTTTACAAAAACATTTATTTTGACAAAAATACATTCAGAGTTAGAAGGAAATGAAAAAATAATGTGGTTAAGAAAAAATAAAGTTTTACAACCAGTATTACTTGTCCCTTATAAGCTAAAAAAAGCAGAAGTAGCATTTGCTAAAGATAATACTTTAATTGATGATTGTTTAAAGAATTTAAAAGAATGGGAAGAATATGGTGGAAATCCAGTTTTCTTTGATATTGATAATGATAACATTGATAGCTGGCAACAACCTAATATATATAATTACCAAAAGACATTAAGTTTATCAAAATTTAAATAAAGGATACCTAAATGGTATCTTTTTTATGTTATAATTATAATAGGGATGTGATTAAATGAATAGTTTAATATCATTATTAAAAAGTAGAGAATTAAAAACAGGTTATTTATATTTTTATATTCATTTTGTTTTAGAAATTGCTTGTTTTTTCTTTTTATCAAGAGTAACTAACAATTCAAATTATATTTGGATAGTTCCATTTATTTATGATGCACTTGCATTTGTACCACAATTCTTAATTGGTTATTTTGTAGATAAACATCCAAAGATAAATATAGGTTTATTTGGGGTGTTCTTATTAATAATAGCGTATTTAATATATTCTTTAACAGATAATTCAGTATATTTATCATTAATTATACTTTGCATTGCTAATGAAATTATTCATGTTGCAGGAGCAGAAGATACTATAAGATCATCTAATGGTAAATTATCTACATCAGCCATATTTGTATCAGGCGGTGCATTTGGAATAATTACTGGAAGAATTTTATCTAAATCAATGATTAGTCCACTATTTATACTTTTACCAATAATATCAATGATTCCATTAATGATTTTATCTAAAATGAGCATTACTAAAGAATATAAAATGAATAATTATGATTATGTCAAAAAAAATTTAAATCCTATTATAGTTATATTGATTGCTTTATTTGTAGTTACGATTAGAGGCTATACTAGTTATGGTATACCACTTTCATGGAATAAAACAGCACTTCAATCGATAGTTTTCTTTTGTATAATGGGTTTAGGTAAAGCACTTGGTGGAATATTTTCAGATTTGATAGGAATTAAAAAAACTACAATAATATCTACATTAATCTCAATTCCATTCTTATGTTTTGGAGATAAAATAATGATTATTTCTTTAATTGGAGTAATGCTATTTAGTATGTCTATGCCTATAACACTTGGTATATTAGTTTCATGTTTAAAGGATAAACCAGGTGTTGCATTTGGAATAACTACGATAGGATTATTTTTAGGAACAGTTCCAATATTTTTTATAAAATTTAATATGACGATTAATATAATTGCTATATCAACTGCATCTATATTGTGTTTATTTTCATTACTTTATGTTCTAAAAGGAGAAAAAAATAATGAATATTAATAGTTTAATTTTTTCTATGTTTAAATGTGTGTTACTGACAATAATTATTGAAATTATTTTAGGTTTAATTTTTGGTATCAAAAATAAAAAAGGTATAATAACAATTATAGGTGTTAATATTTTAACAAATCCAATAGTAGTATTTATTTATTCTCTAATTACAAAAAGTTCTGTAAGAATTATTGTATTAACTGTTATGGAGATAATTGTGGTTTTGGTAGAAGGATTAATATATAAAAGAAAACTTTTGAATAAAAAGATATCACCATTTTTATTATCTAGTATTTTAAATTTATGTTCTTATTTATTTGGAACATTTATCATAAAATATATTTAGAAATAAAGAATAATATCATATAATTATAATAGCGGAGAATAATGTATGAATAATATTAAAAAAGAAATGATAGATATTTATGAATTAGGTGAATATGACTGGATGAATTATAAAATAAATGAAGATGACGTAATAACTTTTCATCACATTGTAAAAGAAGAAGATGGTGGGGAATATAAAATCGAAAATGGAGCTTTATTAACAGAAAGAGCACACGAGTATCTTCATTATATTGAAAGAGTTGATAAAAAAATATATAACTCTATTAATAAAGTTTTTTTAAATATAAATGAACAAATGTCTAAACCTAATGTGGCACAAAGAAATATGATAGAATTACTTTTAATGAAATTTGAAATAATTCATGCAGATACTATAATTAAAAGACAAGAAAAAGTTTTCCCTAAAAGAAAAAGAATTATTTTAGCAACAAAAAGAAGAAAAATGTCTCAAGAAACTACTTGTTAAAGAAAACTGAATATATTTCGGTTTTTTTATGGTTGTTTACAAATATTTAAAAATAATATAAAATAGTTCTTCAAGGAGTGATTATTTTATATGAATAAAATAAAAAATGTGAATATCCTTAAAATTAAAAAAAGCTATTTAATAAAAATAATTATTGGATTAATTATTTTTGTTGGAAGTTTTATTATTTTTTTCTTTGGTGTTACAAATACTATTAATGCTAAAGGTAAACCAGAACATCTAAATGATGTAATAATATCTAATGAAAATAAAATTGGGAAAAGAGTATATTTAAATATAAGTGGTATATCATCATCAATCGCAAAATATGGGAAATCAACTGATGCTTATTATTATGCTTGGGATTCTGATTATAATTATATAGTGTATTTAAAAGAATCCACAGTAAAAATGATTATTAACAAAGATTTAGAAGCAAATCCTGTAAGAATAGAAGGAACTACTAGTAAAATTGAAAAAAAATTAATGAATATTGTAATAAAACAGTATAATGAAACAGTAGATGATAATGATGAAAAATTGACTATAAATAATTTTAAAAACATTTATGGAGATGTATATTTAAATGAAGTAAGTAGTTCATTTAATAGAATTATTTTTTATTATGTATTTGGTACGGTATTTTTGATTATTGGTATGGGATTTTTATTGTCAGGATTAATAAAAATAATTCAAACAAGATTTAATTTAAAAAAATATTCAAATGAAGAATTAAAAAAGATAGAAAAAGATATAGAAAGTATTGATAGTATTTACTATGATAAATATCAAATATATTTAACAAAAAAATATATATTATTATTAAATGGAAAATTTGTGAAAATTAATTATTCTGATATATTATGGATGTATCCATATGAACAAAAAATTATAATTATTAAAGGAGTAAAGTCAATAAAAATATATACTGAAGATAAAAACTATTATGTATTCGCAACAAGTAGAAATAATAAAAAGAATAATAAAGATTTTGAAGAATTATTTAACATAATAAGTAAACATAATAGAAAAATAAAATTAGGATATACTAAAGAAAATATTGATTATTTTAATGATAAAGAAGAAATAGAAGTATTGGAATAAAAGGGAATAATAATTATTCCTTTTTATATACTTTACTCTTTTATAAAATTATTAATTACAATTATTATTTATAATGTTATAATTAAAGTGTGAGGTAGTTTATGAAGAAAATAATAAAGATAGTTATTAGTTTATTAATAATAGGAGGAATTTTAGCAATTATTTATTATTCGGTTGATACTAGAAATTATAAGCAAACTGATGCTTATAAATTTAAAACAGAATATGAAAAGTTAAATGGTACTACAAGTAGTACTGGTAAAACTATTAGAAGTGTTAATATAAAAAAAGATAATAGAATAAAATATAGTACAGCAGAAGAAATAGTGAAAAAAATAGAAAAAGGTGAAAGTTTCTTAGTTTATTTTGGATTTGCTAGTTGTCCTTGGTGTAGAAGTATGGTTGAAAATTTAATAAATATTTCAATTGATAAAAAAATAGATATTTATTATGTTGATGTTTTAGAAATAAGAGATATTTTAGAGTATAGTGATAATCAAGTAGTAGTTAAAAGAGAAGGTGATTCTTTTTACATGGAACTTCTTGAAAAATTATCTCCAGTTTTAGATGATTATTCATTAAGAGATGAGAATGGTGAACCAGTAGAAGTAAATGAAAAAAGAATTTATGCACCTAACGTTGTTTCTATAATTAATGGTGTTCCTAATATGTTAGTAGAAGGTGTAAGTGATGAATTAAAAGATCCATACGCTAAACTAACAAATAAAATGATAAATGAATCAAAAAAACAATTAGAGAAAGTATTTAATACATTAACTATTGGAAATATTTGTACAAGAGAGGATGCTTGTTAATAGGAGGATAAAACATGACTTTAAAAAAGATATTTGAAAATTTAAATGTTGATGTTTCTAAGGATTTAGAAATTAAAAAGATAACAACTAATTCTAAAGAAGTAATAAAAGATTCACTTTTTATTGCAATAAATGGTTTTACTGTAGATGGGCATAATTTTATTGATAGTGCAATAGCTAATGGTGCTACAGCTATTCTTATTGATAAAGAAAGATATGATGAATATAAAGATAAAGATGTAGTTGTTTTGGTAACTGAAAATACTAGAAAGATATGTGCTTTAGTTTCTTGTAATTTTTTTGGAAACCCAACTAAAGAATTTAAATTAATTGGTGTTACAGGAACTAAAGGAAAAACAACAACAACATTTATGATAAAAGAAATCTTAGAAGAAGCTGGTAATAAAGTAGGTTTAGTTGGAACTGTTGCTAATTATTCTGGAAAAAGAAAAATTGAAGATAGTGAAAGAACAACACCAGATCCAATAAGATTACAAGAATTATTTAGAGAAATGTCTAATGATGGATGTAATTATGTAATAATGGAAGTATCTTCACAAAGTTTAAAATTAGGTAGAGTAGATGGTTGTGAATTTGATGTAGGCTTATTTACTAATTTTTCTGAAGATCATATTTCTCCAAATGAACATCCTACAATGGAAGATTATTTTTTATCTAAAACAAAATTATTTGATATGGTAAATGTAGGATTTACAAATATTGATGATCCAAAAGGAAAAGAATTAATTAATTTGAAAAAGAATGTTAATTTTAAAACATATAGTGTAAAAAATAATTCAGATAAAAAAGCAGAAAATATAGAAATAACAAATGTTTTAACAAAGTTTAATTGCGTTATTAATAATTCTGTGGAAAATATAGAAATAGAGATACCTGGTGAATTTAGTGTATATAATGCACTTGGAGCTATTAGTGTAACAGAATATTTAGGTGTATCTTCAAAAGATATAGTATCAGCATTAAAAAGAGTTAGAGTACCTGGAAGAAGTGAACTTGTTAATAATAAATTGGGATTACCTATAATGATAGATTACGCTCATTCTGATGAGTCTTTAAAAAATATTTTGAATGCAGTTAAAAGTTATACAAAAGGAAGAGTAATATGTGTATTTGGATGTGGTGGAGATAGAGACTCAAGAAAAAGACCAAAAATGGCTAAAGTATCTGGTGAAATTGCTGATTATACAATTATTACTTCAGATAATCCTAGAACCGAAGATCCAGTAAAGATAATAGATGATGTTGTTAAAGGAATAGAAGGAATAACTAAAAATTATGAAGTAATAGTAGATAGAAAAGAAGCAATAAAAAAGGCAATCGAAATGTGTAATAAAGAAGATTTAGTAGTTCTTGCTGGTAAAGGGCATGAGAATTATCAAATTATAGGTACAGAAAAGTATCCTTTTGATGAAAGAATTATTATTAAAGAAATAATAGATAAAATGTAAGTTAAGATATATCTTAACTTATTTTTTATAGTATAATAAAAAAAAGAAAGAAGTTGTATTATGAAAGAATATATTGTAAAAGAAGAAATGATATTAATGGATTTTTTAAGACAAACATTAACAAAATTATCAAAGAATAATATTAAATCTTTATTAAGCAAAGAAATGGTATTAGTAAATAATAGTGTTCAAACTAAATATAATTATATAGTTAAACCAAAAGATAAAATAGTTATTAGAGAAACTAAAATAAAAGCAAATAATTATAATAAAGATATAAATATTTTATATGAAGATGATGATATTATTGTCATCAACAAACCAGCAGGTCTATTAACTATTGCGACTAGTAAAGAAAAAGAGTATACTTTATATCATTTTGTAATGAATTATATTAAAAATAAAGATAAGCATAATAAAATTTTTATTATACATAGATTAGATAGAGAAACTAGTGGTATAGTTATATTTGCTAAAAATCAAAAAACTAAAAATTTATTTCAAAATTCTTGGGATAAAAATATTTTATTTAGAGGATACTATGCTATTGTTGAAGGTAAATTAAAAAATAAAGAGGGAATATTAAAATCATATTTAACTGAAAATAGTAGCTATATGGTATATAGTACTATTAATAAAAATGAAGGTAAACTTGCTATTACAGAATATAAATTAATAAAAGAAAATAATAATTACTCTTTATTAGATATTAATATTAAAACAGGTAGAAAAAATCAAATAAGGGTACAATTAAGTGACAATGGTAATGTTATAGTAGGAGATAAAAAATATGGTTCAAAAAATAATCCGATTAATAGAATGGCATTACATGCATATAAACTAGAACTAATTGATCCAAGAAATAATAAAAAAATATTGTTTAAAACAGAGATGCCAACTTTGTTTAAAAAAATAATAAAATAGTAAGATTAATCATACTATTTTTGGTATAATTATTATAGTAGGTGGTATGTATGATAAATTTATTAGTTAGTTCTTCTAAATTCGGAAATGATATGAATAGTCAAGAGTTTTTTTATATGATTGGTATGCTACTATTTATGTTTTTCTTATCTATGGCATTAGAAAAAGTAGATAAATCTAGAAGAGCAGTGGTATTATCTTTATTATTTTTTATTCAATTATTACTTAGTATTTCAATGTTTGGTTATAAATTTGCATTTTTTGAATTATTTCCATTTGCATTATTATTTTTATTAATATTTATAATATATTTAGTAACTAATAAAAAAATAATAAAAATAAATAAATATTAGAATTTAAGAAACTATAAAATAGTTCCTTTTTATTTAATAAAATGTTAAAATAACTAATGAAGGTGATTTGTTTGAAGCTTGCTAATTTTAAAGAATATAAAATATTGGATATGGCTAATGGTGAAAAGATTGAATCATGGAATGGCGTATTGCTTGAAAGACCAGATCCACAAATAATATGGAATGAAAAATCTAATCCTAAATTATGGGGAGAAGTTGATGCAGCTTATCATAGAAGTTCTAGTGGTGGAGGAGCTTGGGAAAAAAAGAAAAATATTCCAGATTCTTGGCAAATTCACTATAAAGAATTAACATTTAATTTAAAATTGATGGGATTTAAACACACAGGTTTATTTCCTGAACAATCAATAAATTGGGATTATATGATTGAAAAAATTAAAGGATCAAATAGAAAAATTAAAGTATTAAATTTATTTGCATATACTGGTGGTGCTACAGTTGCTGCAGCTTATGCAGGAGCTGATGTAGTTCATGTTGATTCTTCTCGTGGAATGGTAGATTGGGCTAAAGAAAATATAAAGAGTTCTAATCTTGAAGATAGATATGTTAGATTTATAGTTGATGATTGCATTAAATTTGTTCAAAGAGAAATAAGAAGAGGAAATAAATATGATGCAATTATTATGGATCCACCATCATTTGGAAGAGGTGCTAATAAAGAAGTTTGGAGAGTAGAAGATAATTTATATGAATTAGTTGAATTATGTAAACAAGTACTTAGTGATGATCCATTATTCTTCTTAATCAATTCTTATACTACTGGTATTAGCAGTGAAGTATTAAAAAATATTCTAGAGTTAACAATTAATAAAAAATATAAAGGTACAATTACAAATGGTGAAATTGGTATACCTATGGAAAATAGTGAATTAGTATTACCATGTGGAATTTATGGAAGATGGGAAAAAAATGAATAATTTAAATATATTATATGAAGATAATCATATTATTGTAGTAGAAAAAAAATTTAATATACTAGTTCAGGCTGATAATACTAATGACATAGATTTATTATCACAAATAAAAGAATATTTAAAAGTAAAATATAATAAACCTGGTAATGTTTATTTAGGTTTAGTTCATAGATTAGATAGACCAGTAGGTGGGGTTATGGTTTTTGCAAAAACTAGTAAAGCATCTTCTAGGTTATCAAATGAAATTAGAGAAAGAAATATTGCTAAAACATATTTAGCTATAGTGCATGGTAAAACAAAAGATAATGAAAAATTAGTTGATAAAATATCTAAAAATAATAAAACAAATGATTCTTATATTGACAATAAAAATGGAAAAGAAAGTATTCTAACTTATGAAACCTTATATTATGATCAAAAAGAAGATTTATCTTTATTAAAAATAAATTTGGAAACAGGAAGACATCATCAAATTAGAGTACAAATGAGTAATATTAATCATCCATTATATGGTGATCAAAGATATGGAAAGCAAGATAAAAAACAAATTGCATTATATGCTTACAAATTAGAATTTACTCATCCTGTTTCTAAAGAAAAAATGACTTTTAAATTATTACCAAAAAAAGATGGGGTTTGGAAGATGCTAAATAATGTTATGGAGGAATTATGAAAAATTTATATATAGATTTTGATGGTGTTATTTTAGATACTATTACACCTGTTTATAACTTAGCAAAGAAATTAAATATAGATGTTAAAACTCAAACAAAGGAAATAGGATTATTATTTTCAAAAATTGATTGGGAGACTTTAATAGAGGAAAGTTCTGAATTAAGTAATAGTTTAGCATCTATTAAAAAATTAGATAATTCAAAAAAGTTTAATATTTCTATTTTAACTCATATTAATTCTTTAAAAGAAGCAAAAGCAAAAATAGAATTTATAAATAATTTGTTTGATGATTTAACTATAATTCCAGTTCCAAAGTCATGCTCAAAAACAATGATGACTAAAACAAAAGATGCAATTTTAGTTGATGATTATTCTGGTAATTTAAGAGAATGGACAAAAGCTGGTGGAATTGGAGTAAAATATACAAAAGAAAAAGAAGAAACTGAATTTATAAATATTACTTCTTTAGAAGAATTATTGGAGTTATTTTAATGAATGTTAAAATAATAAAAACTGGTTTTTTAGAAGAAAATTGTTATATTATAATAAAAAATAAAAATGCATTAGTAGTTGATCCAGGTGATGATTATGAACTAATTAAAGAACAAATTAAAGATTATAATGTAGTTGGAATATTAATTACTCATGCACATTTTGATCATATTGGAGCATTAGAAGAATTGATAAATGATTATAATGTGCCAATTTATTATAATAATATTAATAATGAAATTGATTATAAAAATATTGTTAATATTGAAGAAAAAGAATATATTGTATCTAATTTTAAATTTGAAGTAATATATACAAAGGGACATAGAAATGATTTATGTACATTTTTCTTTAAAGAAGAAAAAAT
>AUXO010362940.1_pt1 | contig 10838 bp, 7 predicted proteins | sample 768731 | NCBI WGS metagenome assembly AUXO01 (sample SAMN02715735, study PRJNA202380) | gut metagenome | biome: sheep rumen | host: Ovis aries | place: New Zealand: Palmerston North
TTGAAAATGGGTTTATTTGATATTGAGAGCGGGTTCAAAATGTTAGAGAACTCCATGATGGAGGAGTTCGCCAATGCCATGGAAGAGTATCAGGAGAATCAGAAGTATCCAAGTGTTACAACGCTTCCCTTTATTCCGGTACCACGTACAAAGGCTGAGGAACTCAGGAAAACAAAGAAGGGCCTTTTCGGCTGGGGACTCTTCGGAGGAGATAAGGAGGCATTTATTGCATCCATTGAGGAAGGCAGGACAACATACACAGAAGTCCTTGTGCTTGCCAGAAATTACCGAATTGTGAAATGGGCAGATGATCCTGTCAATAACACATATGAGTATTATTACAGAGTAGCCGATTTAAAAGGCAATGTAATGCGCGAAGACGTACCTGTCATTGATGATCAATATGCCGTCCGGCTTGCCTGTAATTCCGGTAATTCTTCCAGTGATACCGGGTGTGCCGATGTCGTCGATCCCGGTGCGTATCCGCATATGTATATAGTACATTACTATCTTAAAGACAATCAGTACTATGTACTTCTTACAAAAGAACAGTTCGATGACATGAAAGTACTGATGGATCATGCGGGATATTATTACCTTCATCTGGAAGACGGTGTGGGATACAGGTGGTAATTTTCTTCCCGCTTGCGAGACGGGAGTGCGGAATTCGGGTCAGCGACAGCTGATATTTTCCAAACCGAATTCCTGTGCAGCTCCACGGAATCCGGAGTTAGCATCCCGGTCTGAAAAAAACGTTGACACGTAGTCAGGATAGATATAAAATATATTCTGACACAAGGTCAGAAAACAATTCTCCGTGAGAATGAGGAATAATTGACGCGTAGACTGATCAGGAGGACGTGTAAATGAGTGAAAAAATCGTACAGACAGCAGGTAGAAATCAACTCGGAGAATTCTCTCCGATGTTTGCACATCTCAACGATGACGTATTATTCGGTGAAGTATGGAATGAGGAAGCGATCAGCGTAAAAACAAAGTGTATTATCACCGTTGTATCCTTGATGGCTTCAGGCATTACCGATTCTTCCCTGAGCTATCACCTTCAGAATGCGAAGGCGCATGGTGTGACGAAGGAAGAAATCGCAGCAATCATCACTCATGCAACAATGTATGTAGGATGGCCGAAAGGCTGGGCAGTATTTCGTCTGGCTAAGGAAGTATGGAACGAGGAAGAACCGGCTCTGACAGAAAAGGACAGGTTCCAGAATACGATCTGTTTCCCGATCGGAGATCCTAATCCTTACGGTCAGTTCTTTGTCGGTCAGAGCTATCTGGCACCCTTATCCACAGAGCAGGTACCGGTATTCAATGTTACTTTTGAGCCGGGATGCCGCAACAACTGGCATATTCATCATGCCAGAAAAGACGGGGGACAGATGCTGATCTGCGTCGGCGGAAGAGGTTATTATCAGGAATGGGGAAAAGATGCTGTGGAGATGACACCGGGCAAAGTGATCAATATTCCTGCTGAGGTCAAACACTGGCACGGGGCAGCACCCGATTCATGGTTCGCACATCTGGCAATAGAAGTAGCAGGAGAAGAAACCGGTAATGAATGGCTTGAAGCTGTATCGGACGAGGATTACGGCAAGCTGAAATAAACCGGGATTTTTACATGTTATTTACGAAAAGCCTGCTTGTCAGGAACAGAATTTTTGGATAATGATCAATCGAAATTAAGAAGGCATACCACACGGAGATTTCCCGGTGTGATATGCCTTTTTTATCTCTGACGCAGCCGTGCAATGATGAAGGTGTTCCGCACTTTGCGCTGTGCGGCAAAAAGCCGGGGCGTTCCCGATGTTACAGCATAATATATTTCAGAACGAACACTACAGCCAGTATATACATGAGCGGAGAAATGTCCCTGGACTTGCCTGCCAGCAGGTGAAGGACCACATAGGAAATGATTCCGAGTGATATACCTTCTGAGATGGAATACAGGAAAGGCATTGCAATAATGGAAATGAATGCGGGGATCGCTTCTGTTATGTCATTCCAGTCGAGTTTTATTACCTGCTGCATCATCATGAATCCGACGATGACCAGAGCAGGCGCTGTCGCAAAGGACGGGACAGTGAGGAAAATCGGTGAGAAGAACAGGGAGAGCGCGAACAGACCGCCGGCTGTCAGTGCAGTAAGTCCTGTGCGTCCTCCTTCAGCGATACCGGAGGTTGATTCCACAAAAGTAGTAATTGTAGATGTTCCCAGACCGGCTCCGATCGTGGTTGCAACGGCGTCGGCAAGCAATGCACCTTTAATGCCCGGTAGATGCCCTTCCTCGTCCAGCATGTCTGCCCTGGAGGCGCATCCGATCAATGTTCCCAACGTGTCGAATACATCGACGAAGAGGAAAGAGAACATGACAACGAAGAAATTTACAGTACCTATAATGGAAAAGTCCATCTTGAAAAGTGTAGGAGCAATGGAAGCAGGCGCGGAGATGATTCCGGAGGGGATCAGGCTGTAGAAGCCTGTGGCCGGATCCGGCACATAGATTCCGATGAGCTGGCAGATGATTCCCAGAGCCCAGGTCGCCAGAATACCGATCAGAAGGTTTCCCTTGATCTTACGGATCACCAGGAAAGCTGTGAGTATGATGCCGATCAGAGCCAGCATGACCGTAATGCCCTCTGTTTTAAAAGTCCCTTCTTTGAGGGATGTACTGAAGGAGAACATTTCTACGAGTGTAACGCCGTCTACACAGATATGGGCATTCTGCAAGCCGATGAAGCTGATAAAAAGTCCGATGCCTACTGATACACCTATTTTTAAAGTGCCGGGGATTGCGTTGAAAATTGCCTCGCGGACGTTGGTGACGGAAAGGACAATGAAGATCAGTCCTTCTGCAAATACCGCTGTCAGAGCCATCTCCCACGAGTAGCCCATCCCCAATACGACGGTGTAGGCAAAAAATGCATTCAGCCCCATCCCTGCGGAAAGTGCAAATGGAAGATTTGCAAAAAAAGCCATACAGGCGCAGCCGATGGCGGACGCAAGTGCCGTTGCGGTGAAAACAGCTCCGCTGTCCATGCCTGCAGCAGCCAGAATGCCGGGGTTGACAGCCAGGATGTATGCCATGGTCAGGAATGTAGTGATTCCTGCCATCACCTCGGTCATGACATCAGTACCATGTTCTTTAAGCCCGAAAATTTTGTCCATAAGATAAACCGCCTTTCTTGTTGGGTCATATATTAGTGTCAGTATCTCATAAAAAAAGAAGCAGTTCAATCTATACTCCGGTATTCTTGAACGGGAAATTTATAACAAATCGACATAAAGCTCTTCCATAACGACAAAGCACAAAACGCGGTCATAAAGTACTATTAATACAGGTACTTTCTATTAATAACCATCTTATGAGGAGCTCGTTATGGCGATCGTATATAATGAGAATAAAAGAACATTTTCACTTCACACGGCGAAAACAACGTACCAGCTGAAAATAGGGAATCTTAACTATGTAAAACATCTCTATTACGGAGCAACTATAGAAGATGAAGATCTCATCTATCTGATCAGAAGATATGACCGGGGATTTTCCGGAAATCCGTACGATTCACTGAAAGAGCGTACTTTCTCTCTGGATGCTCAGCCTCAGGAATTTACGACGCAGCAGCAGGGTGACTTCAGGATCAACTCTATCGAAGTTCAGAATGCCGACGGGAGCTTTTCTTTTAACGGAAGATATGTCTCACACAAGGTATACAGCGGACCGTTCACGCTCTCAGGTCTTCCCACTGCGTATGCCAATACAGGCGATACCGTCGATACGCTTGAACTTGTCATAGAGGATGCTGTTACCAAAGTGCAGGTGACACTTCTCTATTCTGTGTTCGAAGAGGCAGATATTATCATGCGGGCAGCCAGAGTTCATAATGCCGGGGACAGACCGATCAGCCTGAAAAGGATCATGTCCATCAATATGGATTATATGAACGGAAAAAATCTTGATATTCTCTCTCTGCCGGGAAGGTATGGGCAGGAACGCCAGGTTGAACGGCAGCCTTTGACACATCATGTGCATAAAATACGAAGCGGACGGGGGATTTCCTCCCATCAGCAGAATCCGTTCATAGCACTTGTGGACAGAACGGCAAATGAAGAGTACGGCTCCTGTTATGGTTTTGCGCTTATGTACTCCGGAAGTTTCATCGCCGAGGTAGAGCTTGACCAGTACGATCAGGCAAGGCTGGTCATGGGCGTGAATGACCGTCTGTTCAGCTATAATGTCGATCCCGGTGAAAGCTTTGATACGCCTGCCGTTCTCATGACCTATACGCACAAAGGACTCACCCGGATGAGTCATAACTATCATAATTTTATCAGGAATAATCTGAACAGGAGCAAATTCGTAAAGGATGTAAAGCGGCCTGTGCTGATCAATACGTGGGAGGCTGCCTTCTTTGACTTTGATGATGTAAAGCTTGTGGAAATTGCCAAAGCTGCCCGGAACATGGGTGTTGAAATGATCGTCATGGATGATGGCTGGTTCGGCAAGAGAGACGATGACAATTCCGGCCTCGGCGACTGGTATGTCAATGAGAAGAAGATAAAGTGCGGTCTTACCGAGCTTGTCAGACAGATCAATGATCTTGGCATGAAATTCGGCATCTGGTTCGAACCGGAGATGGTCTCTGAGGACTCGGACCTGTTCAGAGCGCATCCGGACTGGGCAATGGAAATTCCGGGCAGACATGCTGTCCGGAGCCGCAATCAGCTTGTCCTTGATGTGACAAGGCGCGAAGTCCAGGATTATCTCATCGAGAGCATTAATCGAATTCTCGACAGCGCAAATATCTATTATGTGAAATGGGATATTAACCGGGCGATTACCGATCTCTGGTCAAATGCCCTTCCTGCGGAGGATCAGGGAGAAATCTCTCACCGCTATGTCCTCGGACTTTACAGGGTCATGGATGGCATAATTAAGACCCATCCGGACATTCTTTTTGAAGGCTGCGCGGGCGGAGGCGGACGCTTTGATACAGCCATGCTCACGTATTTTGTACAGTACTGGAGTTCAGATAACACAAGACCGCTCGACAATCTGAAACTTCACTACGGATCATCCTTCCTGTATCCGGTCTGCACCATGGGTGCACACGTGTCGGAGGCAAGCCCGATGGTCCCGCTGGAGACGAAAGCGGCGATCGCATTGTGCGGGACATTCGGCTATGAGCTTGACGCCACAAAGCTTCATTCGAGTGAGATCGAAGCCTGCAGAAAGATGAGCGCTCTTTATCACAAGTACTATGATCTGAATTTCTTCGGAGATTATTACAGACTGGCTAATCCTTTCGAACAGGTGAATCTTGTTGCCTGGGAATGTCTGGCAAAGGATAAGAGTGAGGCGCTTGTAACGGTAATTACCGTAAATCTGACCATGAACGGACCTCAGGAATACATTAAATGCAAAGGTCTTGCACCGAATAAGCGATACCGTGTGGAGGGAGACGGCAGTGAACGCATTGTGACCGGAATGGCTCTTATGCATGCCGGAATTCCGATTCCGCGTGAGATTCCGGAATTTACCGCATTTTTATACCATCTGAAAGAAGTGAAGTGAATATATGCCGACCGTGACATTTAATTGAGAGGACTTTCTCCGTACTTATCTAATAAAAGATTCGTGTTGATGACGCCTGCTTTCTGGTTTATAGCCACAGTAAGAATGATATCTCTCCTTCTCTTCGGGTACAGAGTTGCATTACCGGAAAGTTCCAGAGCACGTGTCGTTTCGTGCAGGGTGAGGCCCGCAGCCAGACAGAGACGAATGACCTTGTCCCGTCCCGGTTTGCGGGTCCCTTTCATGATCTGATAATAGTAAGAACGTTCAAGAGAGCTTCTGCGGATCAGTTCCACACTGTCGATAGATTTAACTGCCTCCAGAGATTCAAAATACTCCGGGAAGCTGTGAAAACCATCTGTGACTTTCGGATCTTGCATGAACAAGGCCATTTTTTTTTCCGAGTCGATATCTGCCAGAACACTTTCTAACTGTTTCGTCGTTGATTCGTCCATTGTTTTCCCCAATTCCGTAGTGTATGATATTTAACGAAAATATCTACTTGTAATAGTAGCACAAACCGGGGAAGAGTGAAAGACGGCATGTTGGATGAACGAATGGAGGAACTGAATAAAATATGTGAAATGGCTCTTTATGAAGAGGTGCAGCTCCGGGAAGACGGCAAAGCGATTGTCAGGGATAATGCATCCGGAAAGCTGTTTTACAGGAAAAGGCTTACCATTTATAATCCGGAAGTCTTCGAATGGCTGAGAACACACAAGAGCAGCTATGTGCCGGAAATTGAATATTGCTGGCAGGATGAGGATGACCTGATTGTTATCGAAGAATTTATTCAGGGAAAAACGCTGGATGTGATCCTCGAAGAGACCGGAGAGGGGGAAGGTCTGCCGTTTCAGGAGCGTATACGGATTCTGACTGAGGTATGCAACGGACTGCTTTTTCTGCATGGCGCAGATCCCCCCATCATTCACAGAGATCTGAAACCTTCCAATATCATGCTGACGGAGGAAGGGCAGGTCAAAATCATTGATTACGATGCCGCCAAACTTTATGTCAGAGGACAGAAAAGAGACACACAGCTCATTGGCACGCAGGGAATGGCGGCACCTGAGCAGTATGGTTTTGCTGCCTCAGACATTCGCACCGATATTTACGCGTTGGGAAAACTGATTGAGATAATGCTCCCGGGTAATCCGGATGCGGCCCGTATAGCAGAGCGGGCTACGAACCTGGATCCGGCACGCCGCTATTCTTCTGCTGTACAGATCAGGGAACAGATCCAAAGAATTCATGAGAACCCGTCAGGGCTTGACCGGCTGCTTAAGAGACTGCCCGGTTATGATCCCGCGAAGAGGAACCATTATTTTACTGCGCGGATCTGCCTCTTTCTTCTATGCCTGTGTGCATGTCTTTTTACTTTCTTCTTTTACAGACAGCATATAGTCATTCCGCGGGAGCGGCAGAAAATCCTGACAGATGCCTTAAAAACACTTTCGGAAGGCCAAAGTGACCCGGAAGAGATATTCGGGATGAGTCAGAAGCTCCTGCAGCAGATGCCTTATGATAAAATGAATTCAGAAGGAAGGACACAGTTCCGCAAAATTGCGGAGACGGTGATCTGCGGATGTATTTCAGCTGAATCAGGACATGAACAGGTGACCGGTTTATTTCTGAGCGAAGAGGGCGAGGGCTATCTTGACCTGCTTCGTGAGTCTGGGGTAGACGAGGAGACAGTTAAAGAGATCAGTTTAAACGGTCAGATACAGTACTTCATTCAGGAAGACCGGTGGGACAGAGCACTCGAATCAATGGAGGGGCTCAGAGGAATGCCGAATGAGGAGCAGGACCGGGCAGGTATCCTGAGGGTGTGTACAGAAACTGCAGAACAATATGTACAGGATTTTTCAGAACAGCCGACTTCCGCAAATGCTGCTTCAGCGTTCGTCTTCTATACACAGATCATGCATGGCGGGATTGACGACGCAGAAATGCGCTTAAAGGACTTCTATGCGCTTGCGCTGAGCAGTGCAGAGAAGCAGAGTGAGGAAGGAGAATACGAAAGTGCTGAAAAGCTTTATCAGGTCCTGCTGGAGTACAAGAAAGACGTTCCTCTGGATGATTTAGAACCGTCACTCGGAGATAAGATCCTGGAGAATTGTTATCTTAAGGCGCAGGCAGAGATGGATGCCGGGGACTATGACAGGGGTCGTGCCGATTTTTTGAAAATTGAAAACTATAAGAATGCCGCCATGCTTGCCAATGAATGTGCGTATCTTAAGGCACAGGAACTGGCCTCGGATAAAGAGTATGAACAGGCATCAGTCCTTTTTTCAGAGATTTCCGGCTATAAAGACGCTGATGAAAAAGGTCTTTCTGCTAAATTTAATTACTGTGAGCTGGTCTCAGAGAGACCGACTGATTCAAGCTACCGATATATTGAGGAGCTGATAAAGGCTGACTATCCCGGTGCTGCCCGCTTAAAGGAGGTCATGTATGCCTGGCACGCAGAGATAGATACAGGCGTTGATTATCTGGTCGGTTCTGAGCAAAGCGCTTTGGTGCGTGCAACATTGTACGGCGGACCGTCGGAGGGAAACACTCATATTCGATTTGAGCTGATCGATCTGGAAAGCAAGAACACCTACAATTGGACTTCTGAGGAAAAATACGGAAGAGGGGAAAGCTGTACGGCATATTATCAGGTGAACAGCATCGCGGAGAATATTTTCGAGAAAGAGCACACTGTTAATATTTATGTCGATGACGGTACGCAGGTCGGCAGCTGGACAGGATGCTTTTCAATGAATTTTCTGGAGAATTGAGCATGGAGTGGGCTGAAAGCCCACCATAAAGAACAAAAAAGAGGTACAATATTCCTTGAGGGGAAACTTTCGGGGGTAAGTTTTGAAGAGGAAAGAGCCGAGGAATCGGCTCTTTTTACGTTTTTAAAAGAAGTATTCCGGTGGAAAAATAAATAGAAGTTTGCTATGGTAATATTTGGCAGATATTTGATGCATACCATTCAAAATATTTGGAAACGGAGCTGAAAAATGATTATTTATCGCGAGAGTATTGGAAATTTTATATCTCAATGCCTTGACGGTTCTGCAGCAATAAATATAGGGACTATCATTTCTGACAAGATGAGGCTGAACGGAATCTCGTATTTTGGAGAATCGCAGGTCAATGCCTGGAATGCATCGTTACCGGAAATGGCACTGGTCCTGAAAGATATGGACGTAGACAGAAATATTGACGTTGCGGTGGAATATAAACTGGTTCAGTCCAGAGACAGAATTGATTTTCTGATCTGTGGAGACGATGAGGCCGGCAAGGAGAACGTTGTTGTGGTGGAATTAAAGCAGTGGTCTCAGGTCCGGCCGACCCATAAACAAAATTTCGTATATACATATGGCGGCGGTGGAGAAGGGGATTACTGGCATCCTTCTTATCAGGCATATAACTATGCACAGATTTTGGTGAATTTCAATGAATATGTGCGTAACAAAAAGGTGCGTCTGCCGTCATGTTCTTATCTCCATAACATGGATCAGGGAAATTCGGTCCTTCTCGATGATAAAGACAAATACCCGCTCGTCGAGTCTGCGCCGGTATTCTATCAGGGGCAAAAAGAACGGCTTGGTGCATATATATCCAAATTTGTTAAAAGACCTAATAAAAATCTTTTGTATCATATAGAAGCCAGTAGAATTGTTCCGTCAAAACTGCTTGCAAAGATGCTCTCGGATGCAATAAAAGGAAATCCGTTTTTTTCTTATGACGAGGCACAGGCAACATCTGTTGCTCAGATTGTGGAAACAGCAGTTGATTCAGCTGCATACGGCGGAAAACGGACAATTATTATTAGGGGCGGGGCCGGAACCGGTAAATCGGTTGTTGCGATAAACGCACTTGGCCAGCTGATCAATAATAGTAAGTCAGGACATAGGCTGAATGCGGTATATGTAACATCTAATGCTGCACCCAGGAATCTTTATACAGAAGAATTGGTCGCAGATGATTATAAGAAGAATGCGATAGCTGCACTTTTCAGATATCCCACAGTTTTCTGCCATAGCGGTGAAGATGAGTATGATTGTGCACTTATTGATGAGGCACATCGTATTTTTGATTTCAAAGGAGGTGTGGGAATCAGGAAGGGTACGCATGTTCTTGATGATATTATACGAGCGTCAAGAGTTGCAGTCTTTTTTATAGATGATGATCAGGCAGTAACAACGACAGATTTTGCTACAATTGAGAGAATCAAGGATGCTGCCGGACGTATGCATTCTAAATTGATTGAAGGTACGGATCTTGAACTGAAAACACAATTCCGTGTTACCGGGGGAGAACAATATATTTCATTTATAAAATCCTTCCTGGGATTTAACGATAACATAACATCATATTTTCCTGATAAATATGAGTTTAAAATTTTTGATTCTGCTTTGGAAATGCATCGAGCCATAATCGAAAAAGATGATTTATTCAATTGTGGGCATACTGTGAGCGGGAAATGCCGTGTTGTAGCAGGATACACTTATGAATGGAATAGTAAAGGTCAGAATCGTAATGGGCCGGAATATGATATTATTTTGGATTCCGGCAGTTACAAGGCTAAATGGAATCTGAGGTGTAATGAAGTCGGTGATAAATATTCCTGGCTTAATGACATGGATTCTGTTAAAGAAGTGGGATGTATTCATACCTGTCAGGGCCTGGATATGAATTATTGCGGAGTAATAATTGGCAAAGATCTTCAGTATCATGACGGACATCTTCTTTACTGTCAGGATCAGATTGCCAGATCGGATAAAAACAGCGGTATTCGCAGGGCAGATCCGAAGACGGCATCAAGGCTGATCCGCAATACTTATTATGTGCTTCTCACACGCGGCATGCTTGGAACGTACGTATACTGTGAAGATGAAGGACTTAGGGAATATTTAAAGACAATGCTGAGAGAATCATAAAATATAATCAGGAATCCGGCAGTATAGAATCAGAGAGGTAAGACTATGCGAGAGGACACAATTAATCGAATCAGGAAATTTTCGGATGATCGAGACTGGGATCAGTTTCACACGCCTGTCAATCTGGCGAAATCTATAGCTATTGAGGCCTGTGAGCTGCTTGAGTGTTTTCAGTGGAGTGATACGGATTATGACTTGGATCATGTCGGCGAGGAACTGGCAGATGTGCTTGTTTACTGCAGAAATCTGCTTGATAAACTCGGACTGGACGAGGATGAAATTGTAAATAGAAAGATGGATCAGAATGAAGC
>AUXO010688923.1_pt1 | contig 10838 bp, 7 predicted proteins | sample 768731 | NCBI WGS metagenome assembly AUXO01 (sample SAMN02715735, study PRJNA202380) | gut metagenome | biome: sheep rumen | host: Ovis aries | place: New Zealand: Palmerston North
TCATCAAAGATCGCTTGTGCCTTGGTCGAGCCGGAGTTGACCTGATCCATCACACTCATACCGGTTAATTTATACACTCGCTCGCCATTGGCATTGTATCCATAATAACCGGCTTTCGTGTTATCCAGCACCATGCGAAGTCGGTTCTCGTCATCCCAGTCATGGAAACGTAAATGCAGTATCCGGTCGAGCCACACGGATTGCAGCGATATTGCCGTTATGACAAGCGCTGACACCTGACATTAGACTGTCAGCATAGTACAATCGCTCGGAGAAATGCTTATTGCGGGTCTCTGTCAGCATATTGCGCATGTCATAAGAATTAAATGATTGCATAATGTACTAATAAACATAATAATATTGGTATTAAAACCACATTATTAAAAACTAATGAAACTATTATCCATCCTTTGATTTTTCTATTTCTTGGATTTTCATTCTTCCAACGTATCTCTAAATTACGAAGTCTATCTGTATCTTTGTATCTTTTAGTAATTGGCAATGAGAGAAAGTACATAATAGCCATCAAAAGAATCCATGTTACTGAATATCGATGAACACTCATTCCAAATATTCGACAAACAGGAACAATAATTAACAACAATGGCATAAGAAAAAATATTAAACAAAAAATATCTGAGGCACCATCAATTTTTATAAAACTACATTTTTTTATAAAGGCATAAGTTCTATAAAAAACATAATCTATAATATCAATAATTTTTTTCATCATGCATCAGAATTTTATAGTTCCAATATCGTCAATTCTATCACTTACAGACTTCCCTGTTGTTACAATTAATGTTATATCTACTACTCCGTATACAATTGGGACCCAAGATAGATATACACTATATGTAAGTGCCGCCATTCCCATATTGACGATATTGGATGGCTTAATTTCTTGGCTATATGCTATCTCGGCAATATCCAAGACAATACTGATTTTCGCCAATCCTCTAGCCACATCTCCCAATGGCCGTATGGCTTTTTCTGCAATCTTATAACTGCGAGCATATCCTCCTGGTAGATGTCGCTGATAATCGAAATAAAGTTCTCCATTTTTACCAATCCACCACAATGAATTACACTTCAAATCACTTCCTAAGCCTATTGTTAGTGCGGAGAAATCAGCCAGATCACTTAATACGCTTAGGGCATTATTTGAATTATCCTTTGCAAAGCCAAATTGGTATGTATAGCCCCAACTCGGTACTGCAGATTTGTATTCGGCACTAAAGATACCGCCACCTCCTCCAAAAATGAAGTCATATATACCACCTTTCCTATATCTAATACCTGGTATTTGCCAACCTATTAATGGATAGTTATCTAAACCTGCATATGTACCATCCCACTCGCCATCTACCAAATACACGCCCAAATCTGAACTGCTCATATCCACACCGACAACAATTCCATGATCATTAACCGCAGTCCAACCATACGTCGATGAAAAACCAGTCATTTCTCCCAATCCCAGCCAGTCGATGGCATTGATGAAACGGTTTCCCGCATAGGAGTATGGAGACTGCCATGGGGTTTGTTCAGCTAATGGGTCTATACTTGTGAAACGACCAATGGACGCATAATAGCCACGGAAGCCGTAGTCGTAGGTGTTCCAGCCATGTGCCTCGACAAACTCCTTACCATTATACAGGTACGGTTGTTTCTCCCGTCCAGAGCTGATAGACATCGGTACGCCACTTGCGTAGTAGAGCGTGCTTTGGATAACGGAATCTCTTGTAGAGTTCACTACGGCGCAGATATTACCAAGGTGGTCTTTGATGTAATGGAAATAGGTGCTGTCGGTATAGTAACCTGTCGTGTTATGAATACAGGTTGTGGTATCAAGAGGAGTGTATATCCGTTCTATATTGCCGGTATACTCTTTTAGACAATACCATGCTGTATCAATACCATGCGGCGAATGCGTCACTTCATGTTGGGGAGAAGTTGCCGTATGAGGAACAGTATAACTGAGAGATTTGTATTTCCGTCCGGCTGCATCGTACAAGTTGATAATCATACAACCGTTGCTGAACTGTATCGTATCCGGCAGGTTGAGGATATTGTATTTGATAGCACAAATGCCTCGGTCTAAATCAGAAACAAGATTGCCATTGGCATCATAGAGGAAAGTGGTGTCTGCTTGTGTTTCGGTGTTGTGATATTCAATGATATTATACCCGTCTGCATCCTGTCCGTTGTCGTTGACAGACCAAAGACCGTTTCCCTCATTCCCGTAATCATAGTGCAGATCATCGATCTTCCGGTTATTAGAAAACCGTTGGAGAGAAAGTACATTACCTACCTCGTCGTATGTAAACAACTCACTATTAGATGTTCCGTTTTCAGTTAGACGCACAGACGACAGCAAGCGGTTCTGCGCATCATAGGAATAGGAAAATGTACATGCCGTATCCCTGTTTGCCATATATGCCGCAGCGATATTGCCGTTGCGACAAGCACCGACACCCAACGGGAGAGTGTCTGCGTAGTACAATCTCTCGGAGAAATGCTTGTTGCGTGTCTCTGTCAGCATATTGCGCATATCGTAAGAATACCTGATAGCATCCTGATTATCATGCAACAAATTTTGTGCCACGTGCCCTATGCTGTCATACGAAAATACAGATAAAATGATTTCTTCTTCATTATTGAGCTGATAGCGGACGCTTTTTGCTCTTCCTGCGTGATCGTATATATAGCGATAGTGCTCATTGACGACTTCATCTTCCCTGTGACGCTCCGTCTTTTGCTGCGCCACAGAACCGTCAAACAGATATTCGGTACCAGTTGTGCTATACCGAAGACTATCTTCTACACTGCGATTCTGGATGACACGTCCGTTAATATCGTAATAATAGGCGGTGGAAGTATATCCATCCTCTGACAAGTTATAGACACGTGTTCCTGTCAGTAGTCCTATCGTATTGTCCCATTTGGCGACATATCCTGATTCTTCTGAGAAACGCAGTTTCTGCCGAACTGGTGTTGGTAAAATATCCAGATAATTGTAGTTGTCATAATAATTGATTGTCAGCAGACGGATGTTTTGATTTTTTAACAAGCGGGATGCATAGCCTGTCCCTGTGAGTGGGAAAGAATGATTATGCCCGTAGTGCTCCACCTGCCATTTGTCTGCAAATAACGCTATCAGTTCAGCATGCGTTTGTTCTAATGCGATCTCTGCCATATACAGATTACGTCCGATAGAATCATAGGCACACATAGTCCATTTATTGCTCATTCGCTGGTTACCATCTTGTTTGAGCACGAGTTGTCCCAATTGGTCATACACCATATATTGCGGCTCACATCCCGGCATACGCTTGTATGTCATATTGCCTTTGCTATCATACCAATAACAATACGCGGCAGCCTTCAAGTAGGGATTATTCAGAGGATATGAACCATTGTTTAATTCAGAACCCGGCAAAGCGGGCAACACAAAACACAAACGCTCCAACTCGTCATAGACATAGTAAGTACAATTGTTATCACGTTTCTCCATGATTTTCCGTCCCTGCTTATCCGTATAGGTGATAAGGGTTTTACCATCCTCGTCTTTGATGGTGTTTTTGTATAGGGTTGCTTCCGCATAACATGTTCCATCCGTTTGCAGGACACTATCTGCTCCCACGGTGTAGAGACGCACCTGATCTGCGGCACTATTCAAGTCATATGTTTGCTCCGCTCCGTAATTTCGAAAACTCTCCCCCGGACGTATCTGTTTTGTCTGGCGTCTCAATGCGGAGTTTTCGTATTCCGTTTCTGTATAAGGATAATCATCTCCATAATCGGTCTGCGCCTGCGATTGAACAATAGCAATATCCATCTGCTGTCCTTCTGTATTCATAACGACGGGTAACCATTGACGGGAGACATGGCTTTTGTCGTGATAGTCTGTAACAGCAACCAGATCGTTTTTGCCAGGTGTTATACCCAGCGCAATTGACTCGTTTACCCGACCAAGACCGTCCATATACTGCAATGTAGTACGAACGCGGATACCGCTACTCATAGACGGACGTCCGCCATTCATGTCCATACGGGTTACCGGATCAAGCGGAGTTATAGACAATACATAATTATCACCTGTCTGCATAGCTTGTTCTCCGGTCAGACTGATTTCGGAATACGCCGTGTCCGGCAAATATCCTACGCCAAAAGTCACATAATCCTTATTCCACTGACCGGTACCCTGCACCACTTTTCCTTCCGCATCAAACTCCACCCACGTACGATGCAAACTGACACACAAATTACCTGGCGTCGAATCGGCGTTGGCGGCTTCCAGACGATAGGGCCTGCTCAGATGCGATTCCCCTTCGTAGTATATCCAATCTACGGTATCATGCTGTGCATTACAAAGCGTTAATGTTTCCCCGTCATTGCTTAGAGTTATATTATTTTGATACCAAACAGAATAATTCATACTCTCCGGCATCGGGTTATACAAATCCCCCAATTGGAAAGTATTGTCGGCTCCTCGCTTACATGCCAAAACCAGGTATTTTCCGGCAGGAAGTATAGTGCCCTGAGTAAAAACAAATTCTTCATTAGTGCCATCACCTTTCAGCACCCAATTTGCCAATGACACATCAGACGTACCGGCGTTATACAATTCGACAAACTCACCATTACAGGCATGGGGTTTGTTCATGTACTCGTTCAATGGCGAGTCATACATAACCTGATTGATGATAACATAGTTATCCGCCCATAATGACACAGGATATATCAGTATCGCGAAAACAAGATAGTTATAAATCTGCTTTTTCATAATTACTCGGTTTTGATGTGATACTGATATGCATTAAGAATCCTTTTTCTGCCATCTATTATCTGATATACTTCCACTAATCTGCCCACGGAATCATAGGTATAATAAGTGGTCAGTCCGCGAGGATCTGTCATGCTGCTTATACCCACATATGGGATATGGGTATATGTCCATGTCTGGTTTCCCGTTGTTTTGCTTATAGGAAAGAATCCTTCCCATCTGTATTCGGTTTTTTGTTTACCTAAAGGATTACTTGACAACAACCTATTCCATCGGTCAAACTGATATTCACACACCAGAGAATAATGAGGATCTGATATGGTATTCCAATTGCTGACATGTAACGGTTGATATTCTGTGACAGGAAGAGGTTCTGACAACGATAATTGTTTGGTTCTATACAGATATGGATATGAATCAGTAATTTCTCCCAATATCATTGAATCTCCATGAGAGCCGGGATATATCGTTGCAATCAAACCCACATTATACATATTCACTATGCCGGCAGTAATATATTCATTATTACTACCATCTATGTAACCTGATATTTCTTCTACAGGTACATTGATTCTATGCGCACGAACCAATACCCCAAGTGCGTGATCACCGGCAGAAGAGATATCGTCCGGATATGTATAACGCACAAAATTCTTTCTTCCTCTGCTATCTATGGTCATAGTTTGTTTCTTGCGCTGCTTGGTATCATAGGTATAGGAAGTCGGAGAAACCAATGTCTGCCCATCGGAACCGGAGGGGTATTCATAGGTCACCATTTGCTCCAACCGATTAGGATAAACAAATAATTTCCGGGCGATATGACCGGCATAGTTGGACATACAGACAACAGTATCCACACGCTCTGAGAACGGCATATCAAAAAATGACCAGTCAATCATCGTATTGGGAACGCCATTATAACGGAAATACGTTCTTTTTTGGATTGTGTTTCCTATATATGACTCTACTGCCAATAAATTCCCCGTCCTTCTCAAATGCTCACTATAAGTCAATGAGCCCGAGTACAACTCTTTGTCATTCGTATAATTGGGTAAATTTGTTCTGCGATTAATCATCGGATTATAGGCAGATGTATAGGTCGTGTGACCTGTAGCATAGGTATAGGTGGTTTTGTAGGTCTTATTTCCTATCGTTTTGTGCCGCCTGACATAGCTATAACCGATATGTGAATCTATCAGCCCGTAATTATACGGATTGACAATAGCTCTCGTATTGCCGGACGAATCGAAAATCTCATATATATTATAATAGATACCGGATGAACCTGTGGAGTTGGGTTTTGTATATATAAACGTATCTTTTTCGACTAATGTATTTGCATCAGCGAATGTTTCGATTTTAGTAATTCGTGCTCCTCCGATTGTCTGATCGGACGAATTGAGACTATACAACTCCACATCGCAAGTATTGATTTTTCGAAACCGTCTCTCTTCTCCATATTGATGAGTACTATAAGAAAAACGGATATTTCCACCCGTTGGCAGCGTTACTTTGGAAAGCATACCCTGTGTCGGCAACACGTTCCAAAATCCTCTGCGATCCACCAGCGATTTATATTTAGCATCTGTTGTAACATTCAGGCTTGGATAGGTAGAGATCATCGGGAAAGGAGAATCCGGATATGGATTTATTTCATCATACGTCAAGATATATGTCCCCAAACCGGATATCCTAACAGAAGACAAATACCACCAATAATAATTATTCGCACCATATACCATTGTAAAGTTTCTGTAACTATAAGACAACGCGGCTGATGCTATTTTTCTCCCTCCACCATAGATACGGATAGAATCCAGTTTTAATATTTTTCTACATTGACTATAATCCGGATGTTCATACATTTTATGAGACTCTTCTGTCGCATCAAAGAAGATTTGCAAAGGAACGGTGTCCGAAGTGGTAATGGTGTGTAACAAACTGGCTTCATGTACGTTATATACGATATTCAACGTATCATTTTCTTCCCAATTATAGTCCGTTATGAATAGTGCACGACCGGAATGACCGGAATACTTAAACGTCATGCTTCGACCGCTGGGCGCCACAATCGATGATAGATTCCATTTTATGATAGTCGGGATTGCATTCGGGTCAGTTTGATTGCGATTGGTAAATGTCGAATATTCAAGCGATTCACTATTACCTCCAAATATATATTTATATCCGTCTTTGGTGATTAGAGTAATTTCGGAATCCGTCTGAGATTGTGTCCCCCAGTAATCATTCGCGTCATGTGTTTCATACCATTTAGAAAGGTTAATATCAATAAAATCGCCACTGATAATGGTTGGATTCCCTTCGTTATTTATGATAAAACTACCTTGATGTCCCATGAAACTGAAATAAAAAATATCCGGCATATAATCAACCGTCCAAGAATACCCATTTATTTGACAAATAAAACCATTCCCCTCTGAATATACAGAAGAAGAAAAATTAAATACCGACTCCTTATCGTATACACATTGTTTAAACAAAGCATGTTGCATACCGATATCATCTTCTTGAAACCCATTGACCCACATAGATGAAATTCTCTGTTCATCAGGAAATCCTTGAACAGATCGGGTGATGTAACCTCCGGCAATCAAAGACCAGTCTTGTCCGTAAAAGCCGGACGGCTGGAATGGTTTAAAACCGTCCGACTGATAGCGTAATGCTATATCCAAAGGGAAATCCGGATCATCCAACTTATATATGGGAATAGTATAACCGGCTTGACCGATAAAAAGCTGATAATTGATACCGCCGGAAGATTGTAACGATACCTGCTTGGATACATTGTTTGCCAGTCCCGATATCGAACATATCACACATACTATCAGCATGCATAACTGGTATAAATTTATTCTCATAGTATTTATAGTTTTATAACACCTCCAGAAACAACCATATTATCCGCATGAATATAAACCATATAGTTCCCTATCGGCATCCCTCCCATTGGAATACAGACACGATGGGTTCCTTCGTCTTCATACTTCACTGGGGTCTGATAGGTTGATATACCTCCGTTATAATGAACGGAAATATATACTTGCGCAGATTTCTTAAGTGTATACTGAACCTGCAAATCCGTATAAACAGGATTCGGCATATAACGAACATCTGTAACCAAGCTATCCCTCGGTTCATTTAAAGTGTCTTTCGGCATCCTGCGCGGGATGGATAAATCGTCATCAGTCGGAAAATAATAAGACGAGGTAAATAAACTTGAGTCATTCCCGTTAACTGTTAGTATCCGGACTATTTCAAACAACGGATAATGGCCATAAGGCGAGAACCATAGAAAACGTTCCTCATCGACCTCGCTTTGATAGTACATAGTTGCGCGATGCCGTTTCCTTGAACATACACGCAATACCGAATCTACTACCATATCCGGCAAGACCAATTGTCCGATGGCATCCACACAGACCATACTTTCGCCCTCTACGAGAAAGGAGAGAGTATGACAATATCGTCCTCCTCCTGAAAATGCGGCACTTATAGAGTCACCATATGTCATTGGAAAACGCACATAGGGGATCGGATTATCATATCGCACATGTGTATGAGAGGTCTCATATCCCATCAGCCATAAGGTGTCGTGCTTATATTCATAATAGTAGTTCGCTTGTTCCCTATGAAGACCTATGTGCGTAGTGTCTGCTGTAGGTGCAAAATAATTGACATCCACATATTTTGCACTATCTAACTGTAAATTAGCAAAATTCCATATGCCATTCTGCCTGCCATCAGTAATCGTAACATATGGTAGTTTATACGCCCATAAACTATCAGTAGTATACGGAAGATGACGTTTAGTCAATGTCTGAGCTTGACTCTGTATTGCAAGCATCAGCATAGCCCCCACTACGAATAATGGAAGATGAAAACTTCTCATACGCACGCACGACTATTAATAATGTAATGGTTATTGCACCATAAATTGTCCGACAAGGGCACCGCCTGCGGTCTCAATATGGAGTACGTACACGCCGGTGTTGGAAATCTGCTCGGAGAGAGAAGTGGTGAATTGCTGATTGACAACAATACCTCCGGTAGATGCATTAACGACAATTGCCTGTGCAGACGGGATGGCTTCATCCTGTTTAAGAATGGATAATGCGTTACCGTCAATAGTTGCACGGAAACTTCTCGGACGAGTGGGGTTATTCTGAGACTGATTGGAGTCATCTAATGGTCCATCACCCGGAAGAGGTTGCATTGTTATAACCTCTGTTAATTCAATCTCTACTTCTGTAGCATGAAGTAGAACGCACGGCATTGTGAGAAGAATACACAATGATAAAAAGAAAAACTTTCTCATACTTGTTGTAATTTTGTGGTTAAAGATATGTTAAGTCAAAACGCTTAATCGTTTGACGGCACAAAATTACCGCTATTTTCGCATTCCTGCAAAAAATAGCGTGGACAATTGATTAAACACAAATATTTGATAATCAATCAATTGTTAAAATTTAGTGTGGATTTTTGATTATTTGGAAAGTCTATTCGTCGTCAAATCGATCAAAAAATCACGTAGTTGCGTACTATTTGTCCCCAGTTTTTTAGCTATACGATTTTTGTAGTTTCGAATACCACTCTCAGAATAACACAACCAATCTGCCATTTGTTTACTTCCAGGATTTCCTATTAAGACCAAAATACAGAGTCGTATTTCTTTCTCGGACAATTGATAGATACTTTGTAACTTGCTTACCAACATGCCAAAATTGTCATTGATCAACTTACACATAGCCACAAAATCCTTCCAATATATATTATCCGGAAATTTTTCATTTTGAAAGAAGATGGCACAGTTTTGCTCTACTTGATTGACCAAATTATTGGTGTACTCTGTGTATTCGTGAACTAATTGTTCATGGCATTGCTGTGCAGCTATCTTCTTCGAGGTCAGCTCGTTTACTTGCTGTGAGAGCAATTGATGTTGTAAGCGTTTGCGATGTACATAAATCCAAATACTTGCTCCTACAATGGCCAATGTACCCATTATTGCATAGAGCCATGTCCAACTTAGTTTGCGATTCAAATCTGGCTCTAATAACTGAACCGCTTGAGCATGCTTACTCCTATTAATTTCAATAAGCTTCTGAGTATCAGATCTATCAGCAGCTGCCTCGCGAACTTCATCAATATCTTTTGTTTGATCATCTGCTGTCAATATATACAATGCATTATTCACAGCAGATATATCATCGGTATGTTCCAGAATATACTTAGCGTACCGTGTAGCAGAATCTTTTTGTGTAAGAAACGAATACGCCTGCGCCATTTGGACATAGGAAATAAAAGGTGGATTTTCAAAGGACTGTGCCTCTTTTGCAAAAAACAAGAGCGAATCATATTGCTTGCATTTGAGATACAACTCAGCTCTAGTTCCTAAGACATGAGCAATTACGTCTACATCATCACATCCCTTTTCTATCTGTAAAACCAATGTGAGTGTCTCCTCTTTTTGACCTTGCTCCGCCAACTCAAAAGCCATATCGTTTAGGCAGTAATAGTACGATAGTGTATCTTTGTCGCTCAGGAAGATATTTGCAGAACGCTCAAACATGTCATATGAGAGGTCGAACTCGTTGGCTCGATGACATATATCTCCCATATTGTTGTATATGCGTCCGAGGATTTGCTTGTCATCCGAACCGGCATGTATGGCGTTGATGAAGACCTGCATGGCCTCCACCGGGTGTTCTTTCTCGCGCAGGATCCGTCCGTAGTGATAGCACGCATAGCGTATTCATCGGCATAGAACCATTGCCATTGACCGAGTGTCTCGTATGCCTGCGCGAGTTCTGCGCTATCGCTATACATACATCCCTCTGCCCGCAGGCTGTCCGCTTGCGCTACAATAGACTGCGCCTCACGGATAGAGCGAGGTGTGCAAGCTGTAATAACACATACTATCAGCAGAAACAATATGTAATATTTCCTGTGCATTTGACGTGCAAAGATACGCAAAAAATCGCATATACACAAGTTTTTTCGATAGAATCTTAAATAAATCTTGATTTTGAGG
>AUXO015857920.1_pt1 | contig 10838 bp, 9 predicted proteins | sample 768731 | NCBI WGS metagenome assembly AUXO01 (sample SAMN02715735, study PRJNA202380) | gut metagenome | biome: sheep rumen | host: Ovis aries | place: New Zealand: Palmerston North
TATATGACAGCTGGAATGCCCTTGTAACCATACTGATAGTCCTGGTCCTGACGGTTTTAGTCTGGCAGCACAGGAAGAAGAGTATAAGCAGAGCAGTCTTATACTGCACTTCGGGAGTAAATAGTGCCATAGTAGTATATCTCGCACTCTCGTTATTTATAGATCTGAAATCTTTGGCCGGGTTCGTTGGGATAGCCATATTCATTGCAGTTTTATGCGAGCTCATGATGCTGGATCATCAGGACGTAAGACTTGCCGTCATCCTCTGGATCTTTGCACCTCTGGTAATAAGTCCCATGTGCATACTCTACAACTGGGGCCCCAGGCTCTATGTAACGACATATATTATCCATGTAACCACTCTTGCCCTGTTATCAGGCATGCTGAAGATAAGAGCTTCTATAGGAATGGTAAGGATCGTTCATACCGGCCTTTTGCTGCTCCTTGTAATTAGGGCAGCTCTTATGGGACTTATCTACTTTGATATCGGAGCTGCCACTTCCCGCCGCATGGATGAGATCAGGAGGGCAAGACAGGGAGAGATAACCGAGGTGTTACTAGAGCGGTATCCTCATGAGATCTATCTTCACGATCCTGATCCTGCTGACAAAGAAAGGGAAGTATTCTTTAGAGAGTTCTATAAGATACCTGACGATGTAACAATAAGGATAGGCTAGGAGTTTCTGTACTTTGCAGGCGTTGTGCCAAACTCTTTCTTAAAAACCCTTATGAGGTGGCTTGCGTCACTGAAACCGGTGACATTACTGATCCCTGCTATATCCATACCCGTTGTCTTAAGAAGCTCGGAGGCTTTGGTAACTCTTATATACTGAACATATTCCTTGAATGACCTGCCAAACACCTTGCGGAATCTCCTGGCAAAACCTGAATAGCTCATGTTGCACATGGAGGCTATACGGGAGGCGACAAGAGGAGATGATATATTGTCCTCGATATAAGAGGGCAAGGCTTCGATATCAAGATATTCCTCCTCGCTCTGATTAAGGGAGCCGGTAGCAAAGCCCTGAGATGCCCACAGCCTTATTATCTCAGTGAGCACTATCTGGACGTCACAGCTTATTATTCCAAGATACCCGGGCTTTTTGTCCTCCATCTCTTTGATCGAATTATCTATCAGGGCGGGGATAAGACTGCCTGATATGTCAGGGGATCTGAGCAGCGCATTGATGTTCCTGTCTGATGCGAGCTTCAGCAATGCAAGATCACTCCAGCTAAGCTCTCTTGAAGCAAAGCTTCCGGGAGTGAATTTGATGACGGAATACCTGGTGTTAGGTTCTAATGTCTTTATCGCATGCATAACAGAGGGCAGGAGCACTACCAGATCTCCCGGCATGGCAGTAAGTTCATCACGTCCTACGGTTACCTTAGCTGAGCCATCCAGGATATACATGATCTCCATAAAGTAATGCCAGTGCAGCCTGACTTCGTAAGGACTGTTATGGTCCTCGGTAAAGCATTCGTATCTGTGGTCCTTGATGTCTGAGTATTCGTACATAATTGCATATCTGTTATATTATTTGCTCTATTTATTATACTTAATCCTTCTGCCAAGATATATAGTTAACATACATAGCTTTATAAGCGGAGGCGTAAATATGGTTGATGTTAACGGCAGATGGGCGCTCGTTACAGGCGCAGCAAGAGGTATAGGCAGGCTCGCAGCACTCTTCCTGGCAGACAGGGGATGCAACATCATAGCTCAGAGCAGAGATAATAAGCACACACAGGAGCTTAGTAAAGAGATAGAAGCCAGAGGTGTATCCTGTATTCAGGTCAGCTGCGAATTATCTGATCCTGATTCTGTAAGAGCTATGCTCAAGGCTATAGATGATACAGGTGTCAGAGTAGACATAGTACTCAATAATGCCGGCATGCAGATAGCATACAGAACGGATTATATGAACACTCCGGTAGAGGATTACACAGTAAGCTTTGCTATAAATACCATAGCGCCTATGCTTATTTGTTATCACTTCCTGCCCAAGATGACCGAGGCGGGGTTCGGCAGGATCGTTAATACCACCAGCGGCATAGCATTAGAGCCTGAGCAGGCAGGTTATTCCGCAAGCAAGGCAGCTCTTAACAAAGTAACTATCGATATCGGCTCCAAGTTAAGAGGCACCGACGTTGCGATCAATCTCGCAGATCCGGGCTGGTGCAGGACGGATCTCGGGGGACCCAATGCCCCTAACGCACCTGAGAGCGCACTCCCCGGCGTAGTAGTCGGAGCATTTATAGATAAACCCCTATCTGGCAGGATCTTTGCTGCAGGGCAGTTCTACGACATGACACTCGAAGAGGCGGTTAAAGCGGCAGAAGAGATGAGCAGTCCTTATTGATCAGGAGGGAAATATGAAGATCTTACTTATTGGAGGAACCGGTACGATCAGCATGGCGGTCACCAGACTTCTCGCAGAGAGGGGAACGGATGATGTGTATCTTCTTAACCGCGGCAGCAGGAGTTCTGAGCTTCCTTCCGGGATAAACATTATCAATGCGGACATCAATAATGAGGACGATGTTAAGAGCAAGATCTCCGGAATGTATTTTGACGCAGTCTGCGAATTCATTGGTTTTGTCCCTTCACAGATCGAGCGTGACATAAGGCTGTTTGCAGGCAGGACGGGGCAGTATATCTATATAAGCTCTGCATCTGCTTACCATAAGCCTGTGGCAGATTACCGTATAACCGAGGGTACAGCTCTTGCAAACCCGTACTGGCAGTATTCAAGGGATAAGATCGCCTGCGAGGAGCTCCTTATGTCTTATTACAGGAAGGAAGGCTTCCCTGTAACCATAGTAAGGCCGAGCCATACCTACGACGAACGCAGTATTCCCCTTGGTGTCCACGGCAGCAAGGGCAGCTGGCAGGTGGCAAAGCGCATGCTGGAGAATAAGCCTGTTATTATCCACGGAGACGGAACATCCCTTTGGACCATGACATTTAATACTGATTTTGCAAGAGGATATGTGGGCCTGATCGGAAATCCCCATGCGATCGGCGAAGCCTTCCAGATAATGAGCGACGAGACACTCACATGGGATCAGATCTATGAGACCATAGCAAAGGTATTAGGCGTTAAGCTCAATTGTGTCCATGTGGCATCTGAATTTCTGAGAGATGTAAGTGACTACGATTTTGAAGGATCCTTGTTAGGAGACAAGGCATGCTCCGTTGTATTTGACACTACCAAGATAAGGCGCATAGTTCCGGATTTTTGCACGAGGGTAAGATTCGAAGAGGGCGTGCGCATCACGATCTCAAATATCTTAGATCACCCTGAATACCAGATCGAGGATCCTGAATTCGACCTCTGGTGTGACAGGGTAGTAGCGGCTCTGGATCGGGCACGCAAGGCATTTTAATCTAACATAAGGTCGTCAAATGTGGTATCTTATTCCTGGAATTTATATTTGGGGAGGATAGATTTATGCCACACAGCGCAGGTGGTGGATCTCACGGAGGCGGATTCCACAGTTCAAGTCACGGATCTTCTTCTTCCGGGACATCAACGCATTATTTTCATGGTGCAAGAAGGTATATGTACTATGACGAGAATGGTAAGGAGAAGTACATTTACTCCAGGACGAAGCCGGTAAAACCTTCACTCGCAAGTGTATTTGTATTTCCGATCTTCGGATTTATCTTTGGGTTTGTAATGCTCTTTGCCATTGTTTCTGACAGGCCTCAGAAACTCAAGGCAGACTACCCTGATCAGGATCAGTATGTCTATGACAATATTGATGTTATAGCAGACGACGAGGCCCTTACGGAGCAGCTCAAGGAATTTCAGGACGTAACCGGCATCTGCCCGGTCGTATACACATTCCATGATAGCGATTGGGAAGAGTCCAGCAGCGATCTGGAGGATTTTACCTTTGAGGTCTATGTAACAGATTATTCTGATGAGAAGCACTTTGTTGTTGTATATTCGGTTCCTTCAAACAGAAGTTATGATTTCTCGTGGGAAGCAGTCAAGGGCGATGATACAGACAACATAATAACAGAGAGCTTCTTCGAGAAGTTCGGCAGACAGCTTACTGATGACCTTGATGACGGCGTGGAAGTCGGCAAGGCCATGACAGATGCTTTTGAGCGTGCAACCGAGCTCGCAGACCGCAGCATCAATCCTACGCCTGCAAGGAGAGGAATGCGTACCTTTTTATCTTTCCTTCCTGCATTGTTCTTTGTCGGGCTAATGCTTGCAGTAGGCTTTCTTATGTATAAGAATTACCACAAGGAGCAAAAGAGAGAATATCAGGAAGTGCCCCTTACCGAGAAAGATCAGGCAAAACAGGCGGATCCCAAGTTCCAGTCCTATTATTCATCTGCGTCCTCGGTGGCTGATTCAGGTGCAAACAAAGCCGTAAGGTCCGTGATAGCCGTTGTGGGAATAGTCTTCCTGATCCCCTTTGCCCTGGTGGGCCTGGGAATGCTGGGGAGCGCGATCGACGAGGCTCAGAAGGGTGATTACGGTCTCCTGATCTTTGCCCTCTTCTGGTGCGGATTTATTGCGATCGCGATCATCGGTGTTATTAAGGGCCTTGTCAAAGCAGGTAAGAAGGATAAAGAAGTATCTCTTACAGCAGAGTATCCTGAGCCTGATAAGGGTTTTGCAGAGCCTGTATCAGCGGAAAATAAGGATAAGGCCGAAGCATCTCCTGCAAGTCCGGAGGTAAATGAGAGCGGAAGCTTCTTTGCAAGGAAAAACCAGACTGACTACGATGATGAAGACTACAAGAGGATGAAGAGGCAAGGTTACGAGTAATTGTTATCCGGAGTATAAAGAGAGGCTGTCTGAATGAATCTACTCAGGCAGCCTCTTATCATTTGATCAGATCTTTTGGATTATTCGAAGAGTCCTTCATTCATCTGGTGACCTGCACTTGCGATGTAAGTGTTCTCGGAAAAACCTAATACCGTATAACCGACAGGTGCCAGCAAGGCGAGCAGAACAACACCCCAGGCCTTGGATTTGCCAAACTTCATTGCAAGAGACATGCTGACAAGGAATGCAGCGATAAGCGCGATAACAGGACCTGCAACAGGAATAAAGCCAAGGAGAGAATAGTATCCCTGATATCCTGCGACCTCGTAGAGTGTCCAGGTATTGTAGACAGGAATAAGGCACTTCCAGCCGGGCTGTCCTGCCTTGGTCAGGATCTTCCACTGTGAGATGATCATGATCACGCTCATGGCAAGTGAGCAGGTAATCATGAACAGATACATGATTATGAGCGGAACTGCATAGTTATCAGCAAATACCATCCATATGGAGAAGACTATAGGACTGAGCATGATCCCCACATAACTGAGGCAGCATACTATTGAAAGAACGATGGAAAGCGTACTGGGCTTCCAGTCAGGATAGATCTTGGTTTCATTGATCATATAAATTATCCCCCCAAAATAATATTGGGGAGATTATAGCATATTTAGGCACAGGGCATTAACAAAAACGGTAAAAGGAAGGGATATTTGGCAAAGTTAGTCATAACTAACTTCCTGCAGACTATTGTATTATATTGGGAAAATACAGATGGGGGATGATCATATGAATACTGATATGCTGATCGGAATAACAGTACCGTTCCTGGGGACCTGCCTCGGATCTGCCATGGTCTTCCTGATGAAGAAGAAATTAGATCCCAGGCTCAACCGCGCACTTGAAGGTTTTGCTTCAGGCGTCATGGTGGCAGCTTCTATCTGGAGTCTCATCATCCCTGCTATGGAGCAGAGCGAGCATCTGGGCAAATTTGCCTTTGTGCCCGTGACAATAGGATTCTGGCTGGGTATCCTGTTCCTCCTGCTGCTTGACCACATAATCCCCCATCTCCACATGGACAGTGACAAGCCTGAGGGAATAAAGGCTTCTTTCCGTAATACTACGATGATGGTCCTGGCAGTAACCCTCCACAATATCCCTGAGGGTATGGCGGTAGGCGTTGTATATGCGGCTTTCTTAAGCGGCAAAAGTGACATCAGTTCTGCGGCAGCCTTCGCTCTTGCTCTTGGTATTGCGATACAGAACTTCCCTGAAGGCGCTATTATATCCCTGCCTCTCAGGACCAAGGGGGAGAGTAAGTTCAAGGCTTTTATGGGAGGATGCTTAAGCGGACTTGTAGAGCCTATAGGAACAATACTTACCATAGTGGCATCCACCATAATCGTACCGGTGCTTCCCTTTACTCTCGGCTTTGCGGCAGGCGCCATGATCTATGTCGTAGTAGAGGAGCTGATCCCGGAGATGTCCTCTGGAGAACATCTGGACAGAGTGACCGTTCTCTTTGCAGCAGGATTTACATTAATGATGGCTCTGGACGTCGCTCTGGGCTGATGTAACAGTGTTACATCCCTATATATTCGTACTCGATATCGGTTACGATGCCACCGGTAAAGAAGAAGGATATGCGGGAAGAACCTGATTCGTAGCTTATGGAAGAACCGTTATCCGTATAGCCTTCACCATAAGTGCCTACTACCTCCTCGGCAGTATCAGATATCCTGATGCCTTCTATAGTCGTGATCTCGGGACTTGTGATCTGAATCTCGCTTATTATATCGGTGCCGCTGTCTGAAGGTGATACAAAGAGGATAAGATCCCTGTAAGTATATATGGTGACAGGGGAATCCCCGGTGTTTTCCTCAGCGCTGCTTGCATAAAGCTCGTAAGCTGTGCCAAGCTGCCCTATTACGTCATCTGCAGGAGAACCCGGGACTATCGGGATACCGTAGTAATCAAGGGCGTAGCTCTGACTTGCCTCAACAGAAGCTGCAACGAGCAGATCTCCTGTAGCAGTTCCGTTTACCGAAGTTGCTGCAGATTCATTTGTATCCTGTGAGATCGTAACGATAGTTCCGGCAGCTTCACCGTTAGAAAGAGTTACCTCTATCTGGCTTTCTGTGGCACATGAAGTAAGGAGCAATGCGCCGGTTATAGCTATAGCAACAGTTCCTAACTTACCTTGCATGGGAGATTTACCTTGCTGCGAAGAAGGTTCCTACGTCTTCCTGATCCAATATGTCTTCAAGAACGCGGGGCTCGGAACCGTTGGCGATGACGCCGTAAATGCCGTTTGTCATACACTTATCCATTGCCGTAAGTTTTGTCATCATTCCGCCTGTACCAAGCCAGGAACCCTTGCCTGATGAGGAGTCCAGCATATCAGAAGAGATTTCCTCTACATAAGATATCCTCTTGGCATCCGGATTGTCCTTGGGGTTGTCATCGTACAGGCCGTCAACATCAGACAGTATGATGAGCAGATCTGCACCTGCGAGGCAGGCTACATCTGCTGACAGGGTATCGTTATCACCGAAGGTGCCGTTATGCATGATCTCAGTAGTGGATACCGTATCATTCTCATTGATGATAGGGATTATCTTCATCTCGAGCAGTGTCTCTAATGTGTTGATTATATTTGCGCGGGTAAGGCGGTCGGTAATACCGTCTTTGGTAAGGAGCACCTGTCCTGCCTTGTAGGAATACTCGGCAAAAGACCTGGAATATGCGTTCATAAGCTCACACTGGCCTACGGCAGCAATAGCCTGCTTCTCTCTTGTGGTCTCAGGACGCTTGCTCAAGTCTAAGAAACCGACACCGACGCCTATGGCACCGGAGCTGACAAGGAGAACCTCCTTGCCTCTGTTCATAAGATCAGACAGAGAACGGCATAACCTGTCGATATTACCCAGATTCATCTTGCCGTTGTCATATGTAAGAGTAGAAGTCCCAACTTTTACAACTATACGTTTAGCAAAATTAACAGCTACTCTAGAGCCACCGGTACTCAATTGAATACGCTCCTTATTTATTAAATATCAATAAAGCACGTAAAGGATATACTCTCATGCTCAAAAAATCAATAAGACAAATTTGATCATACGCCGGCCGTAGTCTGATCGTCCGGGATCTGGGCGTTAGGATCCGCTGTTTCAACGGGAACAGGCGTAGGAGAAGGCACATGTATTGGGCAGACTCTGTCTTCAGAAGGACAGAGCATACTGCCGGATACAAAGTAATCCGTATAAGTCGTTCCTGCCGCGCGGCACTCATCAGTAGGGTAATAGCCGGAAGAGCATACCTGCATGGATACTATGGAATCGGGCTTAGCAAATGTAGCGCCGGGGAGATTCTCATGGATCTTCTGCATACAGTACATCCAGATCCTGACGGCATTGTTACGGTCAGGCTTAGGGATAGATGTCTGTCTCAGACGGTTGTCGTAACCGTACCAGACAGCTGCTGCATAGTAGGGAGTAAATCCGCAGAACCACTTATCGTTGTTATCTGATGTGGTACCGGTCTTGCCTGCTGTATCTATATGCTCGCCGTTCGCACCGGTAAGCTGTCCGCCGTACTTGGAAGGTGTGCCTGATGTAACTACACCCTTGAGCATATCTGCCATAAGGAAGCAGGTCTCAGCAGAGTAGACTCTGTAGCTGAGAGGCTGGGACGTTATGACCACATTGCCGTCGCTGTCTAATACCTGGGTATAAGCATAGGGCTCGGTATAAGTACCGCCGCAGGCAAAGGTATTGTAAGCTGCTGACATCTCAAGGGTGGTCATGCCCGTTGTAAAGCCGCCCACTGACTGTGAGGGGAAGGCGCCTTCAGATGTCCTGTCGATACCTACCTGCTTCAGATACCAGAGAGCAGTCTCGCCTCCTACATCCGTCCATACCTGCGCTGCAATGGTATTACGGGATTTAACGAGGCCCTGCCTTATGGTGATGGCGCCGAGATAGTCTCTTTCGTAGTTTACAGGCCAGATCGCGTCGGGGTTCGAAGGATCCAGATGGCATTCCTCGTCAACATAGATCGTACCCGGAGCAATAATACCAAGCTCTAAGCCCGGACCATATGCGATCAGTGGTTTTATCGACGAACCCGGGTTTCTGTGGGCAGAGACCGCACGGTTAAGGGAGAGGTTCATGTTCTTCTCTCCGTAGCCTCCCTGCATGGCGGCGATCGCTCCGGTAGCAGTGTTTATTACAACCATTGAACCTGTGGGTTTCTCCGGGTAATCCGCCAGCTTTTCAGGATCCGCCTGGAAGAGATCCCTGTTGGTAAAGGCTTCGTCCAGTATCGCCTGTGTCCCGGGCTCCAGTGTCGTATAGATATGATAGCCTCGGTTATATACAAGGGTAGATGCAAGGCTTCTTGAGATGCCCCTTGCTTCAGACAGATCTGTGATCACCTCGGATATTGCATACTCGGTAAAGTAGGAATTGATCTGCACGCTCCTGTCTGTTTCCCTCTCCTTGAATACAACTTCTGTATTAAGGGCTTCGTTATATTCTTCCTCGGTGATGTAGCCAAGATCGTACATCTTACCGAGGATTATCCTCATACGTCTTAAGGCGTTGCGTCTGCCGGATTCTCTCAGGGGATTGTAGTAGGAAGGGCTCTTGGGCAGGCCTGCAAGAAGTGCACATTCATTGAGATTCAGCTCTGACGCATCCTTGCCGAAGTAGTTCTGGGCTGCTGCCTGAACGCCTACATAGTTGTTGCCCATAGGTGCAAGATTGAGATAGAGCTCAAGGATCTCGTCCTTGGACAGATTCTGCTCCAGTTCCATGGCAGAGAACCACTCCTGGACCTTACGCGAGGTGGAGTGCTCGTCCTGACCGCTTATGAGCTTAACTGTCTGCTGAGTTATAGTCGAACCGCCGTGGGTTGCGGAGCCGCCATGGGCCAGAGCTGAAAGGAGCGCACTGCCGATACGCTTGATGTCGATACCGGAGTGCTCGTAGAAACGCTGGTCTTCAACGGATATTATCGCTTCATCTATATAAGTATCCTTGATGGAGCCGTAGGGCACATAGATACGGTCGATATTCTCGCTGCCTGTAAGCTTGGCGAGGACATTGCCCTGGCTGTCATATACAAAGGAAGTCTGGGATTCTTCGGCCGTGGTCAGATCTCCTATGGAGAGGGGTTTGGTAGTGGAGGCATACCCCAGGAGCATTCCGGCGCCGAATCCGCCGAAAAGAAAACACAGGCAAAGTACGATAACCACGACGATGCGGGTAACATCGCCTGCAAACCCTACAATTTCACGCAGCAGGCTTCTTGAGAAACCTGACTTTGTGGGTTTGCCCTTGAGCTGGGACCTAAGTTCATCTGCCAAAGCGCTGCTCTCCGGATTAACCGGGATAGTCGAACGCTGATTCTTTGCTGTGGCCAATTCTTCCGCCTCCAATCTGAATTACACCTAATTTTACCACGAGATTAGTTATAATTAGATTACTAATGTGAGGCAATGGAGATTTCTTATGCTTGAAGAGGCAGTAATAACCATAAGAGCGCTTGGGAGCGAAGGGCAGGGGATCGGCTCGCTTGCATCGGGCAAGACCGTTTTTGCTCCGGGAGCTTTCCCTGACGAGGAGTGCAGGGTTAGGATAACCCGGGAGGGCAAAAGATACTGCGAAGCAGAAGTCCTGGAGATCTTAAAGCCTTCTGCATCAAGGCTCTCCCCTTTTATTCCTCAGGATAAGGTGAGTGGAGGGCTCCCCCTTGCCCCTATGAGTTACGGCTTTCAGCTGGAATATAAACAAAACAGGGTAAGAGAATGCCTTATAAGGATAACAGGCCTTACCGAAGATGAGGCAGATTCTCTTATAAGACCCATAAGGGGAGCTAAGGATAACAGAAGATACCGCAACCATATGCAGTATCAGATAAGGCAGGGCAGGATAGGCCTCCTTGTAGCCTCATCTCACGAATTGGGAGAATACGATGAAGAACTTATAGAGTATGAGATATTCAGCAAGATAAGAAGGACGATAGAGAAGCGTTTCGAAAGAGCGCCTA
>AUXO015118944.1_pt1 | contig 10836 bp, 17 predicted proteins | sample 768731 | NCBI WGS metagenome assembly AUXO01 (sample SAMN02715735, study PRJNA202380) | gut metagenome | biome: sheep rumen | host: Ovis aries | place: New Zealand: Palmerston North
AATCCGATGCGAAAATTCTTATTTATTACCTTTATTCGCGGTCAAGAGTAATCAAACGCTCCTTCCCCTTCCCTAATGTACATATTGCCCATGACATAATCTTCCTGCCACGCCTTACACCAAGAGTCCGGCTTGTCGGTAAGAAAGTTAGAATATTTATCTATGAGATTGCTCATATCTCCGGCATTATCTTTACAAATATCAGGCCATATATCCAAATAAATACAATCATATTTTTGGGATGGAATAAAGTCGAAAATATCTGCATGGATAATTTCTACCTTTTCATTGAGTGGGAGCTGGCTACCTATGATTTTTATGACATTCGGATTCTTTTCCACAACGGTAATCCGTTTAACCTCTTTCTTGTTCTGCATAGGAAGCAGGATTAAACCGATACCTAGACCAGCAATTAGCACATTCCCATACACCTTTTCGATAATATCATGATTACTTTCCTTTTCCATCGGAGCATCCGACATAAAAAGTTCGTCATCAATTAGTAGTCGTACATATTTTTTGCCGGGAATCAATCCATCACGGTATATTGCCCGGAAATCATATTCAAAAACCGTAAATTGCTCCACCTTGGCATTGCCCAGTGTCCTGTCCTGCAAAAAGTTTGGCATATCTTCATATTTCCATGCTGTTTTCTTCATTTTTCCCACTCTCTGCTTTAATCTTCTTCGCAAAAACTTTTATCCGTTCCCACTCTTCATCCGTTGCCCGTATGGAACGAAGCTTACGTTTCTCTTTATCCGGCAGGATTGGTCTTCCTGCCTTGGAGCCATTATGCCCACGAACCCCAGCGTTAAATCTGCGGCCATCACTCAACTTATTTTCTCCCATATTCTATTCTCCTTTTTTATCATCAATAATCACAGATTTCCCCTCACACAAAGAGGACAAGTGCATGCAATTTTTCCTCCATTCGTGAAAACTTGAATCAAAATAGAGTAATCCATGCTCTGTAAATTTAACAGTATGGACTTTGCCATTAAGTAACCGCATCGAAAATTTCTCTTCCAGTCTTTTTTCAAAAAGTGAAGCAATTTGTGACATTTTATTCTCAATCATAAAGATAACTCCTTATCCTTTATCCCCTTTTATTGGCTTGCCGTTCAATGCCTGATAGGCTTTCCGGCCTTTTTACAATCAATCCTCTTATCCTGCTCATGGCCAGCCCCGGTGCCGGAGCTGGCCACTTTTTGATTCGTGTATACTATTTTCTAAGCCGCCATATCTTTATCCAGCCGACAATATCTTCTAAGGTATTTTGTAGCAAGCTTCACTTGTTCTTCCGTAGACCCATATTCGCAGGATTCCACAATATAAGCAAGTATTTTCTCCGGCGTTGCTTTAAGGAGTGCCTTTATCCAAGGAGTGGATGCCCTGCCGCTTCTCACATACCACTGGATAGAATCAGCGGCATTTCGATAGGCATATTCTTCTTTTATGTAACCGTAAAAGGAAATATCTCCTAATTTATTATCAATCATTGTAGCTGAAATCATTGTTCTACCTCCTGTTTGTAGCAAGGATTCTTCGTTTCCTCCAACAAGCGTTCCTTATTATACAAATCCATATCTTCCATAAGTTGCGTATAGAACAACTGTTGCATTTCTTCAGCCACGGTTTTTCCATCGCGTTTTGCAAACCATTTTAAGAATGCCAACTCTTCATCATTAAGTACAACCTTAATATTTCGATTCACCGCCATATTATCTTCCTCCAAATTTAACTGGGTGACAAGCCTATACCATATCTGCTTTCTTTACCTATATTATACTCTAAAATCTAATTTTTGTAAATACATAAATTAGATTTTTTTGAAACCAAGAAAAAAAAGACCGCCTAGAATCGTTTCTAAGCAGTCTAAAAGTCATTCTCCTATATACTTATATGCACTATGTTTTTCATGCCCCTTATACGCGAAATAGCGAAGCCGTTAGTTTCACTACATAAATTTATGCCAATCTGTCCTTGGCATCCGGCAGAAACTCAGGCCCAAGGTCTTCAAACTCTTCGGTTTCTTCCTTCGGTTCCTCCAAGTCATCCGCTTCTTCAATCTGCTTTTGCAAAAGCTCCTTAACATCCTCTTTTGCCATATTATAACCCTGAATCCAAGCCATAGGGTCTTTGGCTTTCAGTTCTTCCGTAATACCATTGCGTTCCAACGCCGATGCCAGTAACGTTTCCGATTCAGCTTGATATTCTTCATTAAAATCCGTCAGATACCCGTCCAGTTTTTCCGCATCAAGCATAAGCTCCCACTCGGCTTCGCGATATGTGTGCATAAATTTTTTACGCATATTCCCCCACACGCCATAATTCTTTTCTAAAATCTTTGCTTCGTCCATTGTAAACACCCTTCCTGTATCAAATTATTTGCCCCAGCGTTTTCATATCCAGCCATCGTTTTGTACCAGCATAAAGCAAGTCACGTTCCATTATAGCGAGTCCATGAACATCATAGGCTTCACAATATTTATCTCTTGCTTTTGCAAGCAAACCACCAGCAGGAATAACCCCACTGTCGCACCACCGTTCATATTCATCCAATGTTTTTTTCATGGCAGAATCTTCCATATCGAAGAACTGGTTTTCAATCTTTGCCATTTTCACTCCCCCATCACTTAATTATGTTTCAAAAGGGATGCACGGTTGTGTGTATATTTGTGCATGTGTTCTTTCGGCTGTTACCGTACACCCCATTGAAGCATAGATACAAGATTCAAGACTTATTTTTTCGCCTCTCCTCCCACCTTAATCGTAGCACAGAAAAAAGAGAAAAGCAAGTATTTTTTTAATATTTGTGATATATTTTTTTAAAGGAAAACAGCAAGAACCAAAACAGACCCCAATATAGCCCTATAACAAAAAGCTTCCTTATTATAAGGAAGCTTTTTTTATCGGCCAAAGCCGTGACTAGCAGTTTTCACATCAGTCAACTGCGGAATAAGGTCTTTTCCCTTGTCGTATCGGTCTACATCTTTCCAAAAAGTTGTAGTCCGGGACGATGGTTCCCGGAGCACCTCCGTATATTCAAAGACTCTTCGCCCTACCATCTTTTCCATTTCAGCCTTAAAATCCTCGTAAGGCATAACCTCAATTTCCTTCTTGGAAAAGGTTATATCGGCATCATGGATATAATCTATCCTGTGGCCATCCAAAACATCCATATAGAAACTTTCACCCATGGCCATAGCATCTGATGGAATAAAAGTTAAAAATGCCAGTTGCAGTTCATCCCTGCCGTTTGGAGCCGGACTATCCTGATAGTCCGGAGGAACATGACCAATATTGGCATAATAGCAAATATCGCCGCATCGAATCTGTCCATAATAAACGCCCCCAAAGGGAACGTTTTCCGGAGCATCCTGAAGTTTACGCTGAATCCCCTTGTACACATCAGCAGAAAACTTATCAAAGTCCAAACTTTCCATAAAGCACTCCCCCCATCACCTGACACAGGAATCCTTATATTTTATAATCGCAAAAATATCATCCAGTGAATAAAAGACAAGCGATAAATTTACCGACCAAAAGAATGGGTATAAATAATTCGGCAAATCTTTGCGAACCCACAAATCACCACCATAAGTAAATCCTCTTAATTTCATGCCGGAAATCAAATCATCGCTCAAAAGCATTAAACATACCCTCCTGCTTCACTGTTTACCGCAATATAAGATGGGTGGTCATACATATTGTCCACGATAGCTCTAAGCTGGGGAAATTGTGAACACCCTACCGCATCATGCAAGTTATCCGGAGCCAGCCAAAAAGTGAACCCATCGTGCCAAATTGTATTTACCTTTTCCTGTTTCTCATAAACAAAATACGCCTTGTTACCGTACTTAGACATAAAAATCCTTTCTTTATCTTTACAATCCAGTCAAACTCACTACATTTATGATGCACGAAAACCCCACTTTATTTTTCTTATATTTTTGCAAAACAAAAAATAAAGGACTTAATACCCTAAAAAAATATACAAAAAGCTCCCAACAGCAGAAAATTCTGCCGGGGAGCCATCAAATTACTGGATGTATTATCCTTTTTGATTTATGTATACTATTTTCTAAGCATTTTTATGTATTCCTTGACCTTAATATATTCATAAGCTGTAAGTTTGAATGACCTCGTTTGCTTTTGCTCAAAGGGACTCAACGTCCTTGGCCTTCCAGCTCTCAAACGCCGTCCACCTCGCCCATTCGCTTTTTTACGAATTATCTCGGCCACTACCCTATATTTTTCAGGTATTTTTTTCTCAAACTGGTCAAATAAGCCATTAAAAAATATTTTTTCCTCTCGTACACCAATCTCTATGTCAAAGCCATTACTGAAAATAGATACCCCGTCTACTGTTCCATAGGCCGATTGTCCTATATGATTTTTCTTATCCGCAGGAATTACGGTTAGTCCTATAATATCCCCTGCCGTATAATGTCCATTCCGCATTGTATCATCTTCCTTATTTTTCTTTTTGATTATAGTATACACTTTTCTATAAATATTTGCAATAAAATAACCTGTTCAAATTGAACAGGTTATAAAAGTGATTCCCAATTACCGTCCGGCACTTTGTCCCTTTGCTTTTTGAGCCAGCATCGCCAGTCCGTCCATAGTGGCCTTATTGACCTCTTTCTGTGAAATACCAAGCGTTTTTAGCTTTTCCTGTGCATCACGAATCGCTATCGACATGAAAAGTGCAGGATTTTGAAGCATACTGGAATCTCGTTGCTCCACCTGATTCTTTATCTGCTTGGGTAAAGATTCAAACGTATCAAAACGCAAATTAACATCATAGTTACTGCCATGTGTCTTAACAACACACTCCGCAACCATCGGATTTTCCCGGCTGTGTTTTACGTTCAAATCACTTATAGCATACTGCCGCATAATACCAGTTTTTCCTGTAGCATAATTAAATGCCGATGCCCTATTATACTGGGAAGCCGAATTTACAAGGTCTTGAATTTTTTCATTGTCGCGCATACCATACATGGTAACAACCTCAACAGCACTTTCCGGACTATTGAGCTTATCATAAATAGCAAAAAGCTCTTTTTCATGCAAAGCGCACAAAGCCATAAATTGAGTTACATCACGTTCCTTGTAAAAATATCCTGTATTATCGTTCCGGCCAATATCAGACGGCACACTAAGTGCCAAAAGGTCATCAACAAAACATTCACGCGACTCATTATTATCTTCTGCCCACGAACCCTTCAAGGACTCACCAAGGTCAACAGTGGAAAGATTTTTGATATTAATAGCAAGATTCATGCGCCTTGTACGCACATCAAGGTTTTCTTCCGGAGCCTTAAAGTCCATTAATATTGCATACGCCAACCGTGCTCCCTGCTCCAAGTGATGTTCCCAACCGACAATCCCCTTTTCATCTGCGTGAAACGCTTCCGGCACAGCATCATAAACGGCCATACGGAATTCTTCATTATAAGGCTGATTAATGCTCGATTCGATTTCCGCACGGAGTTCCTTGTTTTGCATAGCCTCTTTCATCCAAGATTCCGGAATAATGTAGTAATCGGAAACACGCAAAGCACTATCTCCTTCACGGAAAGTAAAGGCATCATCAGTATTCCGATTGTTAAGATTGTTCTCTACAAACTGAAGAAACTCATTTCCATCTTTAATGTCTGTTGCTTCACAAAATCCGTTTTTCCCTGTTTGAACAAAGAAGAATTTTTCTTTATCGTCAAAAAGCCCATGATTGCTTTTTAAAGATTCCTTAACATCATCTAAAGCAAATTCTTTAATATCATTCGTAAAGTAGCATCCTTCTTCTTCATTATTAATGTAGAGAGCCTTTGAAATTTTGTCTACGACACTTCGCTTCACACTATCATATTCTTCAGCAGAATCTATTTTGTCAACTTTATCATGAAAAATTTCACACAAAGACTCGAAATCCATATCTTCATATTCGGAAGACTCCGCAGGAGAAGCTACAACTTCTAAAACGTTCTGTAAAGTTCTGGTAGCCAAATCCTTTGTCATATATTCCGTTAATCTGCCGACTTCATTAAAATAGTCCTCGGCATAGCTGTTTGCCTGTTCGTAAACGTCCTGATTACCATATTCATAAATCATAGGCCGTAAATTACCTGTTTTCCTTATCCAGTCCATAAGGTCAGGGGAATAATCCAAATGGTCAGCAACCGTCTGCCGGAACTCTTCAGGCGTTTGTTCACTTCTTTTTTTAGATAATTCAGTAGGCCGGATTTTATCGTCATAATAATTATCCAACATATAATCCGAACAAGCATAATCAGGTCTTCCAAAACGGTCAGTAGAAACTGTCCGTAAGAGTTCATCGGCAAAACGTTTTTTTATTTCATCATCACTTAAAGCTACGATTTCCGGGTTAGGCTGAATAACAAACATTGTAAATACCTCTTTTCTCAACATAAAAGGGAGCTTGGAAGCCCCCATAATCTTCACTATAAATATAGTAACACAAAAAGCACGTTTATATTTATTGTCTATCCATCTTTCCTTACATAACCGTGTTTCCGCAATACATGAAAAAGTTCTCTATTGTTTTTGATAACCTTTGCCGCAGTATCTCTAGCTTCCTTGGCAGACTGGGTAAATAAAGGCATATTCGGAAACTGTTCTGCGTAATCCTGTGCCAAAAAAAATGCCTTATTTTTTAACACATATATATCTTCGACACTTTTCTCGGAAGATTCAAACTCCTTGCAAGCTTTCAATAAATCCATGCAAAAAGAATATACATTATTGAAAGACCCCGGAACAACACGCTCTTTATCACCGTAAACAGGAACAGTTACGAGCGCACAATCTAAGACTTTTTGTTTTAATTCATCTGAAAACAAGGATACATTTACTCTACGCTTGAAATTATCGAGCAGTTCAATTCGATAAGACAAATAAACCCGGCATGAATCGAAATCATCCACATCATCCAGTAAAAGAATCTGTGATGGAGCAAACTCCGTTGCCAAACTGACACCATTTAACGATGTATCACTTTTAATAAATGCTTCTGCATCACGGATAGGCTCAATCCCTTTTTCAAGCTCCGAATAATTCTTCCGAAAAACATCATGGGGAAGGGATATTTGTTTTTTTAAACGGATAAGGTCTTCAAGATTTTTACTTCTTCTTGAATAATCGCTTAACTTCAGTTCTAAAATATTATCTGCTTCCGGCAGTAGACTTTTGGTAAACTGGTCATCAACAGTAACGCGAAGCAAGGATAAAACATCTATTGCAATATCTTTAAAGGTAAAGAATTTTAATATTTGTTTTTTATCGTATTTAGCACCTGTGTTATAGGCAAACAGTTCATTTATTTTATCAATAAGTTCCTGTATCGTAAACCCTCTTCCAACAAAATCACTAAATTCTTTATTGCAAGGTATTTCATTTTCTTGGCAGAAAGTTTCAAAAAGAACTTGTAAATTTTCATCCGCATCAGGGATATGAACAATGTAATTCATTAGGATTCCCCTTCCTGCTTTTTATGTGTAATATTAAAATTAACTGCATTGATATTTTATCGTAAATTCCATTTTATTATATCACATAAACAACCATTATTCTACAATGCGTGTAGCCCCGGCGTAAGTATCACGCCTATACTCTCTATCAAGGGTATCATAAGTGACACGCCGTTCCGACCCGGAACTGGCGTGAATGAACTGTCCGTTTCCGACATAAATCCCAACATGGGTTATCTCATAGCCATTAGATGAAAAGAATACAAGGTCCCCCGGCAGGAAATATTCGGTAACAGGCTTTCCAACTCCTGCCTGATAATCTGCTGTTCTCGGAAGCGCAATCCCCAACTGGGCGAAAACATATTGTACGAAACCGGAACAGTCAAAACCAGTTTCCGGACTACTTCCACCGTAAACATAAGGAACTCCCTTATACCGTTCTGCAACGGTTACAACATCATATCCGGTAGGATTGCAGAATCCATGTGAACAAAACATCGTAAAAACAAAAACAAACATCATCATAGCACGGAATAGCATGTTCATCAAAGTCAACCCCATTTAACCTTTCTTTATGTTAATCAATACATTTTTCATCACTAAAGCCATTTTCCCACCAAACGGCCTATTTAAAAACGCCATAACCGCTTCATGGATATATTCTTTTATCTGCTTAAAATCATGGCTATTTTTAACCGAAATCTTTAAATCTTCAAAAAAACTGCAAAAACTATCCAACCCGGAAGATGAAGCAAAAACATAATCGCTTTCTTTTTTGAAGTCATACGGCATTACCGTTGGAAAGAGTATAGCTTTCGCCCTCTCCTTATCCATGATATTTGTAGACAAATACAGCCTGTCCTCAATTTCCTTTATCATACCTTCAATAAAATCCAAACCAGCCAAGAGCTTTGTATAGCTTTCCTTGTTCAGTTTTACCATAAACTGCTCAACATCGGTAGCTAAGCTTTGTACTGCTTCAAAAAGCGCGATACGAATTTCATTAACCTCTGCTTCATTTTGAATATTAATCGGTTTTAACCCATTAACCAAAAGAGTTTTCCGATACTCATAATCATCTGTTTCCTGCGGAAGAGTGGTTACTAAAGAAAAACGTTCATTATAATCATGGGCAACAATACTGGCAATAACGCAAAACTTCTCGAAGTTCATCGGAATATCCGCTTCAAAACACTCTTTAACTTTATAAAGAACATCCCTTATGATTTTTTCGCGGTCAAAAAAGGCCAATGTTTTTTCGTTCAGCCCTTCTATTTGTAAGGCCGAAGCCGCATCCTGTGGTGTAAAATAGATTACGGAAATATCATAACCGTTCTGCAACATCTTACCATTGTGCTCAGAAATAAAGGTTTTAACCATATCGAGTTCCTCGTCTGGTATATCTACAAGCAGTTTCATTGTTCAACCCTTCCTTTATTTACTAACCTGTTCAATTTGAACAGGTATCAAGGCAAAACCACAAACATATATAGATATAATACACGAAGATGTAATGCAAAAATTCTTATTATTATGCAAAAATCAAAAGGAATCATGAAAAAACATGATTCCTTTTGAAAAAATCAAGCTTACTTTGTCGTATCAATGTCCGTGGAAAGTGCTCCTGTAAAGGTGCTTCCTTTACTGGTAACTTTCTGATTGGCAATCGTGTAAGCATTACCCCATGGGTCAATGCACTTACCAGTACCCTTCCAGCGGTCAGTTTTCTTCAGGAATTTGCCATGTTCAGCTCCATCTACGGCATCACCAGCCTTGATAATCCCTGATTCAACTAAAGTACCGGGGTCAGTAATCGCCGCATGGTCAATACGAAGGTTCTGATAGGTTGCGGCGGCGGTTGCTATATCGTTCAGTTCCATTTTACAAGACACAATACGATAACCTTCCAGCGCCCCCATACCGACAAGGCCCAAGCCCACAAAGATGATAAGTACCAGCAAATAGTTTACCGAGTCAAACCCTAAGATTGCCCCCTTGCGCTTCTTTGCGAGGTGCTGAAGAATCCCCTTTTTCTTCTCTTCAATTTTTTCCAGTTCCATTAACGTTCCTCCTCATATTATCCATGTATAAAATATCAGCTTAAATTCATCATATCAAAACGAAATATCGTTTTTTCTTATGAATTTGCATTTTACACTATCTTCCATCTTCCTTGTCATGCAGAGATTTTTTTATTATACAAAACACAAGAGAAATCATGATAAACATGATTTCTCTTGAAAAAGCAAAGGTTACTTTGTTGTATCAATATCCGTGGAAAGCTGACCTGTGAAGACACTTCCTTGGCTTACAACAGTCTGCCCGGAAATTTTGTATGGTTTACCCCAAGGGTCAATGCACTGGCCAGTACCCTTCCAGCGGTCAGTTTTCTTCAGGAACTTGCCATGTTCAGCACCATCAACAGCATCACCAGCCGCGATAATCCCTGTATTAACCAACGTACCGGGGTCAGCAATCGGAGCATGGTCAATGCGAAGGTTCTGATATGTTGCGGCGGCGGTAGCAATGTCGTTCAGTTCCATCTTACACGCAACAATACGATAACCTTCCAACGCACCCATACCAACAAGACCCAAGCCCACGAAGATGATAAGTACCAGCAAATAGTTTACCGAGTCAAACCCTAAGATTGCCCCCTTGCGCTTCTTTGCGAGGTGCTGAAGAATCCCCTTTTTCTTCTCTTCAATTTTTTCCAGTTCCATTAACATTCCTCCTTAAAATATTTTTACATATAACAAATTCTAACTAAACGTATAATAGCAAAAAGCATACCGTATTTTTCTTATGAATTTGCATTTTTTCTTATCGCCAAAAGAACTAATCGCCCATTTATTATTATACAAAATTCAAAAGGAACCATGTTTTTCCATGATTCCTTTTGAAAAAGGCAACGCTTATTTTGTTTTTGTTGTATCTATATCCGTGGAAAGCTGACCTGTGAAGGTACTTCCTTGGCTTACAACAGTTTGCCCGGAAATTTTGTATGGTTTACCCCAAGGGTCAATGCACTGGCCAGTACCCTTCCAGCGGTCAGTTTTCTTCAGGAACTTGCCATGTTCAGCACCATCAACAGCTTCACTGGCCTTGATAATCCCTGTATTAACCAACGTACCGGGGTCATCAATCGGAGTATGGTCAATGCGAAGGTTCTGATATGTTGCGGCGGCGGTAGCAATGTCGTTCAGTTCCATCTTACACGCAACAATACGGTAACCTTCCAACGCACCCATACCAACAAGACCCAAGCCCACGAAGATGATAAGTACCAGCAAATAGTTTACCGAGTCAAACCCTAAGATTGCCCCCTTGCGCTTCTTTG
>AUXO012894527.1_pt1 | contig 10835 bp, 10 predicted proteins | sample 768731 | NCBI WGS metagenome assembly AUXO01 (sample SAMN02715735, study PRJNA202380) | gut metagenome | biome: sheep rumen | host: Ovis aries | place: New Zealand: Palmerston North
GAACCTCCGACCTACCGCTTAGGAGGCGGTCGCTCTATCCAGCTGAGCTACGAGGACTTATCAACGAGAATTATTCTACTTTAAATATGGCAAATGGTCAAGTTTTACTTCTAACTTCTTAAATGTAGTGTGACAAAGCTGTGACATTTGTTTTGCTAAACTTCAAACATAGTAAAAAAATAACACATTTGCAAAGGAGCTAAGAGAAATGAAAACTGTTATAACGAAAATCATATTTCTTGTTGCAGCCGGACTTTTCTTGATTATTCCCGCTTCTGCAACGAGTGTTAAGGAAACAGCTATAGATTCAGCACAATGTGGAATAACCGGTAGAAGTAATACCAAAATCCTCAAGTTGGCTGCTTTATCATCAGGTAATACCGATAAGATAAATGATTCTATAGTGAAGGTCTATGATCCTTCATAAAATTGCCCAATGGACTTATATAAGTCTTTTAATACTTTAACCATCCCTCCAAAAAAGGATGATCAACATATGTTGACCATCCTTTTTTAATTCCTATCAAGTGTTTTATTTAGTTCTTTGGAACGATTTTTTCTGTTCCACCCATGTAAGGACGAAGAACCTCAGGTATATTTACTGAACCATCTGCGTTCAGGTTATTCTCCAGGAATGCAATAAGCATACGTGGAGGAGCAACTACAGTATTATTAAGAGTATGAGCCAGATACTTATTTCCATCACTATCCTTAACTCTTATCTTCAGTCTTCTAGCCTGAGCGTCACCCAGATTTGAACAGCTTCCTACTTCAAAATACTTCTTCTGTCTTGGTGACCATGCTTCAACATCACAAGACTTAACCTTCAGATCTGCCAGATCTCCGGAACAGCATTCAAGCGTTCTTACAGGAATATCGAGGCTTCTGAAAAGCTCAACAGTATAGCTCCACATCTTGTTATACCAGTCCATAGATTCCTCAGGCTTACAGATAACTATCATCTCCTGCTTCTCGAACTGATGTATACGATATATACCTCTCTCTTCTATTCCGTGTGCACCCTTTTCCTTACGGAAGCATGGAGAATAACTGGTAAATGTAAGCGGCAGGCTCTCTTCGTCTACCATCTTATTGATAAATCTTCCAATCATAGAATGTTCACTTGTTCCGATAAGATACAAATCCTCTCCTTCGATCTTGTACATCATGGATTCCATCTCGTCAAAACTCATAACGCCAGTAACTACATCACTTCTTATCATATACGGAGGAATAACATATGTGAATCCTTTTCCTATCATAAAATCTCTTGCGTAAGCAAGAACAGCACTATGTATTCTTGCCACATCACCAATTAAATAATAGAATCCATTTCCAGCAACCTCTCTTGCTGAATCAAGATCAATTCCTGCAAGCTTCTCAATTATCTCAGTATGATAAGGAATCTCAAAATCAGGGACTACTGGCTCACCGAATCTCTCTATCTCAACATTCTCTGTATCATCCTTTCCAACAGGTACAGAGCTGTCGATAATATTCGGAATTCTCATCATTATAGTCTTGATCTTTTCCTCAATCTCAGGAGCCTCAGCCTCAAGCTCTTTCAGTCTCGCTGCAGATTCTGCAACCTTCTTCTTAACAGCCTCAGCCTCTTCCTTCTTACCCTGTGCCATAAATGCACCTATCTCTTTAGATATCTTATTCTTTTCAGCACGGATCTGATCAGCCTCGGCCTGGTTTTCTCTTCTCTTCTTATCAAGTTCAATTACTTCATCAACAAGTGGAAGCTTTGCATCCTGAAACTTTTTCTTGATATTCTCCTTTACAATGTCAGGATTCTCTCTTAGAAACTTAATATCTAACATGTCTTCTTCCTCCGAAATATATTTTATATTAGTTTACATAATATCATCTTCGTCGAGCTCGTTTGTCATTCTCTCTATCTCTTCGTCTACAGTAAGTGCCTTCTGTATCGCTTCCTTCTCTTCCTTAGAAAGTGCTAGATAGGACTCTCCTTTTATTATCTCCTTCGCATAAGAGAAGCAGCCCTGCTTAGAATGCATCGAAGTCATTACAAGTCCCGAATTATCAGCGTTTAACAACGCTAAAGAATAACTGAGTTCACCGGCCATATTATCAAATGCATCATACTTAACCAGCCCCATCTTGTTATAACATGTATCGAGATGTCCTTTAAAGCCTTTATGCTCGGTACGGTATTTTTTCATCAATGCTTTAACCTTATCCATCTCCTTGAATCTAGTTAACATAATACTTTCAAGATCTTTGGCTGTTTTGCCACTCGTAAGTGAATAATACCTACGTGTAATATTCTGTAATTTTTTAAAGATAACAATCAGACCGATTATCAGTATCAATATAAGCACTAGCATAATAATCATAACCAACTGAATATTCAGTCCAAATACCTGTTCAGCTAAAACCATATAAAGTCTCCTTACTGTTTAGCACCTGTATTAATTATATGAATGATTCTCTCGAGATCATCTGAAGAAACATACTCAATTTCTATCTTACCCTTCTTGCCCTTAGCCTTAATAGAAACCTTGGAACCAAGAGTATTCTTTAGATTTTCAGCAAGCTGATCAAGTACAGCCTGCATCGCTTCATCATTCTTCTTCTTTGTTACTACCTGGCCCTTATCATCAATCTCCTTACCACTAAGGATATTATTAACACCCTTAACAAGTTGTTCTGTCTCTCTTACACTCAGACCCTCGTCAAATACAGAAAGTGCTGTTTCATACTGTACATTCTCATCTTCAATAGCAAGCAGACATCTGGCATGTCCGGTTGTAATCATATCATCTATAAGCATCTGCTTTACTTTATCTGAGAGTTTCAGAATACGAAGTGAGTTAGTTATAGTCGATCTACCCTTTGAAACTCTCTCGGCAAGTTCATCCTGCTTGAGATTGTACTCTTCAATAAGACTTTGATAAGCCATTGCTTCTTCAACAGGATTCAAGTCTTCTCTTTGAATATTTTCAATAAGAGCAACCTCCATACGTTCTCTGTCTGAATACTCTCTGACTATAACAGGAACTTCCTTAAGGCCTGCAAGTCTTGCAGCTCTCCAACGTCTCTCACCTGCGATAATAACATATGAACGTCCTTTTTTTGACACAACAATAGGCTCAATTATTCCAAACTTCTTTATGGAATCTGCAAGCTCAGCAAGAGCATCTTCATTGAAATCCTTTCTAGGCTGCAGAGAGTTCGGCTCTATCTCTGATATTTTGAGCTTCATCTCACTTGCCACAGGTTTTTCAACAACTTTTTCTACAACCTTTTCTACTATTTTCTCCTTTACAGGAGCTGATTTTTTAGATGTGGATGATTTCTTTGGAGAATCATCATCTGTAGGAATTAATTTGTTTAATCCCTTTCCTAAACCACGTTTAGCAGCCATTATAACCTCCATACACTATTGAAATAGTTTATTCCTTATTACTTCATCAGCAAGGCTTCTATATGCCTCGGCTCCGGTACTTCTTGGATCATATACATTAATAGGTTGTCCGAAACTCGGAGCCTCTGCCAAGCGAACATTTCTCGGGACAACTGTATCATATATAATCTCATCAAGATTTTCACGTACATTCTCAACTACCTGTTCAGACAGATTAGTTCTTGAATCATACATGGTAAATACAACGCCTTCTATCTCAAGATTTTTATTAAGCTTCTTCTTGATCAGGTCTATCGTATAAATAAGCTGGCTAAGTCCTTCGAGCGCATAGTACTCACACTGTATCGGAACTATAACTGTATCTGCAGCAGTCATAGCGTTAATGGTGAGCATACCTAGAGCAGGTGGGCAGTCTATAATTATAAAATCAAAATTCCTACGAATTCCTTTTATATTAGACTTGAGTACCTGCTGAGGTTTATCAAGATCAATAAAATCAACTTCAACTCCTGCAAGATTTCTGCTTGAAGGAACGAGATTAAGATTCGGATAAACATCTATGATCATACTTTCACCGATATTACATTCACCTATGAGAGTCTCATATATAGTATAGTCAAGATCGTCCTTATCTATACCGAGGCCACTGGTCATATTTCCCTGTGAGTCCATATCGATTGCCAGAACTTTTTTGCCTTTTTCTGCCAGACAGGCAGCTAGATTGATGGCAGTAGTAGTTTTTCCTACACCACCTTTTTGGTTTGCAACCGCAATTATTCTACCCATAATTTCCTCTTTTACATAAAATCAATAACTTTCTACATTATAGCCCAAAGCAGTGGTATTATCAATATAAATCAGATATATTCAGATGATTATAGGGTTTACTATATTTGTTATATTCAGGTTAGTACGAATATACTATTAATGTTTCACGTGAAACATTTATTAATCGGATAAGATAACGATATACATATTTATCTATAATCTAGAAAAGATAATAGTTAATAGACAGAAAAATCAAAAATTTGCAAAAAAAGGAAATGTTTCACGTGAAACATTTCCTTTTTGAAAAATATTTTTTTGATTAATAATGTTTCACGTGAAACATTACATCTGTTCAACACATCCTATACCAAGAAGGTTAAGTGCATCTCTAAGAATTTCTCTGGTAATATAAGTAATCTTGGTTCTGGTATTACGAACAGTTACGTCATCAACAGCAATTCTGTTTTCTGTATAGAATCTATTGAAAGCCTGAGCAAGATCAACAGCATATCTTGCAACTACAGAAGGTTCATACCTGTCAGCTGCTTCATCGACTACGCTTTGATATCTGTTTATTTCTTTCAGAAGATCTACAGAAGTAAAATCTGTAAGTATAGAATAATCTATATGACGTTCTAAACTAAATGATTCAAGATTTCTGAGGATACTGGAGCATCTTGCATATGTATACTGCACATATGGTCCGGTTTCACCTTCAAAACTTGTTATATGTTCCCATTTAAAGGAAACATCCTTAATTCTCTGATTATACAGATCATTAAATATAACTGCACCAACACCAACTATTCTAGATGCTTCTTCTTTCTGCTCATCACTGAGATCAGGATTCTTCTCGTCGATTATTTCTCTAATCTTGGATATGGCTTCTTTTAGAATATCCTCAGCGTAGATAACGTTACCACCACGGCTGGAAAGCTTAGCACCATCGAGACTTACAAGACCATATGGAATATGAACCAGACTATCTTTAGCCCAATCGTATCCAAGTAGTTCCATAACCTTGAATACCTGAGCAAAATGAAGTTTTTGCTCCTGACCTGTTACATATATACACTTATCGAAATTATAAGTTTTCTTTCTGTATTCAACTGCAGCTATATCACGAGTTGCATATATAGAACTTCCATCCTTCTTAAGTATGAGACATGGAGCCATATCATATTCAGACAGGTCAACTATCATAGCTCCTTCACTTTCTGTAAGTAGATTTTTCTTTTTGAGTTCATCTACAACATCATCTGTCATATTTCTATAGAAACTTTCACCAGTATAATGATCAAAGTCTACACCTAATAATGCATATGTACGTCTAAATTCTTCGAGACTTATTTCTACAAACCACTTCCAGATATTAAGTGCTTCTTCATCTCCAAGTTCCATTCTGTGGAACCAAAGTCTGGCCTCGTCCTCAAGTTCAGGTTTCTTATCAGCCTCATCGTGGAAGAGAACATAGAGTCTCATAAGTTCCTCTATACCTTTTTCTTTTACTTTTTCCTCAGAACCCCAGTTTTTATATGCTACAATAAGTTTTCCAAACTGAGTACCCCAATCACCCAGGTGATTAATTCTTTCAACATTATATCCTTGCTTGGTAAATATCTTGAACAGTGAATTTCCAATAACAGTTGTTCTTAGATGTCCTACATGGAAATTCTTTGCAATATTAGGAGAAGAGTAGTCTATACAGATTGTTTTACCATCACCTACATGAGATGAACCATAGTCATCCTCCATACTCTTTTCAAGAACTGTTTTAGCAAATAAAGTTTTATTAGTAAAAAAATTAACGTATGCTCCATTTGTTTCAACCTTATCAAATGATTCGTTAATTCTTTCATCCTTCATTACAGACTCATATATATCAGTGGCTATCATATTTGGGGCTTTTCTCATAACCTTTGCGAGTCTGAAGCAAGGGAAAGCATAGTCTCCAAGTTCAGGTTTAGGAGGCTGTTCAAGAATCTCAGATATTTCTTCTGCTGAGAGTTCTGTAACTGCTTTGCTCAGAATATCAATTACCATGTTTTTCATATCATTTTCACTCCGTTTCGTTAAGTTTCTTAAACTATTATTCTATATCAAATACAACACTGACGTCTGTACCATTATCATCTATAATACTGAGCTTACCTGATAGAAGGAATGCTATCTCTTTAGCTCGATTAATTCCGCTATACCATTCATTATTAGAGAGATAGTCATCCGGGAGACCAATTCCATCGTCCTTTATTCTCAGCTTATATTTATTATCATCCTCGTCAAGAGATATCCTAACGTGTGAAGCATTTGAATGTTTAACAACATTATCGAAGAAGATATCAATCAGACGGAATATGCTATAGAATCTGACATAATTAGGTTTATGTTCTAAATCTCCAACATTCATTTCTATAGAAAGATCAGGATAATTCTCTCTCTTATCAAAAGCCCAATCACTCAGAGCTTTTCTGATTCCCTTCTTTTCATCAATACTATGATCCATTCTAGTTAACTGATCATCTACTATACTAATTAAGTTATTCTGAGATGAAACAACCTCTTTGATAGTTCTTTTTGATAAACCCGGATCAACATCTATACTTTTTATAACATCTTCAAGTTCTATAGTATTTCTACTTATAGTATTTTTAACTCTCTTATCTAGAACAGTAGTATAGTATGAATTATCAAATGCATTTATCATAAGAATTTTATCCATATGTCTATGCAGATCATCCTTATCTATATCATTCTTACTTTCGTATTCCTTTTTAAGCTGACGACGTACTGCTTCTTTTTCAGATTCAATCCTTCTTTCTACTTCAGATTCATCAACACCGGCTGTTGTTTTATCAAACTCGATATTTAACTTGCCAACAGCAATTTTGGATTCACTTAGCTTTTGAATTCTTTTATCTATAGATTTCAGATAAATAGTTTCTTCATTAATATCATATTCATATTCATTTTGTTTAGCTTTAAGGCTTTTGATTTCCTTTTTGATTTCAGCTTCCTTATTAGAATCCTCATTACCTGTTTCAATAGGACTAAATACATTCTTTCTATAATCTGTATTTAAAGAATAAACATTCTGTGTACGTGTTAACTCATCCAGTTTAACATTTACTTCAAAAAGCTTAGCCTTATATTCCTTAAGAAGAGCATCGTGTTCTGAATAAAGCTTACTGAAGTATGATATCATCTCTTCTAATGATTCATTAATTGTACTAAAGTATTGCTCCATAATTCCTAATCCTTCTTATCTTCATCAACAGGTTTACTTACTTCTTCTTTCCTATCTTTTTCGCCTGATTTTCTAGCTGCCTCTTCCTTCTTCTTATTTAATCTGGCATCCTTGGAGATAGGGTAGTAGCGGACACTTCTTTTACTCTGATAATACTGGAATCTCTTATGTATCTTAATAATAAGCAGTATAACCAGAAAAACAATTATCAGAATAATAAGAACTACTATTATTCTTTTAAGCCACTTCATATAAGTAACTTCTGTTTCTTCCTCCAAAACCCTGTTCTTCAAAGCATCTGTAGAAGATGCTTCTATAGCCGGCCTCTCCACAAGAATTTCGGTTTCTCCCAATACACTTCCGTTATAGGAGAATAATACGCGTCCTCTTTTGTCATCCTTTATTTTATCATAATACTCTATATCCATATTTATATCAGAATCATTTACAAACGACCTGATATAAAACGAATAGTCTTGGTTTACATAATATCTAAAATCTCTATGTTCAAGATCATTATAGAAGTTAGTTAAAATATCAGAATTTTCGTAGTAATTACTTTGAAAATTGTTTTGGAATTTATAATCTATAAGTGGTTTACATAATCTATAGTGACTAAAACAGAATTCATCGAGTTTTATTGTATCGAGATAAGAATCTGTTGTAGGCTCGCATTTCATGACAACTGTAACAAGTCTTTTACCATCTCTTTCTGCAAAGGATATAAGAGTAGCAAGAGCATCTACAGTATATCCTGTTTTTCCGCCGGTACAATACTGATAATAGTATTCACCATTTCCGGCAAAGGTAAGCCTGTTCTCCTGCCAAAGTGGTCTCTCTTCATTCATATTAGTTTCCGGAATGGTATAAGACTGTGTAGATATAAGCTTCTTGAACTCCGGATACTGGTACGCAGCTCTTCCTATTAAAGCCATATCGTAGCAAGTAGTATAGTGATCAGGGTTATGAAGACCATTAGGATTAACGAAATTTGAATCTGTACATCCCAGATCTCTGGCTGTCTTATTCATAAGATCTGCAAATTGAGAAGTTGAACCGGATATATAATCTGAGATAGCAAGAGCACACTCATTTCCTGAATTAAGCATCATACCATAAAGAGCATCCTTAAGTGTCAGCTGTTCTCCAGCCTGGAGTCCTATTGCAGAGCTACCTTCTTCAACCTGATCCATATCTGATTCCGAAACAGTTATGATATCATTCACATTTCCGTTCTCAATAGCAAGCAGACATGTAAGTACCTTTGTTATACTTGCTGGATACATAGCCTGATGAGATGCTTTCTCGTATAGGATATCTCCAGTATCAAGATCCATAACAATAGCAGCCTGCGAAGTGATGGCCGGTGCATCGGCAGGTACAAAGCCTGCATCAGTAACAGACGCATTTCCGGCTATATCACTGGCAGAAGGATATTTCTTATTCTGAGATGTATCTACATCACTAACACTTACAGCATGAACTTTGCCATATGAAAAACAGCTAATCAGAATAAGTATAATCATAACTGCGGACAATATTCTGTTCTTTTTATATATATGTAAAAACTGCATAAGCAAAGAGTTTCCTCAGTTTCTTTTTCTCAATTATACTATTATCGTATATATCGCCCAAAATCTCAAGTTTTTTGCATAATTAATGTTGACAAAAAGCCAAGTATTGAAGTAAAGTCGTCTATGTCTGAAATAAAGCTAAACGGAGGAAGATATGAGACTCAGAAATATACCGGGAGCCAGAGAATCAATTGCAGAGAGCGATTATGTTATACACGACGAAACTACACATAAAGGAAAGTGGCATGAGGTCTTCGGAAATAATAACCCTATCCATATAGAAATAGGAATGGGAAAGGGTACATTCATTATGGAAATGGCTCGTAATAATCCAGATATAAACTACGTTGGAATAGAAAAGTATTCCAGCGTTCTACTTCGCGCCCTTGAAAAAAGAGAGCAGGAGCCTGACATTAAAAATCTATACTTTATTAGAATGGAAGCTGAATATGTAGAAGACGTTTTTGATAAAGACGAGGTAGACCGTATCTATCTTAACTTCAGTGATCCATGGCCTAAGGACAGAAATGCTAAAAGAAGACTGACCTCCGACAGATTTCTTAAACGTTACACAGGCATACTTAAAAAAGAAGGAACTATTCATTTTAAAACAGACAACATAGATCTGTTTGATTTTTCAGTGGAAACTGCTGAAACTTGTGGTTGGCAGATTCTGGTTGAAACAAGAGACCTTCATAATTCTGAATATAATGAAGGAAATATAATGACCGAGTACGAAAAGAAGTTTTCCGTACTCGGCCACAAAATTAACATGATGATTATAAAACAACCTGTTTAGGATGTTTATCTACCATTTTTCTTTGGGTAAACAACAACTCTACGATATGGTTCTTCACCCTCAGACTTTGTTGATACAAACTTATCAGACTGAAGTGTTGAGTGAATGATCCTTCTTTCATAAGGATTCATAGGCTCAAGTGTGAATGATCTTCTTGACTTCTTAACCTTATAAGCTATGTTTCTAGCAAGATTCTCAAGTGTCTCTCTACGTCTTTCTCTATAATTCTCTGTATCAAGCTTGATTCTGATATATGTTTCAGACTTCTTGTTTACAAAGAGACTTATGAGATACTGAAGAGCATCAAGTGTCTGTCCACGCTTTCCAATGATTATTCCCATCTCAGGACCTTCAACATCTATGTTCATTGTTCTTGAAACCTTATCAAGTGTGATATCGATAGTTGATTCAAGTTCCATAGCATCGAATATCTTGGTAAGGTAATCCTTAGTCTCATCGATGATAGAATCATCTATATTTGCAGGCTCTAAAGGAGTTTCTGCATCTGTTTCATTTAATGAATCCTGCTCAAAATCCTGCTTAAATTCAGGCTCTTTCTCAGGTTCACTCTTTATTTCTGTTTCTTTCTTAACTGTATCCTGCTTCTTAGGAGCAGTAGCACCCTTCTTTCCTGTACGTGATGGCTTCTTAGCTGTAGAAAGTATATCATCTATCTCATCCTTAACTTCCTGCTTAGCTCTAGCCTTGATTACTGCAGGCTTTGCGCCAATTCCGAGGAATCCGCTGGTTCCCTTACTTACAACCTCTACCTCAAGCTCTGAGCTTGCAATACCGAGAGTTGTAGCTGCTTCAATAAGAGCATCTTCAACAGTCTTTCCTGAAAATTCTCTAAAATCCATTTAATCATCTACCCCCGTGTCATTGAAGCGCTTCACTGCTCCAGCTTTATCTGCAAGTGAGCCCTTCCGTGGTCTTGAATTTGTTGCTTCTGATTCATAATTCTTGAGGTTCATGTTTCCATACTTATTGAGACTTCTGTTTGTAGATACATTTGACTGGGAAGAAGAACCATCTCCACCTTCACCTGCCGAACCA
>AUXO013334463.1_pt1 | contig 10833 bp, 4 predicted proteins | sample 768731 | NCBI WGS metagenome assembly AUXO01 (sample SAMN02715735, study PRJNA202380) | gut metagenome | biome: sheep rumen | host: Ovis aries | place: New Zealand: Palmerston North
GGTTTTGCCTTTTGGGTGATACTGAGTTGAGCGCTGTTGAGCGGGCCTGTACGGAAAACCACTCTGGCTGTACGGGGACTGCCTTCCGCTCCTTCCAGAAGAGAAGTCAGGGTAACCTGGGTTTCTCCGTCCCCTTCAACGGGGGAGATGCTCAACCATTGCTTGATTTCGTCAGTATAGCCTTCTATCGCCCATGGGACACCGGTCCGGACGGTCACAACTTCGCTCTCTCCCTGGAACGCGCTGAATATTAAACTACTCTTGGAGAGAGAGATGGCGCGGTTGATCGCGCGAGCCTGTTTGACACACAACTTTGCTTCCGGGCCATTATCTATCCGGAAGCCAAGAACGGCCACCCGATCCTCATAGTAAGGATTATCTTCCACAGTGGAAACCCGGATGGTTTCGCTTCCCTCGCCGGAATGCTTGTCCACGGAGAGCCATGCAGCCAGGGCGTCGGTCCATCCAGTGAGTTCCCAAGCAGAGGAAGATGTTATATGCACATCATAGCCCTCGCCAGCTTCGGTGCCGAATTCGAGCACTTCTTGGGAGAGAGAGATCTCTTGTTGAGCCTCTTGCTGTGATGGTCCGTTTTTCTCCTGGCAAGAGAAGAGCACCAGAAGGGATAAGGTAAGAATGAAATTGTATTTTTTCATATATCAGGTTTTATATATCAGGTTTTATTGCCAAAAAACTTCCGACGGGTTCTGGTCGCTGGGAGAAAGAGCCGTGTTATAAATTAACTCATCCCTGGGGAATGCACAGATAAGCCCCTTCCGCACATCAGTGACTGTCTCTGGGTATATTTGGCGCTCTCCATATTTGGGCTGTCCGAAGTGAGTGGTGCGGTAGCCTTCCACAGTTTTGCCGTTCGATGTAAAATCCTCCTGTTCTGGTAAATAAAGAAAAGCATTATGCGGCTTCGCAATGTTTTCCGAGAGCCAGGCGGCTCCGAAACGGTGGGTGTCATAATACTCGTGGCCCTCGCCGCCAAGCTCAAAGCAGCGCTCCCAGAAGATTCGAGTAATGAGCTCCTCATTGGTGCTGAAATCAGCTTCATTAAGATTGGCAGGCTGTGCTGAGCTTGTTCCTCTTGCCCTCTTGAGGAGTTTATTCACATAACCCACAGCTTCGCCTTTGTCGCCAAGGTAAGCGCAGGCCTCCGCAGCATTCAGGTAAACCTCGGCAAGACGCATTATATAGAGGTCGGCATAGCCGTTGGTGGCATCGTAGCGGGGATCTAAGTATTTTTTCCAATAAGGCATGCACTGCTTGTATTCATTCAAGTTGGTAATATAAATGGACGAGGCGTTCGGATAGCAGTTGGGCGGACTGGTCGAATTGCTCACATATTTGGTGTAGATGAGGGCTGCATCAAGACGAGGGTCGTCGCATTTGACATATATGTTGGCAGCGTTTCCCGAGCCCTTGGTACCGCCGTAGGTTTCGCACCATTTTTGGAAATACCAGCGGGTCGGACGAATTCTTCCATAGTTTTGGAAAAGGGACGTGCCGTTTATGTAGGCCGGAAGGGTGGCACCGGCAAGCGTCGATCCGTCCACTTCACTGGTATTGGGAATGACAAAGATCCGTTCCAGTGACTCGAAATCGCTCAAGTCTGTCCAGCGGAAAAGATCGGCATAGTTCTCTTCCAGGCGGAAGGGCGACTTGCTTTCATCCAAGACTGCAAGGGCAGCGTCTTTGGCGGCCTTGTATGCTTTCTCGGCTGTTTCTATGCCGTGTTTGGAGAAGTCCGGTGTCACCCCGACCCAGAAATTGTCATCGGGATGGGCCAGCAGGGAGCCGATGGTGACATAGACGGTGGAGAGCATCGCTGTTGCTGCGTAATTGCAGATACGCCCCGAGCTCTTTGCGTTGAGGGCAAACTGCTCGTCATAACTTCTCACGTGGGCTTCCGCCCATTTGAGGTCATCGATAATCTGGTCATAGACCAGCCAGAAATCCACGCGCTTGCCGTTGGCGTCCGAGAGCGATTGCGCAGGTTCCAGATGCATGGGAACGCTTCCATATTGACGTACCAGATAGAAATACGATACAGCACGCAGGAAACGGGCTTCTCCCTCAATCTGGTCTTTAAAGTGCTGGTCAACAGGGCTGGAGGGCAACTCGTAAATCAGGCGGTTGCAAAGCTGGATGGTGGCATAAAAGTTTTTGAACGAGTTGTAGCCCGGGGGACTCGTCGAGTACTGGGCGAAGGAGAGGAGCATTGTCCAGCGCAGCTGGCCGTCAGCAAGCCTGGATTTCGGCCCTCCGAAATGGACTACACCTGAGGCCGGAAACAGGAATTCATGCATAATCATGGACGTGAGCCCCGTAGAGGTCCTGAGCTGCGCATAGCATCCGGTAATGGCCGTCTCAAGGGCCGCTTCCGTCCCATAAATATCCTTCCCGGAGTAGCGGGTCGGAGAATCTTCTTCGAGGAAACTGCAGGATGCCGCTGTGGCAATGGACAAAGCCACGGTTATGAAATATTTGACTGTCTTTACCATAAAGTGCTCATCTATCTTTTCAGAAAATAAACTTAAGGTCGAACTTGAAGCTTCGCGCCCCAGGATAAGAGCCCATATCGGCACCACGCCTTTTAATGGTCCCGTAGCTATTGACGTTGGGGTCCCATCCGGAATACTTTGTCCAGACCCATACGTTCCCCACTGATGCCGCAAGCGTCATAACCCTCAAATATATAGTTCTGTCCTTTTTGGGGAAGACGAATGCATAGGAAAGGGAAACATTGGACAGCCTAAGAAAGGACCCATCCTCTACATAGCGGCTGCTGGGAAGTTTGACGTCCACACCGCTCATCGCTCCGAGCGCCGGATACCAGGTGTTGGTGTTCTCCGGAGTCCAGGCTTCCGTTACGACGCTTCTCTGAACGTTGCGGTTGATGTTGGATGTATTGGTGTCCATCATCCGGTTGATGTTGTAGAGGTCATTCCCGAAGGATCCGTTGAAGTTGGCTGCAAACCGGAGGCGCTTCCAAGTGAAGGATGTGTTGAACCCATAGGTGAAATCCGGGTTCGGGTCACCGATAATGGTTCGGTCGCTGTCAGAAATGATACCATCACCGTCAAGGTCCACATAATTGACAGCCCCGGGACCGCGGTATGTGTTACCGTCTCCGTAGGGAACCCCGGTCTCCCCCTCCTGAACCAGCCCATCGCAGAGAAGCCCGTAGAACTGGGACATCGGCTGCCCCTGGACAAAGATGTTCAGCGTAGATTTGAGGACATCTCCGGAGCCGATGATGTCACCGTCAAAAAACTCTACGTACTGACGGTTGCCTGGTGAGAGCCAGATATATCCGCTGCTGGTTCCGGCGGGGTTGATAGACAGGATTTTATTTTTGTTGAAAGAGAGATTGCCTCCGAAGGCCCACTCAAAATCGTTTATCTTGAGGGGGACGGCATCCACGGTAAACTCCAGACCCTTGTTCTCAATCGCGCCCATATTCACAAGCGGATTCTGGAGTCCGGCCGATCCGGCGATGGTCGGTTGCTGAAGAAGGTCTTTCGTCTTCTTGTAGTATGCTTCAGCTGTAAGCGACAGGCGTCCTTGCCACAATCCCAGGTCCAGGCCGATATTCGTCTGCTCTGTTGTCTCCCATTTGAGATCCTTGTTTGCGAAGTTATTGGTCTTGGTGACCAGAATCCTTTGGGCATCAGCCTCGTGGTTGGGGTAGTAGCCGGTAATATAGTTGACCGACGTAGCATAGGGTTGCGTGGCCTGTTTGCCGACCTGGCCCCACCCAACGCGCAATTTCAGCATCGAAATGGTTTTTGCCTTGAACCAAGGCTCCTGATTGACTCTCCAGGCTACGGCGAATGAGGGGAAATTCGCCCGCTTGTTTTTACCGGCAAATCGGCTGGAAGCATCTAGGCGCCAAGTTGCAGTCGCAACATACCGGTCTCGATAATTGTAAATTCCTCGGACGAATAATGACATCATCGTAGATTTTGTCTCATCAAACGTAAACCAGGAATAAGCGGCGGAATTGATGGAGTACTCCTGCGCTTTCCATTCATCGATGTTGATGCCCTCCGTCGTCTGCGCCTCCGAGCCGTCGTATGACATGGACATACCCAGCGTTGCATTGATACTGTGCTTGTTACGGAATTTCCTGTCATAATTCAGCTGCGAGTCCCAGTTCCAGTTGAGACGCTCGACCGTTCCGATTGCGGCCGTAGCGCCGGCCGCGTCCCAGGACAGCAGTGCCGACTTGAATTTGGCCTGCTCCGTAACCCTGTAATCGGCACCGAACTGGGTGTTGAAAGTCAGCCCCTTGATGATGGTTGCATTGAAGTAGATACTGGGATTGATACGATACTCGGTTTTATTGTTGGAAAATCCGGTAAGCCATCGGTCCGGTCCGGCGTGGTAGGTCATATCATCCGTGTCAATGTCTATATCATCACCTTCCTCGTCCGTGGTTTTCTTGTATGTGTAAGGAGCGGAGGAGACCATGCTCCTCATAAGGGAGGTGGCTGTGGTCATCGTCCCGAAAGAGGCGCCCTGGGTCAGTTGGGACCGCAAGAAAGAGGCGGATATTTTTATCCCTGCCTTGATAGAGCGTCCCAACTCTCTGTCCAGATTGAGCCGCGCCGTATAGTTCTGGAAGCCGGTATTTCGGACAATACCTCTTGCATCATTGACGCCTACCGAGAAAAGGTAATTTGTCTTTTTGGGTTTGCCGGCAACGGATAGGTAAAAGCGTTCGCTGACCGTATTCCGCATTACATAATTCTGCCAGTCGATAGGGATGATACGCCCGCTGGTTATGGTGGTGAGACGACCGGCGGCATCTGAGGATATCAACGGACTAAGCGTCTGTCGCTCCATCATCAGAAGGTAATTCACATAGTCCTCGTAAGACATGACGTCCAACCTCTTATAAGGGGTCAGTACGTCCACTCCCATCGAGACATGGATTCGTGGCTGGTCCGTGGTGGCTTTTTTGGTCGTGATAAGAATTACGCCATTGGCACCCTGGGAACCATAAATAGCCGTTGCCGAAGCATCCTTGAGCACTTCGATCGATGCAATATCCTGGGGGTTAATACCCATAAGACCGTTTGTTTCTTCATTCGACCCGCTGTTATCGGCGCCGGAATGTGCCGTCAGAAGGCTCATCGAACTGCCGGTATTCATAATGACACCGTCAACGACGTAAAGAGGACCTGTGCTTGAGAAGGAACTGGCCCCTCGGATTTGTACGGTAACACCGGCATCCGGGGATGCACTGTTGCTGACGATATTGACTCCGGCCGCATTCCCTTGCAGCAACTGGTCCAGACTGGAACTCTGGGCGCTCTCCATATCGTCGATTTTGACGGAAGTGACAGATCCGGTAAGGTCGCTCTTGCGCATAGAACCATAACCAATCACGACGACTTCCTCCAGCTGCTCCGCATCATCGGCAAGGACGACATCGATTCGGGAGCGGCCGTCAATATCAACGGTGATCGTCTGATAACTCAGGCAGGAAAAAACCAGTCTGGGTTTTGAGCCGGGCGAAGTGACAGAAATCGTGTAGTTCCCTTCCAGGTCGGAGACCGCCCCTGCAGCGGAATTGCCTTCCAGCATAATCATCGCACCGACCACGGGCTCTCCCTTGGAGTCACGGACTGTGCCGGAAACCGTTATCTTCTCCTGGGCCGCGAGGACCACAGAAAGAAGGATAAGTGCCAAACTGAGTAGGATTCGTTTCATAGCAGGGAACCTTTAAAATTTTGCACTGATTCCAAGGATAAGACTCCTGGAAACCGGGAACGAGCCGTAATCCATACCGGCATACATCGCCTGGACGCCATAACAGTTCACATCCGGATTCCAGCCGCTGTAGCTGCCGGCGGTAAAGAGATTCGTAGCGCTGAGACTGACGCCAAGTGCCTTGATCCAAGTTCGCTTCAGGGGGATGTCATACAAGGCCGAAACCCTCGACAGTCTCAGGAAATCACCGTTCTCTACATACGAGGAGGAGAGAAGCTCCTTCCCGTCTCCACAAAGCCGGGAGAGGTTGGCAATCTGATGCCCGGCAGCTCCGTCAAACTGGATGTCCAACGTAAAATGCTCGACCTTGAATTGAGTCCCGAATCCGCCATACACTTTGGGGATGGCAAAACCGAGGGGAACTTTGTCCGACTCCGTGAGCGCACCGTCCCCGTTAAGGTCCTCGGGAGATCCGTCGGGGGCTTCCCGGAACCCTGTTATCGTGGCGGCGGACATTCCGTCCATCTTATTCTGATTCAAACTCAGATTCCCCCGTACGACCCACGAGATGATTCTGTTTCGGAAGATTTCGGCTTCTGCATCGAATTCGAATCCGGTATTTTTCAGGATGACGGATTCCGAAGACAGGACCTGACCCTTGTGGGCCTTCATCCAGAAATTCCCACTATATTTTCCGAAGAACCAGACGTCAAAATCGTCAGAGGTTGTTTTGTGGTACCATTTCGCCGACAGGAAAACCCTCTCGCCCCAGAATCGGGACTGCAGTCCGACATTCCACTCCCGGCTGTTAATCCTTCCGACGCCGTCATAATAGATGGCTGTTCCGGGAATCGCTTCCGGATAACTTGTCTGATACTTATAAAGAAGTTCGTAAGGAACGATAACCTCTTTTCCGGCGGTACCCCATCCGGCTGTCAGTTTAAGGTCTGAGACAAATGCGCTGCTCCCCAGGAGAATCTTCTTCAGGTCGGCAAACAGGGATGCTGCCGGATAAATCAGGGGGTGATTCCCGTATTTCGGGGAGAAGTCAACGCGTGCAAGGGCGTTTATCCCCGCGTAGGCGTTATAATCGTAAGCCGCGCTCAGATAGGTGCCTGCAAGAAGATGGCTTCGAGTGAAACGGTAAGGGACGCTCCGGCTTCCGGAGGCGTGCACTCCGTGTGCCCGGAGATAGGGAAGCTCGAAACTTGTCCCGTTGATGACACCATATTTATTATAGTACCCGTTAACCTCTCCGGCGATATTTGCTTTCAGATGGTGCCGGGCTGCGAAATACCGGTTGTATTCAAGGATGACCGACGCATTGGCGTTCAGTAGGGTGGATGAAAGAACCGATGCGGCGCCCGCATATTCCTGTCCGAAAGATGTCCCTTCTCCATACCAGATGTATCGTGTATCGTTTTGAAAATCAGCTCCCATATTGACCCGAAGTGACAGGGCGTGTGCAAGCTTGATGTTGACAAAGGCAGAGACCAGTGCTCTGTAATCCTTTGTATCGTCATCATAATCTGCTGACCAGCCGGCTTTGGTATCGCTGGGGAAGATGCTGGGATACCTTTCCAGCATCATCAAGGAAGGCATTCCGAAGCAGGCGGCTCCGGCCGCGCTGCTTTGTTTTCCGACGCTAAGACTGCTGTTGAGCCCAAATTGGATAATGGCGCTTGCCTCGGAGCGGAAGCCCAGGGAAATTCCTCCGAAATCACTTTTGCTGTGGCGGTCTGAGTAATCGTTGTGACGGAAATACCCGGAAATGTTATAAGATGTCTGTTTGATTTTCCCTCCAATTGAGGCGGAGTGGTTATGCCCGAAACCGCTAAAATTCCAAGCCAGGTTGGAGTGGATGTTGATAAGCCTTTCTTCAGCCGGCATCCGAGTTGATATAAGAATGATGCCGTCAGCTCCTTGAGCGCCGTACAATGCTGTCTCAGAGATGTCTTTGAGTACGGTTATGTTCTCGATTGTATAGGGGTCGAGAAAAGCCAGATCATTCAGGCGGGAAGTGTAACTGAGGCCGGAGTAATCTGGGATGATATCACCCTTGCTTGTGATGCCCCCGCGTTGCCAGAATGCATCAATATTGTCTTTAGGGCCGTTACCCAGTATGACTCCGTCGACGATCCATAAGGGCTGGCTGTCGCCCCTGAAGGTGTTGAGTCCGCGGATCTGGGTGCTGATAAAGCCGTTGGGATTCCCGTCGGTGAGGGAGACTCTCACCCCGGAAACCCGGCCGCGAAGAAGGTCTGCAGGGGATTGGGCGGATGACCTGCCGATATTCAGCGTGTCCGTCAGGGTGTCCTGTGCCCATATCGGACCTCCGGCAAGATACAACAGGAGAAGTGCAAAGAACCTTTTCATAATCCTTGTCTTATTGCTTTTGGTAAATCAGGCACAGGTCCTTAATGCTTAACGCGGCGCCGAAACTGTCGTTGTTCATGCGATAAGCCGTCCCGGGCTGAGTGTCAGTAAGAACGATTTCCTGCAAATCATTGATGTCTTTTGTGATATACTCCAATTCGGCCGTTGACCGTTTTTCTCCGCCGCGTATGATTGTGGCGCCGTCGGCCGTGCGGATGCTGAATGTGGTCATCAGGAGTGCCGACGACTCAAACAGAATCCGGGTCAGTTTCATGCCTTCAATGGCCGGGAATAGGATATAATCGTTCAGGGACTTGCCGACCATCCATCCTTCGCGTCTTCCATTATACCATACGCCTGCGGACGTTCCGTGCATTGTGAATGTGTAAGAACCTTTCAGACATTCCAGATCCGTCCCGGCCCATGTCCTCTGCGTCGCGGAGTTAGGCACAACATCCTGCTCCGGAGATGAGAATTGCCATTCGGCGGCGGTATAAGGCATATATGTCTTGGAAGGATCCGTGTATGTGGCATTGTAGGAAGGATTATAGTCCATGAAATGTAGGTGAAGGCTTCCTTGCTGGGAGAAGCTTACTTGAATGTCTTCCACCCCCTCCCTTCTGATGGTTATGGTGGCGTGTTTTTCTGCCACTTCAGGATCTTCCCCGTGATCGGCAATGAAGTTGAATCCTTCCACAGTATTGGTTCCGGAGGAGGGCTCCAGGCGGGCATTTGAGAAGGTGCAGTCGGATATTTCGGCCGACCAGGCTTTGTTGGACCTCAGAGGGATGTTAATAGCGTCCGTTAGGGGGCTCTGTTCGGGTGCAACCTCACCTTCTAGGTGGAAGAAAGGAACCGCCTGGCTTTGAACAAAACCGATCACTGCATCCGGACACCCCTCTGCTTTGATCCTTAGGTGTGCGGTGCGCCCTTTCTCATCGTTGAAATTATATGGGAAAGATACGTTTATGCTCCCAACGCCATTACCATCTGAAGTAGACATCTCAACGCCTGATGATCTCTCATCGATCTCGGCTGTCCAGGACGTGTTGCATCTGACTACGACCGTGCAGGTGTCGGGAGTGTAATCAATGAACAGGGGATTCTTATCCGGCTTTGCGGCAAGAAAAGGCACAAAGCCTTTCTGAGAAACCGGGATAACAACCGGAATGCTTTCCTGTGCAAACAGGCTGATACTGGCGTTGCGCTCCGCGGTGGCGGCGTTTCGGATTGCATAAACGATAAGCGTGTCCTTCCTCAGCTTGCCTGCCGTATTGATAAACTCTTCCCGGTTGAGCCGGGCCCAGGAGGGTTCGTCTTCGCATTCCAGAACAGCCCTCCAGGAACGTGATGAGGAAACGATAACCGTATCGGCTATCTCGTCTGAAAGGCCGTCGGCAGGTGGCGCTGTCATTACATCATCCGAAGGAAGAACAATGCTTAGTTTGTTCGCTTCAAAAGAAGCGGCGTCTCCGTACTGAATTTCCGGCAAGAATGCGGTGCAGGAGGATAAGACGACCGTTATGAGACAGGAAATAGCTTTGGTGTTCATTTTCGTACGCGGATTACACTTGCAAAGCTATCTCATTCACTTTACAACCGCGTAAAAAAACAAATCAATTATTTATAATTTCTCGTCAGGTCCGTTGGAGGCACTCCAAAGGCATCTTTGAAGCACTTGGAAAAATACGATGGATAAGCGAAGCCCACCTTGGATGCAACTTCCGAAACGGTTAGATTGCCTTCCTCCAGAAGCTCTTTGGCGACGCTCATCCTTTTTGCTTTTATATAGTCGATGGGGGTCGTGTCTATCAGAGTTTTCATCCTTCGCGTGAGCGTGGAACGGCTCATGAACAAACCTTCGGCAAGAGCATCAACGTTAAAGTTCTCATCTTCAAGGTTCTTTGTTACATACGTTTCCAGATTGCGGAGAAATTCCTCGTTCTGTCTCTTTTTAAACATCGCGGCTTCTTCCTCGCGCTTCCGCTCTTCCCATCTATATACCAGAATGACGGAGGAGAACAAGACGATTAAGAAAGCGCATGCGATGAGTGCAATCCCAATGGCAGATCTCCAGAAAGATGGCTCAATAACTACTTTGATACTCTTGTGACCGGATATTTTAAGTGTATATGTGCCGGGAGGGACTGAATAAAAATTGGACTGCATTGTCGAAGAGAAGTCTCTGTTATGCTGATCGACCCCTTCCAATTTGCAGTATGCCGGTCCTGCATTCCATCCGGGTTGTGAAAAGGACAGACTGAATGAGTTGTTGGATGCCTGCAGGCGAATCACTTTAGTAATGTTGACATTTCTGTCTATACCCCATTTGTCATCTGTCGGGTAAACAGGCTTTCCGTCGACGGTCAGCTCCGTAATAATTGTAGGTGTGTTTTCCTGAGATGCAAAAAGAGTAGGGGATATCCGCACAAAACCATCCCGATATCCAAACAGCATTGTGCCGTCTTGAAGTGCCAAGGCGGCTTCGGAAAAATTCTCGTTGAGCAGCCGACTACGGGAGGCAGGAACCGTGGTTGCCTTTTTCTGTTTGGTGTCATATATGGCGATCCCGGAAGTTGTACCGAGCCAAAGATTTTCTGTGCCATCAGACAATGCGGACATAATGGATGCCACCGGGAAGTGCTCTGTGTTAGAGCGGTCGAAATGCTCGAACCGGGAAGAAAGGTCATCATAATGATAAAGGACACCATCCCGTCCGGTTACCCATAT
>AUXO013730171.1_pt1 | contig 10833 bp, 8 predicted proteins | sample 768731 | NCBI WGS metagenome assembly AUXO01 (sample SAMN02715735, study PRJNA202380) | gut metagenome | biome: sheep rumen | host: Ovis aries | place: New Zealand: Palmerston North
GGTACGGAAATAGAAATCCGGGAACCAAAGATCATCTATGACAATACAGTTAAATCATTAGGATCTCAGGTGAAATCCTTTGCGGGAGCTGATTTCATTATTTTATTTGGAGACAGTGCACCGGCTGAATTAAAGGACTATTGTTACAGCATTGATGTCAATCCGATCCATGGAGACATCCAACCGGGCCAGACATTGAAATTCGATGAACAGGCCTATACGATTACCGCTGTCGGCAGTGAAGCCCCGGTTACTTTAAAGGGCTTAGGGCATTGTACGGTTCGATTCAGCGGGGATACGACAGCTGAGATGGCAGGCACCATCTATGTGGAAAAGAAGGAAATGCCGAAGATCGGTGTCAATACACATATTCAAATCATAGGATAATAGAACATCTGAAAAGTCAGGGTATCCCTGGCTTTTTTTTATGTCACTATTCAATAGTGACATGGACAAAGGTAGTTTGTCACAAATCAATAGTGACAAAAGTGACACTGGAAAACGTTGAATGTTATAGAGATACTAATATAATTGAAATTGTAAGAGGTAAGGATGATCGAGACAGTTAATACATTCAATCAACGGAAACCATTAACGAAAAGGCAGAAGAAAATCATTCAGATCATGGTGGAGATGAATTCAGAAGCAATCACTGTAAAGGCGGTTGCTGAACAGCTGGGTGTTTCCAACCGGACGATCCTGCGAGATATACCGGATATCGAAACATGGATGGAGGATAATGATTTTCATTTTGATCACCGTCCGGGTGTTGGCCTTCTGATTGATGAAACGGATGAAAACCGTTCGTTGATCCTTGAATTGCTGCATATTGAAAACCAGATTCCTCATTACAGCCGCTCGGAAAGACGGCAGATCATTCTGGGAACGCTATTCTATACGGATGAACCAATCAAAGCGTATGTATTCACATCGCAATTAAAAGTATCCCAAAGTACTTTGTTTGCCGATCTGGATGCATTGGATCTCTGGTTATCGGACTACAATGTCAGCATCATCCGAAGAAAAGGGCTGGGATTGTATATCGAAGGCGATGAATACAATCTGCGACAAGCTGTGTCTAATTACATCTTTGAATTCTGTGATATTGATCAAATACCCATTCTGTTGATGGATGAAAAAAAGAAACAGGAATTCACAAAGGTCCGGAATCATCCGTTATTGAGATTCTTCGAACCGGAGATCATCGACTGTGTGGTCCGGATCGTGACAAAAGCAGAGGACAGCTTACATGTACGCTATACCGATGGAGGGCGCGTTCGTTTATATATGCGATATGCGCTGGCAATCTATCGTATGCGCAATCATCACTTTATACAAAGCTCACCGATGGAAAGAAACCGGCTATCCGCTATGGTGGAATTGTCGGCAACGGTTCAGATGGTAACCGAAATTGAGAAGTCGTTTGACATCAAGGTGCCACAATATGAAATCGACTATTTTGCGATGCATTTGTCGGCAACGAGGATCTGGTCGGATATGTCCAATTTCAAGGATCCGACACAAGCCATGGATCTGTGGCAGGTTGTCATGTCCATGACCCGCATCGTCGAACAGATGACAGGCTTGCCATTTCGAAACAACAGTAAATTCATTGACGATTTAGTCAATCACATCCGTGTGGTAGAGAAACGGGTCAATCTGGATATCCTGGTCGAAAATCAGCAGACAGAAGAGATCCGGGAAAAGAATCCGGCTTTATTTGACGCTGTGGAAACTGCATGCCAGGTATTGCGAGAATGGATGTCACCAAAAGAACTGCGTACGGCCGATATCGGTTACATCGCCTTGCACTTTGCGGCTGAATCCATCCGGATCCAAGAGCAGATCCAGAAGGTGAATGTAGCTGTGGTATGTCCGGCCGGGGTCGGAAGCTCAAAGATATTAGCGGCTAACATACGCAAGAATTTCAAGAATGTGAATGTGGTCAAAACTTTATCGGCATTCAACTTGGATCCTGAGAAATTGCGAAAAGACGGTATGGATCTGATCATTTCCACTATGCCGTTACAAATTGATTTTCCGAATATCTATGTTTCCAGTATTATGCTGCAGGCAGGGGATAAAGTCCGGATCGAAAACGAAATTGAACGGTTGTACCAACAAAGACTGATCAGTAACATGGCCCAGCGTACAATGATATCTTCCATCAATGATCTGGAAGACATACGCCGGATCACACAGATCGGAAATGAGATCATCGAAATTACGGAAAACTTTCAGATCATGGATCTGGAAGCGATAGAAGACAAAGAGGCTTTGACAAAACAGGCAGGGGCGTTGTTTGCGACGTCGATGAAACAAGCTGAACAGATTACGGAAGGCTTCCTGCTTCGTGAAATTGTCGGAGATACATATATAAAAGAGCTGCAAGTATATTTGTTCCACTGCATCACCGATGCCATCGATCATGCACGATTTGGATACATCAAGATCAACCAGCCGTTTGCGTCGGCCAAAGGGCCGGTGGAAGGCGCTGTCGTGATGGTCGTACCAAAGAACGAATACGCACTGGAACCGATAGGACGCTTAAGTGCTCTATTGGTGGAAGAACAAGATTTTCTACAAGCACTGAAACGGAAAGATCTGAGAATCGTCAAAGATCTGGCCAGCCAGGCGCTTGTGAAATATTACAGAAACGAAGTTTCGAAATAGGAGGAGAGAACAATGAAACAAGGTTTACAACGTTTCGGTAAATTCTTATCCGCAATGGTTATGCCGAATATCGGCGCCTTCATTGCATGGGGATTTATCACTGCATTATTCATTCCGGATGGATGGCTACCTAATGAACAATTAGCGTCTATTCAGCCTTACATGTTATTTTACTTAATGCCGATCCTGATTGCGGCTACAGGTGGACGCCTGGTAGGCGGAGACCGTGGTATGGTAATCGGTGCAATTGCGGTTGTCGGATGTATTGCCGGTGTTGGTGGAACAGACGGTCAGCCTATGTTGATGGCAGCCATGGCCGTGGGACCTTTTGCCGGTTGGGTTATCAAGAAATTTGACCAGGCTATGGATGGACATATGCCAGCTGGTTTCGAAATGTTGATCAACAACTTCTCTGTTGGTATCATCGGTATGATCCTGGCTATCATCGGATACTATATTATCGGACCATTTATGACAGCTGTATTGTCTGTATTGACAGCTGGTGTTGATGTATTAGTCAACAAGGGTCTGTTACCATTGGCAGCTATCTTTATCGAACCTGCCAAGGTATTGTTCCTGAACAACGCCATCAACCATGGTATCTTTACACCAATTGGTGTTGAACAGGCAGCCGAAACCGGAAAATCCATCATGTATATGCTGGAAGCCAATCCAGGACCTGGTTTAGGTGTATTGTTAGCATACTGGTTATTCTCCAGCGACAAGATGACAAAGGATTCTGCCCCAGGTGCTATCATCATTCACTTCCTGGGTGGTATTCATGAAATTTACTTCCCATATGTATTGATGAACCCGATTGTGATCGTTGCTCCAATCGTCGGTAATATCTGTGCTATTTTCTTCTACACGATTACCGGTGCCGGATTAAAGGGACCGTCCAGCCCAGGATCTATCATTGCCTTCTTGTCAATGGCTCCAAAAGGACAGACATTGATCGTATTGTTAGGTGTATTGATCGCTGCCGGTGTATCCTTCTTGATTGCTAGCCCGATCATTAAGATGTCAGGTACAAAAGCATCTTTGGAAGAAGCCCAGGCACAGATGGGAGATATGAAAGCGGAAGCCAAAGGACAGGCGCCGAAAACAGCTATCTCCAATGTAGCCGATGCTAAGAAAATCGTATTCGCATGTGATGCAGGTATGGGATCGAGCGCCATGGGTGCAACGAAATTCCGTAACCGTTTGAAATCGATTCGTCCGGACATCACCGTAACGAATACTTCTGTAGATAACATTCCTGCTGACTGTGATATCGCCGTTGTGCAGACAATTCTGGCCGAACGTGCAGCGAAATCAGCACCGCAGGCTCAGCTGGTACAGATCGGAAACTTCCTGGCTGACCCGAACCTGGATAACTTGTTCATGCAGTTAAGTACAGGGGATGCGATGGTGGAAGCCGCTCCGGTTGAAGAAGAAAAAGCTTCAACGAAAATCGAAGGCGTATTAAAGCTGGAAGGTATTCGTCTGCAACAAAAAGCTTCATCAAAAGAAGAAGCCATTGAAATGGCAGGAAAAGCCTTAGTGGAATTAGGCTATGTCAATGATGATTATATCCAGGCTATGCAGGATCGTGAAAAACTGGTAACGACGTACATGGGCATGGGTCTGGCGATTCCTCATGGAACAACACATGACCCGGATGTAATCAAGAAAACAGGTATCGTTGTTCTTCAGTTCCCGGACGGTGTTCCATTCGGTGATGAAAAAGCGCAGCTGGTAATTGGTATTGCCGGTAAAGGCGGAGAACACATGGAAGTCCTGGCCAAAGTCGCAACGGCACTGGATGACCAAGCTGTTCTGGAAAAGATGAAGACGACAGATGATAAACAGTGGATGCTGGAAACTTTAAGTTAATTTAAATAGAAACACAGGCATCCGCCTGTGTTTCTGTGCAGATAGAAAGAAGGAGAAAAGAATGAAAACTGCAGTAATGTTTGGTGCCGGAAATATTGGCCGTGGCTTTATTGGTATGTTGTTAGCACAATCGGGTTATAAAGTGATCTTTGGTGATGTAAACCCGGTTATCATTGATCGTTTGGCACAGGACAAATCGTATACGGTTCATATTATGGACGTTGAAAAAGAAGATGTGCGCATTGAAAATGTGGACGGTATCCTTTCTACCGGCCAGGAAATCGTGGATGCGATTGCCCAGGCAGAAATCGTAACAACCGCTGTCGGACTGGTGATCCTGCCACGTATTGCCCCGGCAATGGCTGACGGAATCAAGGCCAGAAAAGAAGCCGGCTGTACAGAAGCATTGAATATCATTGCCTGTGAAAACGCGATCCGTGCCAGCTCCCAGTTAAAAGCGCATGTCTATAAGCTTTTAAGCGAAGAAGAACAGGCCTATGCTGACCAATATGTCGGATTCCCGGATTGCTCCGTAGACCGTATCGTTCCACCGGGAACCAACGAAATTCCAACGGATGTTGTTGTAGAGGCATACTATGAGTGGAATGTGGAAAAGGCTTCATTCAAAGGTGAGATCCCACAGATCAACGGTATGAACCTGGCTGACAATCTGGAAGCGTATATTGAAAGAAAACTGTTTACGTTAAATACCGGCCATTGTATTACAGCGTATTTAGGAAATCTGAAGGGCTTGGAAACCATCAAAGACGGTATCGAAAATGAAGAAATCTACGCCATTGTGCATAAAGCGATGGAACAGTCAGGTGCCGGTCTGGTAAAGAAACATGGATTTGATCCGGAAGCTCATGCAGCATACATTGAAAAGATCATCAAGCGTTTTAAGAACCCGTATTTACATGATGATGTAAAACGTGTCGGACGTGAACCACTACGTAAGCTGAGTGCGACGGACCGTTTGGTGAAACCAATGCAGACAGCCTTAAGCTTCGGCTTGCCGGTAGATCAGCTGATTGTTGGTATCGGCGCTGCTTTACATTATACGAATGAACAGGATCCGCAGGCTGTGGAATTACAAGCCAAGATTGCTGAAAAAGGTGTCATCGAAGCCTTCAAGGAAATCTCCGGTGTTGAAGATCCGAAAGTGTTAGAAGAAGTTCTGGCTGCTTATAATCAATTAGCCTAGTTTATGAAATCACCCATTTGGGTGATTTTTTATTGGCAGATACTTTATACAATGTGCTTAGGAGGTTTTGACTATGAAAAAACTATGCAGTGTTTTATTGATCTATTCCATGCTCCTAAGCGCTTGTGGTAACAGTTCACAACCGGAACAGCAGACAAAGGAAGACACAAAACAAGAACAGACGAAGCAAGAACAGACCAAACAAGAAGAGACCAAATCGGAAGAAGCGTCGACGGAAGCCCCGACAGGGGATGGAATCGTCAGTGAGGAACAAGTGCAAAAATCATATGTTTATTTTGATGACATCCTAGACCTGGATGTATATGAACAGACATATGAAGATATCCGTGATTACTTTGGCGTGGATGGCGTCTTTCAAAAAGAAGAATATAACGAGAGAATGGAATCTACGTATCGTTACTATGACTGGATTTCCGAAGACGATGATACACATTTTATCCATGTAAATTTCCGTAAGAAAGACGGAGAAGATACATATAAAGTCAGTGCCTTTAACACCAGCGGATTTACCGCGGATGAAGCCAGAGAAAAGTATTTGGAACAATTACAGGCAGAAGCTGAATAAGTCCTCTTTTTTCATACCTCACAATCCTGTGAGGTTTTTTAGTGCTCGAATTTGAACAGGCTAAACAGATTCTAGCAGCAGGCATATGGTTATGATGGTCACGTCGATGAAGAGTGAGTAAACTAAATAAAACTGGATGGACATAATGATAGAACTAACAAAGAATACAGATTGATTCTGTGATTGCTATGAGCAGTGGGTTCATCTATACAAAGAAAGCCCATAAGAAAGGTAACATTGGACAAATACTTGATGACACAGAAGTAGATACAGAAATTAATACCCAATGTTAAACTATGTGAAAGGACACGGATTACGTATCAAAAAAACTAAATGATTATGCACGGATGCATGAACGCCAGACAACCATGGATTTCCATCATCAATTAACAGAGCTCTCCTAGATGCAGTGGATGAAGGTCTGATTGAAAGAGATGCTATTAGGAAAGTGATCATTAAAGTGAAAGATGCGAAAAAAATAAATAATACTTAAATCAAACTGAATCAATCAACCAGACATGGGACTATAAAGGACATGGAGGATTTCTTCCGACAAAAAATCGATCTTCTGTAAGGAAAGTATAAATAGATTGGCAGACGGTCGCTCAATTTTCAGAACTTGTTAAATCTGTGCCGGAAGATCAACCTATATTTGTCAATGAAAAGAAAGTATATAATTCAACAGTTAATAATGTGTTAAAGAGACATTGTATATCTGCAAATGTTTCGAATCTAAATCTGCACTAAGCTAAAAAGCATCATGTAACGCGCTGGATGGGAGCTTTGATTTTGATCAAGATTTGTATACAATAAAATTAAATGAGAGGAAGCAACGTATGAAACAAATCACTTTAGGAAAAACAGGGATCTGTGTACCTCAAAACGGATTTGGGGCTTTACCGATCCAGAGAGTGAGCTTGGGAAAAGCCGTAGACTTATTAAGAAATGCATATCAGGGCGGCATGCGTTTCTTTGATACAGCCCGGGCTTACAGCGACAGTGAAGAAAAGATCGGGGCTGCCTTTGGAAACGGATGGCTGGATCGTTCGGATGTCATCCTGACCACGAAAACAGCGGCGAAAACGCCGGAACAGTTCTGGAAGGACCTGGAGACATCCTTGCAGAATCTGAAGACCGATTATATTGATGTTTATCAGTTCCACCTGATGCAGCAATGCTGGAAACCAGGCGATGGAACGGGTATGTATGAATGTATGGTGGAAGCCAAGAAACAAGGAAAGATCCGCCATATCGGTGGTACGGCACATAAGCTCGGTATTGCCAGGGAACTGGCGGAATCCGGGTTGTATGAAACGGTACAGTATCCGATCAGTTATTTAGCCTCCGAAAAAGAGCTGGATCTGATCCGGTTATGTCAGAGAGAAAATGTCGGATTTATCTGTATGAAAGGATTGGCCGGTGGTTTGATTACCAACTCCAAAGCGGCGATGGCCTTTGTGAACCAGTTTGATGGCACCGTACCGATCTGGGGGATCCAGCGCCAGAAAGAACTGGATGAATGGCTGTCGTATATGCACGATACCCCGGTGATGGACCAGGAAATTACCGATTTTATCCAGAAGGAACAAAAGGAACTGCAAGGGGAATTTTGCCGTGGCTGCGGATATTGCATGCCATGTACAGTCGGTATCCAGATCAATCAATGCAACCGGATGTCTTTGATGCTGCGCCGGGCCCCAAGCCAGGCATGGCTCAACGAATACTGGCAAAAGGAAATGGCAAAGATCGATACATGCATTGACTGTAAAGCATGTATATCGAAATGCCCGTATGAACTGGATATTCCGAATCTGTTAAAGAAAAATCTGGCCGATTACCGAAATGTGCTGGCCGGAAAGACCACTGTCAATCAGTAAAGAGATGTCAAACATCTCTTTTTTTATGTTAATAAATACAAACAAAATGTAAAAAATATTTGACATTTAGATGAGAATCATTTACATTGTAATTAGAAAGAGAGATGAGTGAAATGAGTGCAAGACAAATAGGATTTATTGCTGGTTTGATCGTTTTGTTGGGAATCGTGGTTATTTGTGCAATCATAAAGAAATCTTCATTGAAAGGGGAATATGACGAAAGACAGGAACTGATCCGAGGACGTGGATATAAGTATGCGTTGTTAACGGTAATGGTTTTCAATGCCATTTGTTTGATCTTCGGTGTGGAGGGCCAGGTTCCGTATTTTAGCTGGGATTATCTGACGCTGGTTTCTATTATGCTGGGGACGCTTGTCTTTGGGGTATACAGTATCCGGCATGATGCGTTTATCGGATTGAATAACAATGTAAGATCATTTGTTATATTGTTTGTTGCCTGTATCATAGCCAATCTGTTTGGTGGGATCCATCATTTGCAGCAGGGATTGTTGGAAAATGGACAGGTTACCTTTGCGACAGGCTCGAATTTGACCTTGTCTGTAGGCTTTGTCATCTTGTTGATTACGATTTTGGTTCAGCATTTTTCTTCCCGAGAGGATTAATATGAAGAACCTTCGATTAAAAGCAGCACGGGCGGGTATGGATTTGTCGCAGCAGCAGTTAGCCGATAAGGTTGGGGTATCTCGCCAGACGATCAGTGCGATTGAAAAAGGGGATTATAATCCCACCATCAACCTTTGTATTTCAATCTGCAAAGTATTGGGAAAGACATTGGATGAATTATTCTGGGTAGAATGACAAAACCATGGAAGCTGACAAGACTTCCATGGTTTTTTGTATGCATCATATATTTCAAATAAAGATTATTTGTTTTTGAAATAGACATAAGCTATTAAAATTTATAAAATATTAATAAAGTTATAAAAACATATAAAAAAAATATAAAGTTATAAAATGAGGAGAATACATATGAATCCATTTAATCCGAGTTTTGGGCGCATCCCAGAACTGTTTCTTGATCGAAAACCGCAGATACAATACATATGTCAGGAACTGAACAATCGAAACAGTCCTTATCATACATCTTTGATTTATGGTGTACGAGGCTGTGGGAAAACCGTATTTATGACAGACCTGGGAAATGAGATGAGCAAAGAGAAAGACTGGCTTGTAAGTACCATTCCGGTAACAGAGCATATGATATCCGATTTGATCAGCGTGATATATATGCGTTCTCCATTAAGCATCCGAAAAGCGTTAGATCATATGGAAGGTATTTCTTTTTCAGCTTTTGGACTTCAAGTGAAGTACAAAGATGCAAAGGAGCACATGAGCTATCAGACCCTTCTATATGAAGTATTAAACATTTTAAAAAAGAAGAATAAAAAGTTATTGATCCTGGTTGACGAGGTGACAAATATTCCGGCAATGCGAGAATTTGCGTCTCTTTATCAGCTATTGGTACGGGATGGTTATGAAATATCTCTGATTATGACAGGACTGCCTCATCAAGTATCGGAGCTTCAAAAGAATCCGGTTCTGACCTTTTTGTTGCGGAGCGCTCGCATAGAAATCGACCCGATCGATCTGAATACGATTCGATATAGTTATGAGACGACGTTTCTTAAAGCTGGAAAACAGCTTGATCCACAAACGCTTCTGCAAATGACAAAAATGACGAAAGGGTATGCCTATGCATTCCAGCTTCTGGGCTATCTGATCTGGAACCAGACAGAAGGAATTTCCGTTATTACGGACGATGTGATAAGTTCTGTGATTCCTCGGTATCAGCTGGAACTGTTCAGAAACTCCTATACGAAAATATTTGAAGATCTTTCAGAAAAAGACAGGGAGTTTCTTTTTGCGATGGCCCAGCTTGGAAATGATTTTATCAAAATGCAGGATATAAACAAAAAACTACATAAGAGCAGTGGGTATACTTCTGTCTATCGCCGACGACTTTTGGATGCACAGATCGTACGATCTCGCTCATATGGAACTCTAACTTTTAATTTACCATATTTCAGAGAGTATATTATACAGACAAAAGAATTGTTCTATGATGCATCTGTCTATTAGAGGGATATGGTAAAATAGAGAAACACAGAACAGGAAAGGAGGAATCTTACATGAAAGATACGATATATATCACCGGACATAAACAGCCGGATACCGATTCGATTGCCTCTGCCATCAGTTATGCGTATCTGAAACAGAAACAAGGATTTGATTGTGTTCCTTGCCGATTGGGAGAGCTGAATGATGAAACAAAGTATCTACTGAATCGTTTTGGCTTTGAATCTCCTCATTATCTGAAAGATGCTCGCGTAAAGATCAAAGATATTGAACTGGATCCTCCATATCATGTAGAAACAGACGCAACCATCTATGAGGCTTTACAAAAGATGAGAGAAATGAATCTATCTTATTGTGCCGTCACAGATCCAAAGAATGTGCTCAAGGGAATCATCACTACACATGATATTGCCAAGATCGGATTGGATGATACCTCTTTGGGAATTGATTTGTTGAAAAAAACACGGCCGGAAGATATCTGTAAAACCATTGACGGAACGATGATATATACGGATGAAAAG
>AUXO016340394.1_pt1 | contig 10833 bp, 7 predicted proteins | sample 768731 | NCBI WGS metagenome assembly AUXO01 (sample SAMN02715735, study PRJNA202380) | gut metagenome | biome: sheep rumen | host: Ovis aries | place: New Zealand: Palmerston North
ATTGCACCTGTTAAGATTGGTGTTCTTCCTCTTTCTAAGAAGTTAAATGAGGGGGCAGAGAAAGTATTTACAGAGCTTTCTAAGTATTACAACTGCGAATTTGATGATAGAGGTAATATTGGTAAGCGTTACAGAAGACAGGATGAGATTGGTACTCCTTTCTGTGTAACATATGATTTTGATTCTGAAGAGGATGGCGCGGTTACTGTTCGTGACCGTGATTCGATGGAGCAGGAGAGAATCAAGATCGAGGATTTGAAAGCATACTTTGAGAAGAAGTTTGAATATTAATCATAAATGATTGAGTTAAGCAAAAGACAGGGCGTATATTACCCTGTTTTTCGCTTATAAGGGTTTTGAGATAAAGGAGTATAACTAATGGATTCAGAACAGGGAAATAAAAAGAATATTTTTAAAAGAGGATTGGGCTTTATAAGATCAATTATTTCTAAGGTAAGAAATAAATGGCATAAGTACTATACCTTAAAGATTCTTTATCCGTCTATATATAAAAAATATTCGAAACAGCCGGTTAAGGAAGATAAAGTAGTCTTTATTGAACTTAGACAGCCTAAGATATCAAACAGTTTCTCAGTGATATATAATGATTTAAAGGAAAACTATAATTTTGATGTACATGAACATTATCTTAGGACATCATTTATCCCCAGACCTAATCATGTAAAGCGTTGTAAGGAGATGATCAAGGATATTGCAGATGCCAAATACATTTTTATGAATGAGGCATCAAATGTTGTAAGTTCCGTTCCGCTTAGAAGTGAGACGGTAGAAGCACAGCTTTGGCATGGATGCGGTGCGTTTAAGAAATTTGGTATGAGCACTGCTGAACTAATTTTTGGTGAGAACAGACGTAACATGTTGAAATATCCGTTTAATAAGAATTATTCACTTGTTACGGTAAGTTCACCTGAGGTAATCTGGGCTTATGAAGAGGCAATGAATATTGATACAAAGGGGATTGTTCAGGCAGTTGGTAACAGTAGAACGGATGTATTCTATGACGGTACATTTATTGAGGCTGCTTACAGTAAGTTATACAAACGTCTTCCTGCTGCAAAGGGTAAAAAGATAATTCTTTTTGCACCGACATTCAGGGGAAGAGTAGCACATGCGACATCTCCTGATTGTTTTGATATTAAGGCTTTTCGTGAGGCGTTTTCTGATGAATATTTATTGCTTTTTAAACATCATCCTAATGTAAAGGTAAGACCTGAAATACCTGAAGAATACAAGGATTTTGCTTATGACTTTACAGACTCAATGGCGATAGATGAGTTACTTTGTGTAAGTGATATATGTATTTCGGATTATTCATCTTTAGTATTTGAGTATTCATTGTTTGAAAGACCTATGATTTTCTTTGCTTATGATCTTGACGAGTACTTTGACTGGCGCGGTTTTTATTATGATTATTTCGAGCTTGCTCCGGGACCTGTATGTAAGACAAATGAGGAAATGATAGACTACATCAAGCATATTGATGAGAGATTTGATAGAGATAAGGTAATTGCCTTTAGAGAAAAATTCATGGCTTCGTGTGACGGTCATGCAACAGAGAGAATCAAGGATATCGTGTTTGGAAAAGAGGCACTTGAAAAATATCATATTGAAAAGATACAGGTGAGTCCTCGTATTATGGAGCCTTCAATTTTCGGCAGAAAGGGCGTAGAGGGAGTAGAACAGATAAGTGAGAGATGTGAATGCCCTAAAGTTTCTGTAATAATGCCGGTTTATAACGGAATGGCTAATCTTTCCGGAACAATTAATGATGTGCTTAATCAGTCGCTCAAAGAAATAGAAGTCATATGTGTTGATGATGGTTCGACTGATGGAAGTGATTCATTGTTGGAAGAATATGCAGCACGTGATGCCAGACTATCGATTATACATCAAAAGAATCAATATGCAGGAGTGGCAAGAAATAATGGTCTTGCTGTTGCTAAGGGTAAATACGTAGTATTCTGGGATTGCGATGATAATTTCGAGTTGAATGCACTTGAAAAAATGTATATTCAGGCGGAAAAAGATTCTGCTGAAATAACAGTTTGTGATGCTGATGAATACAGTGAGGCCAGCGGTGATTATTCGCTCCCGCACTATATCAAATATGAGTATGTTCCTGAAAATAAACCGTTTTCACGTCAGGATATAGGAGACAGGATATTCGATTTCTCAGGTAATGTTCCTTGGAATAAGATGTATTTAAAGAGCTTTATCGAAGCTAATAATCTTCAGTTTGAGGCCACCAGGCAGTTTAATGATATGTATTTTGTTATGAGTGCTTATTATCATGCAAAACGTATTGCGATAGTTCCTGATGTATTGATACATTACAGAATATTTGCCGGAAGCAGCTTGACTGATACGGCTTCAAAAGATCCTTTATCAATGTATAATTCATATCTTAAGTTACAGGAATACATGAAGGATGACTTAGATAAGGATGCTGATCTTAGAAGAGGATTTAGAAATAAGGCATTATCCGGTTTTATGAGAATGATAAATCTACAGACTAATTATGACTCTTACGATAACCTTTTGAAATGTATAAGAGAAGGAGCCTTTAAAAAACTTGGTATTGATCAGCTGAGAGAGGATGAATATTTTTCAAAGTGGATGTATGAGCAGGCTCAGGTTATGGAAAACTCAAGTACCAATGAGTTTATGGCATGGAAGCTCAGGAGACGTTATCTTGAGAACAAAGATATAAAAGATAAGGTTAAGATATACAAAACCAAAAGAAATGAACTTAGAGCAGTAAGGGATGGATTGAGGGAAACTGTTGCTGAACAGAAGAAAATCATTAAGGAACAGAATAAGCTTCTGGGCAGTAAGCCTGTAAAACTTGCATTAAAGTTTAGAACTGCTGTGAGATTAATGCTTTATGGAAAAAGGTAGATATAGTTATTTTTAACGACTCCATTGACAGTCATAATTTCTACGGGACCCGCTTTCGCTCGCGTTGTGTCACGTAGCAGTACTAAATTCACAGATACAAGTATCTGTTCATTAAGTACCGACGTGCCACAAAGCCCTCCGCAATCTTTGATCTGTCAACTAGAGTCGTTTTACAATATAACATTCTGTACAAGAATATCCCCTTGTATAACCATATGATATTAAATATGGTTGTATGAGGGGATTTTTTGTAGCCACTTTATTACAAATTTTTGCAATAATCGAACTTTTTTTTACATTCAAAAAAAAGATGGTTTAATTATGTTATAGTACATGAAATAGAAATAAAAATGTTTAAAATAAAAAAGATAGTTCTGTTATTTATGTGAGATATGACAAGTAAGATATCTAATTTATGAAAGACAAATTAATAGTTTTGTTGTATCTATAATTGGGAAGTTATAGTAGGTTCATATTTATTGTATAAGGTAGTTTCTGGTAGTAAACTATAAATGTTATTATATGATTTTATAATAGTTTTTTGCAAATAATAATTTTTGACTTGATATATGTAAATAAGAAGGGAGGAGTTTTTTATGCAGTATGAGATGAAAAGTACTCTGCAAAATGGTCAAGTAAATGGATTGCCTTGTTTTTGTGGTAATTCATGTATGATTGGATGTTCCCACACATGTACAGGACCTTGTTCTGGTAGATGTAAAGGTCTTTGCTCAAATGCGTGTGGTGCAGCATGCAAATCAGCAGGAGTTTGTCGCAGTAGTAAGTAGGTATAGCGGTGGAGTTTTTTGTGGACGGATTATTATTTTGATAATTCGTCCATAAGTTGTTCTAATACTATTATTTAGGATTAGAGGAGGATATTGATAGATGAATGATTATTTAATGGGGAAACAGATAGAGGGGTGGCATTCACAAGATGCAAAAGAAATAACTTTCGTTGTTACTCAAGAGTGTAATCTTAGTTGTAAATATTGTTATATGGTTGGAAAAAACAATACACATAAAATGACATTTGAAACTGCAAAAAAAGCTGTTGATTTTTTTATAGATAATAAAACTGAACTTTTTGATAAACCTTATATTATATTGGATTTTATAGGTGGAGAACCATTACTTGAGATAGATTTGATTGATAAAATAGTTGATTATTTTAAGATACAGTCGTATAAAAAAGGGCTAGATTGGTTTGGTAGATATAAAATATCAATGTCTACAAATGGTTTGTTATACTCAAGTAAAAAGGTTCAGCGGTTTATAGCTAAAAATAGTCAGAATATTTCCATTGGGATATCAATAGATGGAAATAAGGAAAAACATAATTTGCAAAGAGTTTATTCTGATGGAAGCGGTTCATATTATGATGTTGAAAAAAATGTAAAATTATGGTTAGAACAATATCCGAATGCTTCAACAAAAGTTACCATAGGACATGAGGATTTACCTTATCTTGCTGATAGTATTATTCATTTGTGGAAAATGGGAATAAAAGAAGTTCCGGCAAACGTTGTTTTTGAGGATGCTTGGCAACAAGGGGATTCAGAGTTGTTTGAGAAACAATTAATTATACTAGCTGATTATATAATAGAACATAGACTTTGGAAGGCTTATAATACTACTTTGTTTTCTGATCGTATTGGGTTTAAACAATCAGATGATGTATGGGACCGAAATTTTTGTGGCACGGGTAAGTCATTTACTGTTGATTCAGAAGGTAAAATATATCCTTGTGTAAGATATTTGGGATATTCATTGCAGAATAAAGAATCAATTGAATTCGGAAATATTTATGATGGTATTATAAAAGATCGCATCAGACCATTTAAAATAATGACAGCTAGATTACAAAGTTCAGATAGATGTTTGGAGTGCCCGATTTCTTCAGAATGTGCTTATTGTCAAGCGTTTAATTATGATTCATCTAAAATGGATACGAATTTTGATAGAGCAACATACATATGTGAAATGCATAAGGCTCGAGTTAGAGCTAATAACTATTATTGGTCTAAATTATATAATTTGCATGGAATTAGTAGAAATCCCAATAATGAAGTTACAAAGTATTTTGAAAAACAACTTTTTTTTATGTTGGATAACAGATGTGTGAAGTTATGTTCAAATTATAAATACAATAATATAAATCATGAATGTATGGATAAAAAAACAATATTAAAAGGCTTGACGCTATCTAGAGAAGATTTTTTTCAGCCAGTATTTTTATATAGTGATATTACGGATGTGGATTTTTTGTTTAATGATAAAGATATTAATATTATGTGTAATCAACATATTATAAAACATTTTATTCCGTATAACCAGAATTTATTAGATAAAATTGTAAAATATGTTAATTATGATGATATTGTTTTGGTTATTGATAAACATAATATTAATTATGTTAAAAAATCACAAGTGAAAAATTGTATTTTATTAATAGAAGCTGATGATGTAAATAATATAAGCAAATATGTTAGTAATATTATTATGTATTTTACAAGAATAAATCTAAAGTATGAATTGTTAGATGCTAATAGATTGTCGATGTATGAAGAACAATTAGATAATATAATAGAAATACTAAAAAAACAATATAATCGAAATGAAATAGTTACTGAGATAAATGTGGTAACAGATCGTTTATATCTAGATAAGATGATTAATTGTTTTGCAGGCGAAAAAAATTTATCATTATCACCTGAGGGTTTTTATTACTGTTGCCCTGCTTTTTATTATGAAGATAAGAATAAGTATAATTTAGAATTGGAGATGAATAAGAATAGTATAAAAATGACAAAATATGAAAATGCATATTTGTGTCATGAATGTGATGCGTACCAGTGTGAAAGATGTATTTATCAAAATAAAAAGAATACTTTAGAATATAATATTCCATCAGAATTACAGTGCAAAAAATCACATTTAGAACGATTATATACAGTGAAATTGATCAAATTTCTAAATGAAAAAAATTCAAAAATGAAAATCCAAGAAATTCAAGATATTAGTTACGATGATCCCATTCAAGTTCTAGTTGAGAAATGGTGTTTGGATTAACAGAGAAGGAGACCGGCTATGGGGAAAATATATATTGATAAGAAAAAAATACAAGAGATTCAGGATTTAATGGATAAGAAAAATGCAATAAATGATTTATGTATTTTACTTGCTTCAAATAATGATTTAGTGGCTGAGGGAAACCAATTCTACGAAAGATTATTGCTTGATAATGAGGAATATTTGCTTATTATGGATAAGTTTTGGGATGACGTAAAAAACAAATATAATATTTCATTAAAAGATGATGAAGAATTATATCTTGATTTTGCAAGCGGAGAAATAACTATAAGAAAGATTTCATGTTAATTGGGAGATGATAGTGAATAAAGAAAGAAAAATAATGCAGTTTATTGTAAAGAAATATGTTACAAAATGCAAGCAACGAATAATAAGTTTTATTTTTTTTCAAGGTATTTGTAATATTATAGAATTGATTGTTCCGATATTATACGGAATGATAATTGATGAATGCATTAATAACAAATTGAACAGTATAGTTATTCTTGCTTTAACAACAATATTATTATTAGTTTTTTTAACAACTTGTAATAAAATAAAATCCCGAATAGATATTGATATCAATATTGCACTCGCAAGAGAGATAAAGGAAGATATAATAAATAACATATTAGAAAGTGATGTGAGTATAGTTAGTTCTTTACAAAGTGGAGAAATTTTCTCTTGGATAGAAGATTCTGAAAGAGTCATTTCCTATATATTGAACTTTTATAATAATATTTTTAATCAAATTATTATCTTTATTGCTGTATTAATTGTAATGTGTAATATATCATTGCCATTAGCGTTTATGCAGTTGATAATTATTCCTCTTACTATTATATATACAAATAAATATGGGCATGTTATGCAAAAATATGAAAAGCTATTAATTTTAGAAAAAGAAAAATATTATAATAATTTACTTGAAATATTAAGGGGAATTAAAGAGATAAAGGGGTTGCAAAAAACATCCAATATAGTAGATTTATTAAAAGGAAATACAAAAAAATTCGCTGAACAAGAAAAAAAACGATCCTTGGTTTCTATGAATTTGCAATTGCTATACTCATTCTTTACCAGTTTTTTTCAGACTGTATTTTTAGTCTTATCTTGTGTTCTTATAATTGAAGGCTATATAACAATAGGTATGTATTACTCATTTAATACATATGCATATAAATTGACTGTATTATTAAATACGTTTATGGATATAAAAGTCGAATATAAATCGATTATTCTATCAGCTATAAGAATATATCCATATTTGGTAAATAATAACTCTAAAAATGGTTATATGAAACTAACTGAAACAATTGAAAAAATAACATTAAAAGATATTTATTTTAAGTATGATGAAAAAGATAATATGATTATAAAAAACTTAAATGCTAATTTTACAAAAGAGCATTTAAATGTAATTGTTGGACCGAATGGGAGTGGTAAGAGTACTATTTTGAATATACTAGTCGATTATTATAGAAAAGAAAAAGGATATAAATATATAAATGATATTGATGTTGATAAGGAGAAAGTTAGTTATATTAATCAAGTTGTTTATGTTAGACAGGATATGTTTTTTTTAAATTTTTCTATTTTAGATAATCTTAGGCTGTTTGATACTAGTATTTCTGAATCGGAAATTATAAAAGTTTGTAAAAAGCTGGATATGCATAATTATATTATGACTTTACCAGAACAATATAACACATTAATGGGAGAGGGTGGAGAAGATTTTTCAGGAGGACAACTTGAATTGTTATCAATAGCAAGAAGTATTTTACAAGTGTTTAGTGTATATTTATTTGATGAAATAACATCTAATTTGGATTTTTATCATCAAAAATTGGTATGGCACATACTTAATGAACTTGTTGAAAGTGGTAAGCTGGTGGTTGTTGTTTGTCATGATGTAATGAATATTCCAGAAGATGCTTATGTTTTCTTTATGAAAGATGGGTGTGTGGTGTCACAAGGTATCAATAAGAGTTTGGTTGGAACATCAAAAATGTACCAAGATTTTATAGGAGGTATATAACAAATGAGCAGGATCCGATTGTTATTTTTATTGAATAAAAATAAAAAAAACAATAATATAATGATGATTATTATTATTGTATTGATGGGAATGATAATATCTTGTTCTGTGTTTGCCAATCAAAATAATCAAATAGTGTTTCAAGAACAGTTGAACCAATTGAATATTGAAAAAGAACAATATGACTTGATTAAAGATAATTATTCACTAGCGATGAACGTTATGGAAAATGTATTATCACTATTTTCAATAATAAGTATATTGATTGGTGTTTTAGGAATATCATCTTTGTTGACTCTAAAAAGCATGAACATGAAACGAGCAAGAACAATTTTACGCCTATATGGTATGTCCTTCTATGCTTTGTCGTTAAAAAGTATAGCAGAATCTATAATTTTGGGTTTTATTGGGGGAATGGTTGGAACTCAATTTGGATATAGATTGTTTAATAAAATAACAATGAGAATATTTAATTTAAAAGATATGCCAAGGATAGGAATAAATGATTATTTATTTATTTGTTTGCGCGTTATGTTTTTTTTAATGATAATAATTGTTATTATAGATATAGATTTGGATGCTGTTTTCTACGAAGAATCATTAATATGTATTCTTAATAAACGTGAAAGTAAAATAAACTACAAGAAAAATATTTTTATTATTGTATGTGAGTTGTTATTTTTTGTCTGGTTTTTGAATATGACATTAATTATTAACAATGAAATTTTAAACTGTGTATTGCTTGTGGGTATTGCATTTTTAATAATTTCGATTATTATTTTTGATTTTATTTATAAAAAATTGTTTATAAAGCTTAGAAGTATAAATAATAGATTAAATATAAGTGTATGTTTTTTGAATACAAGATGTTTTAGAGCGTCTTTATTATCTGTAATTTTGGCATCAGGGATCGTTATGGTATGTATAATATTAAATATAATATTAAATATTGATGGAATTTTACAAGATGCATATAGGAATAATATGGGATATGCAGTATTAATTCGTACATATAGTGACGAGGATGCCAATAAGATAGAAAAAATATTAAACAACTATAATAGTAATTATATAAGAGCAAAATCTGGTCTTGTTGGATATAATCAGTTAAATTGGAATAAAAAAAAAGACTATGGAAAATTTTATGCGTTATTGGTTGAAAACAATAATTCTACAAACAAGTTTTTTGAAGTTCAAAAAGGTGAATTCAAGTCGGAAAATCTTTTTGAAACAAAATGTAAATTATGCAAAGGTGAGGAATATAATTTTTTTAAAAGTGAAATTAAATATGCTGGTAATCTTAAGTTTAATCAAAATTTAGCGATGGTGAATGTTAGTGTTTTAATGAATAAAGAAGACTGGAAACTTGATAACGTTAATAAATGGGATACGGTTTTTCTATTAGATGTTTCGAATCTTAAATTGAAAACAATACAATTAAAATTAAATTCAAAAAAATGTGAAATTGAAACAGCATCGATGTTAGTTGATGAATTAAAGAATGTTTTATCTGAATATATAGAGGTTGTGGAAATAATTGGTATAATGCATGTTATGATAATTGTCATTGTGATAGTTGTTATGATATATACGGATATATTTAATAGACGAAAGGAGTTGTTGTTGTATCAGATATTTGGAGCAAGCAAAAAGAATGCAATTAATGTTATTTTTATTGAATATTTAATAATTTCTTCCGTTGCAGCTTTATGCGTGACTATAGAAGTTGCAATTATTGGCGAATTATATTTTGTAGTTTTTCTTAATTGTCATTATATGATATCTATTCCAATTATAATTATCACGCTAGCTTTTGCTGTGGGGTTAACCAATTTATGTTGTTTAGTTATGGGTAGGAGAGCCGATAGAAAGATAGAAAAGGGGATGATCAGAGATGATTAATAATACTATAAAGATTCCATCGTTGTCTGTAAAAAATGTTACAAAATTTATTGATAATGGAGAAAAAAAAATAAGAATAATAAACAATATTTCGTTTGATTTATATCCGGGAACGATTACAGCACTTATGGGTAAAAGTGGGTGTGGTAAAAGCACATTGCTTTCTGTTTTGTGTGGCATTGATTCGCCTAGTGAAGGAGTTGTATTGATGCAAGGTGAAGATTATTATAAAAAGAGTACAAGAGAACAAGAACAATTCAGAAATAATAATATAGGAATTTTGTTTCAATATTTTCATCTGATTCCCGAACTTACATGTGAAGAAAATATTATGATGCCTTTGTGCTTTTCTAGAAAAAAAAGTGAAAGTAAGGTTGAAAAATTAATTACAATTGGTGGACTTGAAGAAAAACGCTGTTTATATCCCAAACAAATGTCTGGAGGAGAACAGCAACGAACGGCTTTGATGAGAGCGCTGGTCAATTCGCCGAAATACTTGTATGCAGATGAACCCACGGGTGCTTTGGATTCTAAAACCGGGAATTTGATTATTGCTTTTTTGCTTTCATGCGCACATACTTTAAATATGACTATTCTTTTAGCTACGCATGATGTTGAAATTGCTAATCAATGTGATAACATATTATATATGGCAGACGGCGAAATTGATGGGGAAAAAAGGTGAGATTTTGTTTCAGAGAGTAAAAATATTATTAATAATAATTATTATTGTTTTAATCGAAATGAATTTGGGTGTTTTAGGTTTTTTGGAATTATTTTCTTTTTTATCCGTTTTTGTGATGGGATTTTTACTTTCAATACCTATCGGTTTTTTTAAAAAAAAAGGTATAATAAAAGTGGGTGAAATAACTTTTATTATTAGTGCTTTGGTATCAGGTATA
>AUXO014207182.1_pt1 | contig 10832 bp, 11 predicted proteins | sample 768731 | NCBI WGS metagenome assembly AUXO01 (sample SAMN02715735, study PRJNA202380) | gut metagenome | biome: sheep rumen | host: Ovis aries | place: New Zealand: Palmerston North
CTCTACTTCTATTAAGCCATTTTCTATTAGTCAGAAGCAATCTGAGAAAAATTGCATATTTTTGGGTTACTTAGAATAGACTTAGAATCATAACTCTTCCGTATATTCACTTTTACATCAGATCACGTCTTAGAAAAATTTCTTTTCCCTTTAATTTCAATGCGCAATTCGGAATCTTCACAAAAAATGACCCCCTTACGTGCAGGGCCATTTTTTTATGCATGATAATGTTGCCCGAGGTAAAAATGAACACAGACCATACAAGGATTAAAGAAAATCTATACAGATCTTTATATGAAGGTTTAGGTGAGAGCGTTGTAAGTGCTCTTGATTCTGGTTTAGTTGAGGAGCTGATGCTTAATCCGGACGGAAGATTTTTTGTGAAGTATACAGATGGCACCATTGTGCAGGAAGATAACTTTACAAAAGCCCGTGCGGAGATTGTAGTCAGAACTATAGCCTCACTTAATGACAGAGAAATTGATGAGGAAGCTCCAATGCTTGAGTGTGAGCTTGAACGCTTTAGTGCAAGATTTTCTGCACTGATGCCGCCCTTATCAAGAGGAGCCAGTTTCACCCTGAGAGTTCTCAAAGCCCTGAATCTTTCCTTTGATGAACTGCTTTTAAGCGGCTTTATAAAGGATAGTCAGGCCAGAGCAATAAACTCTCTTATAGAGAAGCGTAAGAATTTTCTGATCTGTGGTCAGACGGGCTGTGGCAAGACCAGTTTTATTAACTCGATCCTGAATCGGATTACAAAACTTGATCCTGCCTGCCGCATTATTTGTATTGAAGATACTCCAGAACTGAAATTAAGTGCAGATAACTGTGTAAACCTTTTTACCTGTACAAAGACTTCAATGAGTGATCTGGTCAGGGCCTCCTTAAGATTTAGTCCTGACCGTATCGTGGTAGGCGAGATCCGCTCCATTGAAGCATTAGATATGATTGATGCCTTTTCAACAGGTCATAAGGGGGGAGTTGCATCTATCCATGCAGGTTCAGCTCTTCAGTGTCTGGACAGATTAAAGCTTTTAATCTCCAGACATCCTTATGCTCCGGCAAAAGGGATAGACGAGCTTATTGCTCTGTCTTTAGACGCGGTCATTGTTTTGGGAAAACGTCCTTATCGTCATGTAGAGAGCATAGTGCTTGTCAAAGGATACTCGAACAATGCTTATGTACTCGAGGAAATTGGAATTTAGTGAGTTTAACGCTCTGATTCCTTTGCTAAACGGTTTAATTTATGGATTTTTTCAGATTCCTTTACATAAAAACAGAAATATTAAACCGGATCTGAGCTTTCCTTCTGACGATAAGACTCCTTTATTGAGGTATGAAATGAACAGATTTTTAATCACCCTGGTTGCTCTGGTTTCCCTGTGTGCGGTTTTTACTTCCGCCTATGCGGCAGATACAGCATCAAGTGCAGTTCTTCCCTATGAGGACTGGCTTAAAACTATTCAGAAATCACTGACTGGACCGGTAGCCTTTTCGGTTTCCATTATCGGCATTATCTCCTGTGGTGTTACTCTGATCTTCACTGGCGGGGAAATCAACCGCTTTATGAAAACTCTGGTTTATCTGGTGTTTGTGATGACTCTTCTGGTAGGAGCCAACAGTTTTATGTCCAGTGTCTTCAATGGTGCCACCCTGGCTAAATCTGACAGGGGAGAACGTATTGTCAACAGAGTGTTCTCTGACTATTCAAGACAATGTTCCCTGAAGCATGTCTGCTCTGATTTTAAGTTTCTGAATTTCTGTTCTCCTGTTGATGAGGATAGGGCTCTGGCCTGATTAAGAGCGAAGTAATCTTTCTGTCGTGGCTTTTATGCACAGAGTTGGTCTCATATATGCGTATACATGAAGGCAAGTCCCAAATATAGCAGGTGAGCGTTCTGCTTGCTTTCTGTGAGGGCATTTTATCTGCTGTGTAAGAGTACTGCGGTATATGCTGTTTTGTAGAGTTTTGTCGATCCTATAGCTTTTCATGAATAAAAAACATCAGGTTTATCCTTCATTATTAAGAACACATACGCTTTTAGGTGCAGAGAGAACACTGTTTCTGCTCTGGCTGATGCTGTGTATGCTTGGTTTTATTCTGAATATTTCACTTTTGGGTTCCATTGAGACTCTTCTGATTATGTTTGCCGGATGGGCCGTTATTGCGCATATGACCCGTAGTGATCCTCTGTTCAGACAGGTATATGTAAGAAATATCCGCTATAGATCTTTTTATCAGGCTCAGGCTTCTGAGTATTCAAAGTATCATTCAAAATATAACCGCTGATTATGTTTCTTGTTTCGTCTTTTATGCTGTCAGGTGCGATCCTGATTGCGCTTTGTATTTGTCTTGTTTTAGGAATATTTCTGCCCTATAAGAAATTTTCCAGAAACTACAGTTTTACTGATCTTCTGGACTACGCGGTTTTGGGACCGCAGAATACGGTGATCCTAAAAAATGGTGCTCTGATGAAGTGCTATAGAATTACTCCGGGATGTACATCATATTTATCTGAGGAAGCTCTTGAAAAACTGCATTCGATGATTACGGGAAGTATTCGCAGACTTGATAAGTCTTACATCTTCAACTGTGATGTGATTCGTTCAAAGAATACTTCAGCCAAACCTAATAATGGTGAATTATTTTACGGCTCTTCTGAGGCCAAACGCCTGTATGAGAAAAGGGCAGAGTTCTTTGAGAAAAATACCACCTATACCAATGAGTTTTTTCTGAGTTTCACTAAGCTTGGCTGCAACCTTGAGACAGCTGACATTGAGTCTGTGTTTCGTGGTGACAGTCACTTGCCACAGAGATTTTTAAATACGGTTAAGATCTTTAATCAGGAGTCTAAAAGCTTTATTGACGGCTTCTCTTCCTTCTGTGAGATAGAGGAGCTTGGTCCTAAAGAGAAAGCTGTGTCCTTAGAGAACTCTTATTTATGTTCAACTCTGGCAGCTAAGAGTAACCTCACTCATGAGACAGTTAATTATCTTTTGAACTGTATAAAAGGAGTAAAGACAGAACTTTCCTACCCTAAAAAAGCAGCGCTTTTGGATCTTATGCTTTCTTCTGATGATTTTATTCCGGGAAACTGTCCAAAGCTTGGGGATAGATATATTGCTGTCATAAGTATTGACGGTTTTCCTCTGGTTTCTGATTTTGGAATGCTAAGAGCTTTATGTGCACTGCCTTTTGAGTTTCGTTTTTCGAACCGTTTTATTTCCTACTCAAAAGTCGAATCCTCGCTTAAGCTTGCTCTTTTACGACGTCTGTGGATTCAGAAGCGTAAATCTTTTTTATCTATGCTCTCCTCCTCTTCTGATTCAGCAGTGGACAGGGATGCCGAGGAAATGGTGGAGAATGTGGATGAAGCTCGTAAATCCATGTCTCAAAAGGCTGATAATTTCGGTGCTCTATCGTCAACGGTGATTATCTTTGATGAATCTGTAAAAGCATTAGAGGAGAAGGCCAGACAATGTCTCAAGCTTTTTGAATCTTTAGGCTTTGTTGGCAGAGTTGAATCTTTAAATGCTACGGATGCGTACTTTGGCTCACTGCCTGGTCACAGTATTGAGAACTTAAGACGTGCCATGGTTTCTTCTGAGGTTGTGGCAGATCTTCTGCCTCTGCACAAAAACTACAGCGGGGAGAAATTCTCTCCTAATCCTAATTACGGTGAGAATGCTCCTTATCTCATGAAGGTGGTTTCTAAAGCACAGGAGCCTGCTTACCTTAATCTGCATGTAAAAGATCTTGCCAACTGCCTGGTGGTTGGACCTCCTGGCTGCGGTAAATCTGTTTTCTTAGGGGCGACTCTTTTAAGTCTTCTTAAATATGAAGGCATGAAGATTTTTGCTTTTGACAAGGGCCAGTCTTTCTATGCCTTAAGCCGGTTTTTAAAGGGAAACCACCTGAGTCTGGAAGAGGCCTCATCTCACAGGTTCTGTCCTCTACGGGATCTTTCCTCTCCATCAAAGATAAGTGCGGGAGCTTTGTTTGTAGAGAAACTGTATGAGTATAACGGAAAAACTCTTACTGACGGGGAGCGTCAGCTTATCTTCAGAACGGTTGAACTATTATCACAGCAGTCTGAACAGAGACATTCTCTGACGGATTTTTACAATCTTTTAAATAACACCGAACTCAAGCTTAGCCTGCGTAATTATCTTGTTTCGGTAAATCCTGACAGTCCTCTGGATGGTACGGACAATCCGGACCTCAATTCTGCTCTGACAGTTTTTGAGTGTGGAAGTTTTTTTGAGCACGGCAATAGAAATCTCTATCCGGTTCTAGACTGCATCTTCAGTTTAATTAATTCAGAGATTCAGAAGGTAAAAAGCTCAGCCATCATTATTGATGAGGCCTGGCTGATGCTATCTAACAGCTATTTCTGTAAGCAGCTTCTTTCCTGGATTAAAACCGTGAGAAAGCACAATACCGTGGTTATTCTTGCGACTCAGTCGCTAAATGATTTTGCCCGCTCAAAGCTGCTTGAGGATATTCTTGACTGCGTTAAGACCAGAATCTATCTGCCTAATGCGGATATAAAAAGTCCTGCTCTTATGGAGCTTTACTCAAGACTAGGTCTTAACGTCCCGCAGCAGGAGGAAATTTTTAAGGGGATACCTAAAAAAGATCTGTTTTTACATAAGGACGGAAATTTCATGCAGTTCAATCTGGCTATATCAGAAAGCGAGCTTAAGCTACTGTCCTTTGTGGCTAAGGACAGAGAAAAGCTTGATATGCGATTTAACAGTGAGGGAGGTGATTTTATATGGGAACTCTAAGATCTTTATTTAAGAGAAAGGAGCATAGAGACTCCGTAACTCTGTATACCTTTGCCTCATCTAGTTACATGAGAAATGTTCTTCCGCTGATTATGGGTTTAGGTGGTATAGCGCTTGGCTTTGTATCGCTTGGTTATCTTCTGCTGCTGCATAAAGAGCCTCAGGTTATTCCCTATATAGTTACAGTAGATAAACAGGGCAGTGTTATTGCCTCCGATCGACTTCAGAGTTCAAAGGAAATTCCCGAAACAGCCCTGGCCGCTTTTATGTGTGACTTTATAGAAAAAGCATTCTCTATGTGTCAGGACAGCTCTCTTCAGCGAGAGTATATCCGCAAGGTTTATTCCATGGTGGATCTGGAAAGTCAGGCCCGTCGCTATCTTGATGGCTTTTATAACGACTCGGAGCTGTTCAGATCTGGAGGTAACCTTCTTGCAGATGTAAAAATCGATAGTGTCTCACGACTTTCTAATAACAGCTTTCAGGTGGACTATTCTGTTATAACCCAGAGATTTGATGAGATAACAGAAAAGCACTTTAAGTCCGTTTTAAGCTATAGAATCGGCAGCATCAGCTTTGATAATGTGGAGGAGATAAGACTTAATCCTCTTTCAGTTCTGATCTATGAGATTAGAACTTCAAAAAAACTTGTTAAGGAGATGAATCATGAATAAACAGAATGTGCTTCTGATTTCTCTTTGCTTCTCCTTTGCCTGTATTGCCTCGGATGGCAGTGAATATGGTGGTGAAATGTCTTATCTTGATGAGCGTGATCTTAACACCATACAGAAACTTGAGGTTTTAGACAGAAGACAGGTTTCAGCTCAGGCGGTGTTACCAGGACAGGTAATATTTACCTATGGCAGCGGAATCCCTACTGTGGTCTGTGCTTTGTTTGAAATAACAGATATCTCCATGGAAAAAGGCGAGCGCGTTTTTACCGTTCAGCTAGGAGATTCTACCCGCTGGCTTATTGACAGTGCAGTATCCGGCAGTGGAGCTGACAGAACCGAGCATATTGTGGTCAAAGCTCTGGATAACGGACTTAAAACATCCCTTATCATAGCCACCAATCGCCGTACCTATCATATTGCTCTGAAATCATCACAGAAGGATTTTATGCCGGCAGTAAGCTTCAATTATCCCGGTCATAGTCTGAAACTTAATTCTTCTCAGTATGAAGACTCAAGGGCAGCTCAGCGCTTTGACTACTCTCTTGCTGACAATAGGGAGCCCTCACCTGGAATTTCTACTGTCTCATATCAGTATGGAACAAATGAAAACAGTAAAGTTGAAGGTGGTAGCTCAGCCAGAAGCCGTAATTACTCCTATTCTGTAGAGGGAGATGATTCACTCCTTCCTATAAACGCCTTTGATGACGGTGTGAATACCTATATACAGCTACCATCTGAATTTCAGCGCAATGATCTGCCTACAGTCTTTAGAGTTACCAGTGACGGGCTGCCTCTGCTAGGAGAAGATAACACTGCTCTTTTAAACTTCCGCATTGAGGGGCATACCTATGTAATCGACGGTGTCTACGATCATCTTCGTATTGTCAGTGGATCAGATGGCAAGTCTGTCTGTGCGGATATCGTAAAGGAGGTCTAGGTATGTTTGACAGAATCAGAACAGGTCCGCTATCCAAAAAATGGGGCTATCTCATTACTATCGGAGCTTCTGCCTGTATCCTTATGATAGTAATGTCGGGTTATATCATTAATTCTCAGAATAAGAGCGCGGTTAAGGCTGGGGAGAAACTGTACAGTGTGGAGAACAACCTTAAATATGCTGATAAGGTAGCATCGGGGATCGCAAGAAATCTGTCTTCAAAAGATGGTAGTGAAAAGGCAAAAAGCGATGCTGAACCTTCAAAATATGATGCAAAGGAGGTATTCTCAGATAATTTAAAGGAAACTGCTGTTTCTGTTTCAACGTCACTGTCACCAAATCAGAAGAATGTTCCTTCACCTGAGCAAAGCATGGATACGGAGGATTATCTTAAGGAATACATAAAGTACAGGGAGAAGGGGAATCTTTTAGACAGAAACTCAAAAGCTGAGGATTATTCCTACACAGCAGAGGCTTCTGCTGAAAGAATAAAAGAGAGAAAACCAAAGGAGAATGAACTCAATCTTAACCGTGCGGCAGAATATCGTAAGGCAAAAGCTGCTCCTACCAGAGTGGAGCTGCGTTTTAACCATGATGAGACTGCAGTTTCTGTAAAGCCTGTAAATGATGCATCTTCATCTCATTATAGTAAAGGTGAGTCTGATATTTTTACGGCTTCTGATGACAGGCATTCATCTTTTGATAAGGCAGAGCAGACTCTTTCCAGATATGAGGTCTTTGAAAGGGACAACTTTACTCTTGAAAATGAAGTGATAAAGCCTAAGACGCCTTTTGCTCTGATGCAGGGGACTGTCATTCCAGCGGTTCTCTCCACCGGCATCAATTCAGAGCTGCCTGGACAGATAAGCGCTATGGTAACCCGTGATATCAGAGACAGTATCCGCGGCAGATTCCTGTTAATACCTAAGGGATCAAAGCTTTTAGGTCAGTATGGTTCAACTGCCGCATTCGGATCTCAGCGTCTTTTTTTAGGCTTTAACCGTATTATTTTTCCTAATGGATATTCTATCAATATAGGTTCAATGCCGGGACAGTCTCCTGACGGCTTTGCTGGTTTTGAGGCAGATGTCGATAATCATTTCTTCAGGATCTTAAGCAACTGCTTTTTCCTCTCCTCAATAACCACGGCAGCTTCATCAGTCCAGCAGACTTACGGGACCACATCAGGAGCCGGAACTCTATATACTACCCAGGCAAGGGAACTCTCATCCGATGTTACCGAGGCCTTGAGCCGAATCATTGAGCGTAACATCAATCTCGCTCCAACTCTGAAGGTTCAGCCTGGCTATAAGTTCACCATATCTCTTACCAAGGATATCTTTTTCAAAGAACCTTATGGAGTTAATCATGAAGAGTATTTTATTAAATACTAATTTTATTATTTTGTGTCTTGCATGTTATCTTCTTATTAACATTGCAGCCGCTCAGTCTGGCGGAATTTCTCACAGTCAGGGCAATGAGATGATTGAAAAGCTTAATGCTACCTATAAGACGCTTAAGGCCTGGTCAGAGGATAACAGCAGTAAGGCAAGAAAACTTGAATCCTATTTTATAAAGGAGAACTCCAGAGAGGAGAGTAATTCCAGCTTTCAGTATAAGGATGCCTGGAAGTCCGTTCAGGAGCTTAATCAGAATTCCATGCTGCTTTTAGAAGCCAGCTATGCCTTTGCCAAAAATACAGAATCGGCAGCAGGCTATTCAGAGGATTCCATCAGATCAGATGCCTGGATTAAGTGTCTTGAAAGTGATTCCTGCAATTTCAGGAAGCTTAATCAGATGATTGATAATGAAGCCTTATCTGTTTCAGCTCATACAAAAGAAAACGCCATAAAGACTCAGCAGCTTTTGCTTGAAAGCATAGATAAACTCAATGAATTCTCCATGCAGTCCGAGGATTCAATGGGGCTTAACGATTCTATTGATACGCTCTCAAAAGTAAATGCTTCTCAGGCTAATGCTCTGGTGCAGCTTACAGCTCAGATCTCTGATCTCAACAGAATTTCTTCAAGTGAAATTATCAAGAACCACGAAAAGGAAAAGATAAAAGAAAAGGCAGATGAGCTTTTTTTACGTAATGATAATAATACAAAATCACGTCATCTGGATGTGACTATGTAGTTAAGGTGAGCTCGGTGAAAATCTTACTGCTATCCCTCCTTTTTATAACAGGTTCAGCATCCGCTGTTGAACTCAATGCGGATGGAATATTAAATTCTCTGATAGACGAGTTTGTCTTATGTGTGAATGACAGTGCTGTTCCTATTCATAAGGCCGCCATGAGGCTCTTCTGGTTTTTAGTTCCAATGAGTATGGTTATGACCGGTATACGCTGTGCTTTTAACGGCGATATGTCGGAGTTTTTCTTCTCTTTAGTTACAGGAGTACTCTTTACTGGTATTTTCTTCTATCTTCTGAGTAATGACTATGCTATAGGCAAGTCGATAATTGATTCCTTTGTAACCATGGTTGATAACGGTTATATGGGACCGTCAGAGCTTATTGATCTGGTGTTCAACATAGACCGGCAGATCACTAATCTTACCACCTCAAATGTTTTGGGGCTTGTCTCTAAGGTCCAGATCATTGTCTGTATGATTGTTTTTTCGATGGTGATGTTTTTTGTAATACTGCGCTTTGTAAGTATTTATCTTACCGCTCAGATTTTATGCATAATCGGAGTGTTTGTCCTTGGCTTTGGAGGTCTTAAATCAACCCGTCATTTTGCGGTGAATTATCTTAAGCTTCTGATCTCAAAAGGCCTTGAACTAGTTACAGTTCTTATCATTATCAAAGCCGGATGCAGGATATTGAACGATGTGATTGAGGCAACCAGACTTTATGAGGATGGTATGAGTGTTTTAAAACATTCTGACTGCATGGTGATGATATTTATCTCTCTGTTTATGTATGTTCTATCCAAATCACTGCCTCCGGTTATGTCTTCGCTGATGTATGGAACCAATGGTTTTGAGAATGGGGCCGGAGGAATTTCCTTAAAGAAATACAGATTTCTTGTTAACAGAAATCCAGGTAAGTAAATTTTTTTCTTTGAGTATTCTTGTATAATCATAAACAAGGTTAGTCTTCTTGAGGATTTTTATATGGTTACCACTCCTTCCCAGCGAGTCATCTGTCTTATGGAAAGTTCTGTCGACGGACGTATTGATGAGTCCAGATGGTCTGTCCTTTACAGTGAAAAAGGGGAAGGTGATCCTGATGTTTACTATGAAACTCAGAAAAAAATCAGGGCAGATGTTTTTGTATTAGGGGTAAACACTGTAAAAAGACACCACTGTTCAGATGAGTTTCACTCTGATACTCATACTAAGGTTGAGAATCCTGAACCTTTTCTTGGTATCCGTACTCACAGCAAGATGACCGCAGTATTTGACTCTAAAGGTTCAGTTGCCTATAAAGACAATACTCTTGGTCACTCTACTTTAATGGTTATCCTTGGAGAGGATACCTGTTCTCAGGAATATCTTGATTATTTAAGAGAGCATGAAATCTCGTATACCTTTGCGGGAAAGGACGGTAATGATCTTCGCAGAGCGTTAAACAGTCTTTATTCTGATTTTGGTTTAAGAAAGGTTCTTTTAAGCGGTGGTGGTAAGCTTAACGGTTCATTTTTAAAGCAGGGCCTGATTGATGAACTGTATCTTGTGATTTATCCTGGTGTTGATGGTCTATCCGGTGTAGGCTCAATCTTTGAGTACGAGGGAAAACCTGATGAAAAACCGGGGAAGGGACAGTCCCTGGAACTCATATCCTGTGAGGTGGTCAGGGCAGGAGTTGTTAGACTCAGGTACAAGTTCCACTTCTATTCTTGTTAAGTCTATTATTCAATTTTTTAAATTTCCCCAGATCAACCGGTTTTTTTGATGATCTGATGTGTTCAGGCTCTTGCAAATTACAGATTTTTAAGTAAAATAACATCGTTCACATGGTGAGATGTCCGAGAGGCTGAAGGAGCACGCCTGGAAAGCGTGTATACGTTAACGCGTATCAGGGGTTCGAATCCCCTTCTCACCGCCACGGCTATTCAATCCTTTCTAAAAAAAATCCTAATAAATTAAACAGTTCTACTTGTTTTCTGTTATTATTTGTTTGTAAAAATTCTTTTATATCAATAAGTTATAAAGTATTTTTATATAGCGATAAATAACATTAAATAACAACGGTTATAAAAATGTATAAAACCGCTATTAAAACAGATGAACATAATTGAACGAATCCCTAAAAAGTATTGATCAAAATTTTAGTTCAATAGGAGTTATGAAAATGGGTAGAATTTCCCCTGTATTAACGTATCAGGAATTTATTAATAAAGTTAAAAAGGGTGTAGAGAAACCAGGTGTTGTTACTATTGCCTGTGGTAATTAATTATACCTTAGAATATTTGGAATCAA
>AUXO017643276.1_pt1 | contig 10832 bp, 11 predicted proteins | sample 768731 | NCBI WGS metagenome assembly AUXO01 (sample SAMN02715735, study PRJNA202380) | gut metagenome | biome: sheep rumen | host: Ovis aries | place: New Zealand: Palmerston North
CATATTCTGTTGTTCCAGATCAAATAGAAGCTGGTACATTTATGGTAGCTGCTGTTGCATCTAGAGGTGACATACTAATAAAAAATTGTATAACAAAACATTTAGAGTCTATAACAGCAAAAATTATTGAAGTAGGCGGAACTGTAGAAGATTATGGAGATAGCATTAGAGTTTATAGTAAAAAAAGACCTACAAAGGCTAACATAAAGACTCTCCCTTATCCAGGTTTTCCAACAGATATGCAATCACAAATGGGTGTACTTTTATCAATTGCTGATGGTACAAGTATTATAAATGAAAGTATTTGGGACTCTCGTTTTCAATATACAGAAGAATTAAACAAAATGGGTGCCCACGTTACCGCACAAGGGAAAACGGCAATATTTGAAGGAGTTAAAGAATTAAAAGGTGCTCCCATATATGCTTCAGATTTGCGTGCTGCTGCAGCTTTAGTTATTGCTGGAGTAATTGCAAAAGGTCAAACAGAAGTATATAATTTAAAATACCTAGATAGAGGTTATGAGAAGATAGAAGAAAAATTCCGTAAATTAGGTGCAAAAATAGAAAGGATAAATGAATAGGATAAACATATGTTAAATTTTTGTAGTTTATATAGTGGTAGCAGTGGAAATTGTTTATTTGTAGAGTCAAATAATGCAAAAATACTTATAGATGCAGGTGTAAGTTTAAAAAAAATTGAATCCGGTCTTGAAACATTAAATGTCCCTCCATCATCTTTAGATGGAATTCTTGTCACTCATGAACATTCTGACCATATCCAAAGTTTAGGAAATCTTTCAAGAAAATTTAATTTACCTGTTTTTGCAAATTCTGAAACTTTTGATGCAATGCCTAAACAGACAGATAAAATTTGCTCAGAAAACATTAATAAATTTAAAAACAAAGAAACGTTTTCTATTAAAGATATTGAAATCACACCTTTTAGTATTCCTCATGATGCTGCAAATCCATGTGGTTTTAATATAAAAAATAATGATGATAAAATAAGTATTGCAACAGATATTGGTCATATGAGCAATGAAATTTTAAAACAACTTGAAGGTAGTAAATTTATTTTATTAGAATCAAATTATGATACAGAAGTACTAAAATGTTCTAAATACCCATATTCTTTAAAAAGAAGGATTGCTGGTCCAAATGGACATCTATCAAATGATATTGCAAGCAAAGTAATTAATTATCTAATAAATGTAAACTTAAAAACAGCAATGCTTGGACATTTAAGTAAAGAAAATAATTTTCCAGAACTTGCTTATCAAACAGTTGTTAATGAAATGATTTCTTCTGGTACTGATGTTTCAAAAATATCTTTATCTGTAGCAAGTAGAGATAAAGTTGGAAATTTAATACATATTTAATTATATTATATATTATAATTGTAGGGAAAATAACTCTTTTTTGAAAATTCTGCCTAATTATAAAAAAGTGACTTTTAGGGCGATATCAATTGTCACAAGAAAATTATTTTGGGGCGTAATATTTATTTTCAAGGGGGAAATTATCAGATTAAAATTATTTTCCCTACAAGATTAATAACTTATTTAAAATTTTCACTTATTACTTAATTCTTTTTTTATTTTAATTTCTAATATTTTAATTATTAAATTTTTGATAATAATAAATATAACTATGAAAATTAAAACATTTGATAAAATTTTTAGCAACATTTTAAATCCTTTTTTTGATTTTTAAAATTTAATGAATTAAAACTATATTCCTCAAATTTCATTTTTATTTTACAACAAAAAATACATTTTGTCAAGAAAAACTTTTCGACAAAATTCGCCAAATCACTACAGATGCAACCGTTCCAGTGATGTCTGCCATCAGACTAGCTATTAAAACAAATCTAGTTTTCTTTATATTTACAGAACTTGTATAAATTGCAATCGTATATAAAGTAGTTTCTGTTGACCCCATAATAGTTGCAGCAATTAGCCCTATAAAAGAATCTACTCCATATTTACTCATAATATCTGTAGCTATTGCCATTGACCCGCTTCCGGAAATTGGTCTTAAAATTGCAAGTGGAAGAATTTCTGTTGGAATTTTAAAAATAGCAAAAATCGGTGCTAATATATTTATAATAAAATCTAAAATTCCCGAACTACTTAGTGCTCCAATTGCAAGAAATATACCTACTAAAGTTGGAAAAATTTTTATTGTTGTATTAAATCCACTTTTTGCCCCTTTTAAAAATAAATCAAAAACATTTTTTTTCTCAAAAAATCCATATAATAAAATTATTAAAATAACAATTGGAATAGCCACTATAGAAATATAATTTATAAAATTCATATTTATTTTTATGATATATTTTATATCGTAAACTCCTTATATAATATATTTGGGTTTTTAATAAAGGATTTACCTATAAACCTATTACCATATAGTTATAATTTTATACACAATTTTGTAACTGCAATTCCCACAATTGCTGCACAAATTGTAGAAAACCATACAGCAAAAATAATTTTTGTTGGCTCTTGTGATCCTAAATTCATTCTAATTGCAATAACTGTTGTAGGTATAATTTGTATTGATGCAGTATTTAAAATAATAAATGTAGCCATATCATTTGTTAATCTTTCTTTATCATTATTTTTTTCCTGCATACTTTTCATTGCTTTTAAACCAAGTGGAGTGGCAGCATTTCCTATTCCTAATAAATTTGCAGTAATATTCATAGATATTTCTTTTCTAACTTTTTTATCATTTTTGTTTTCTGGAAATAAGAATGATATTATTGGATTTAATAATTTTGTAATTCTACCGATTAATTTCGTATTTAATGCTATTTCAATTATTCCGCTCCATAATGTCATGGTGCCTAATAATGTTAAAAACAATTCTACTGCAACTTCAGTATATCCAAAAATTGAATTATTAATATTTGTAACATTTCCACAAAATATTGCATAAATATAAGAAATTATTATTAAAATTGGCCAAAAAAAATTTAACATATTTTTTAATCTCTTTCCTAGACAAATATTTATTTTTATAATTAATTAAAACTTTTAAATATATTATTTTTTAATAAACTATCATTTTTATTTTCTAATTTTATTAATAAAAAATTTTTTTATACTAATATTTCCATATTTTTCAAAAATTTTTTCCATATTTTTCAATTTTTTTTGATATTTTTCGATTATATTTTCTTTAAATTTATTGACCATCAATATTTTTTATGATATATTAAATGTAGTACAAATTTTGTATCAATCAAGGAGGGGGTAAAAATGAAGTCAACAGGAATTATTAGAAGAATTGATGAATTGGGAAGAATCGTTATACCAAAGGAATTAAGAAATAAATTAGGAATAAATATAAAAGATCCAATGGAAATATATGTAGAAGGTCATTCAATTACATTACGAAAAGTTGAAGATAAATGTATATTTTGTGGAAGTACAAAAAATTTAACTAACTTTAAAGAAAAATTAATTTGTGAAAATTGTTTAAATAATTTAATAAACTCTAAATAAAAACAGATTCAAAATGAAGTGACCCCTCCTTATTAAACTTTTTGTCCAATAATTTGGGTTCACTTCATTAATAAAATCTGTTATTATTTTTTGTCCTTAACAAATTTAATATAAATTTCGTTTTTACTAACTCCTCTATCTTTTGAAATTTTTTTTATAATCTCTTTTTTATCTAACCCTAAATTTTTATAATAATTATAATGTTCTTCTATAGACAACTTATTTATATTTTTTTCTTCTTCTTTTTTTGTAGCCCCTTCCAATAAAATTATCATTTCACCTTTTAAATTTGTATTTTTAGAAATAATTTCATCAATATTTCCCCTAATAAATTCTTCGTGAATTTTTGTTATTTCTCTTCCTAAAACAATTTTTCTTTTTTCTACAATTTTTTTCAAATCTTCTAATGTATTTTGCAATTTATGTGGTGCCTCATAAATAATTGCAGTTTTTGTTTCATTTTTTAGTTCATTTAATTTTTCTCTTCGTGCCTTTTTATTTAATGGTAAAAATCCATAAAATGTGAATTCTTTTGTATCTAATCCAGATGCAATTAAAGCATTAATTGCTGCACAAGCCCCTGGAATAGGAATAACTTCTATATTATTTTCTATTGCAGATTTTACAATAACTTCTCCTGGATCTGAAATTCCTGGTGTACCTGCATCTGAAACAACAGCAATATTTTCTCCATTTTTTAACTTACTAATTAAATTATCTACTTTTATTTCTTCATTATGTCTATGGTAACTAATTAAAGGCTTTGTAATTTTAAAATGATTTAATAATTTTAGTGTATTTCTTGTATCTTCTGCTGCAATTAAATCAACTTCTTTTAATATTTTTAGTGCTCTTAATGTAATATCTTCCAAATTACCAATTGGTGTTGCTACTAAATACAATTTTCCATTCATATTTTTTATACCTCTTTATTAATTTTTTATATCATTTTTTTACTTTTTTTCTTTATTATAAATCTTTAAAATTTCATTAGTATATGTTCCATCATCATTGTGAATATATAAATTTTTATCAAATTCCAAAAATGGTTTCCCTTTTTTTATTCCTTTTATTAAAACTAAATTTGTTTTTTTATTTTTGTTTGGATAAACAAATTTTATTAATTTTGGCTCTATTTTTTCTGTTCTCATTATAGAAAAGATATCTACTAGTCTTTCTGGTCTATGTACCATATAGATCTCACCATAGTCTTTTAATAAATATGATGATATATGTATAAAATCTTGCAAACTAGCTGTAATTTCATGTCTAGAAATTATTTTTTTATTTTCATTATTTACTATGCCTGTATTTATTTTTTTATATGGTGGGTTTGTGACAACAACATCAAAACTATTTGGCTTATAAATATTTTTTAATTTTGTAATATTTTCATTTATTATTTTTATTTTATCTTCTAAATAATTTAATTTAATACTTCTTTCAGCCATTTCTGCCACATCTTGTTGAATTTCAACTCCCACAAAACTTGAAGCATCTGTTTTCCCAGAAAGTAAAATATTTATAATTCCAGTACCTGTTCCAAGATCAATAACTTTAGAATCTTTTTTTATTTTTTTCGCAAAATCCGAAAGTAACACACTATCTATCCCAAAACAAAATCCTTTTTTATCTTGAATTATTTTTAGTCCTTTAAATTCTAAATCATCTATTCTTTCACTATTTTTTATCTCCATTTATATCCCTTTTCACAAATTATTTTGACTTACATATTATATATCAAAAAGGGAGTTTTTTCAATGGGTATCAAAGATTTTAATAAAAATTCAAAAAATAAAAAGAATTTAAATTTTAAAAAAATGAAAAAGAATACAATCAATTCATTAAATGAAGTAGAACTGTTTTTAAATAATTTTAAAAAATTTAGTAACTATGTTAAATTATATAAAATACTTAAATAGTTCTATTTTACTTTTTTCTAAATATTAATAAATTAAGTGGACAAAAGATTCTCTTTAATAAATTCCACAATATATTTAGAAAGAAGGCATTTTATGAAAAAAAAGAAATTATTTTTTATTTTATTTATTTTAATTATTTTAGGAATTCTTGTGTATTTTATATTCAGGAATATCAGTTTCTCGAAAATTTCTAATGAAGAACTTTCAAATTATGTACCAGAAGAAGAAATAAGTGATACTCAATTAAGAGAAACCTCTATTACTTTGTATTTTCTGAATAAACAAACAAATGAATTAGACTCTGAGAAAAGGTTTGTAGATTCAGCTAAATTAGTAGCAAATCCATATAAATATATAGTTCAAGAATTAGTAAATGGTCCACAAAATGAAAATTTTTCTTCCTTATTTCCTGAAAATACTTTAATCTTGGATGCATCTATCAATAATGGTTGTGTAGCTCTTAATTTTTCTGAAGATCTACTAAAATTTCAAGATGAGACTCAAAAATACAATATAATTAATAGTATTTTAAACTCACTTATTCAATTAAATGAAGTTACATCTATTAGATTTTTAATTAATGGTGAAACATCAGATGCTTTAAATGAAGAATATTGCGAAATTTCTTAAAATAACCTAATAAAATCCATTGACAAACTCCTTAAAATATTATAAATTATATATAAGACAAAAAATGATATAATTCGCCAGTTTTGTACATTATTATTTATAGGAGAATGAAAAATGATTTTACAAGAAAGCAAAGTCGAAATTGTGGATGAAATAAAAAAAGAATCGACAGATAAACAAAAAAATTTAAATACAAAAGAACCTATGGGAAAAAAATCTGTAGTTATTTATATTTCAGTATTTATTGGTATTATATTTTTAATTTTTTTAATTATTTTTGGAGCTTTTAGTATTTATAATTTAAAACATAGTGATACAATTACCAATGGAATATTTATATATGGAATCGATATTTCAGGATTAACAAAAAATGAAGCTTTAGATAAGTTAAATGAGACTTTTTCAAAAATACAAAAAACAGAATTTAAATTATATAGTGGAACAAAAACTAATAATGATGAAAATAGTAATTATTATGAAACTTCAATTATACCATCAGAAATAGATCTAACATATGATACAAAATCTGCAGTAAATTATGCCTTTAGTATAGGAAAAAATGGTAATTTATTTAAAGATAATTATGAAATTTTAAATACAATGTTAAATGGAATAGAAATAACTCCTACTTATTCTGTTAATGAAGAAGAATTAACAAAATTTCTAGACAATATATCTAAAGAATTACCAAATGCTGTTGAGGAAAGTAGTTATTATATAGAAGATTCAACTTTAATTATAACAAAAGGAAAATCTGGATTTATCGTAGACTCTGAAAAAACTTTAAATTCAATAAAAAAGAAATTGGCAAATTTGACATTTTTAAGTAGTCCTACTGAAATAAGCCTAAAAGAGTCTGCCCCACAAGAAATAAATTTAGAAGCAATTTATCAAGAAGTACATCAAGAGGCGTCTAATGCATATTATACTACAAATCCTTATGCTGTTTATCCATCAAAAAATGGTGTTGATTTTGCAGTTAGCTTAGATGAGGCGAAAAAAGAATTAGCATCATCTAAAAATGAATGCAAAATAAAATTGAAAACAATATATCCAAAAGTTACTACAAATATGATTGGATCTGAAGCTTTTCCAAATTTACTTGCAACCTTTTCAACAAGATATCCAACTTCAAATACAAACAGAACAACAAATTTAAGATTAGCTGCAAATAAAATAAATGGAACTGTTTTACTTCCGGGAGAAACATTTTCATATAATAAAGTTGTTGGTGAAAGAACAATTGCCGCAGGATATAAAGAAGCAGCAATATATCAAAATGGTCAAGTTATTGATGGCTTAGGTGGTGGAATATGCCAAATTTCTACTACTTTATTTAATGCTGCACTACTTGCAAATCTTGATATTACAGAAATACATAATCATCAATTTGTGCCATCTTATGTACGTGCTGGACGTGATGCAACAGTAGTATATGGAGCTAAAGATTTCCAATTCAAAAATTCAAGAAAATATGCAATAAAAATCAAATGTTCCGTATCTAGTGGAGTAGCAACATTTAATATATATGGTGTAAAAGAAAATACTGAATATAATGTTTCTGTTAATGCTGTTGTAACAAGCAGTACTTCATCTGCAATAAAATCATCAACATATAGAATTTTAAAATTAAATGGAAAAACAATTTCTAAAGAGAAAATATATAGTTGTACATATAAAGTACATTAACTGGGGATGCTTTTAAGGAGGACTAATCAATGGAAAATAAAATATTACATGTTGGGCTAGATGTAGGCTCTACAACCGTAAAAATAATTGTAATGAATGAAAATAAAGAAACTATTTATAAAGACTATCAAAGACATTATTCCGACACTAAAAATACAGTTTGCAATGTTTTAACTAAATTAAATAATGACTTTCCAAACTCTATTTTTACTTTGGCACTTACTGGTTCTGGAGCTCTTTCTGTTGCAAAATTCCTTGGCGTAAGTTTTATACAAGAAGTTGTTGCTTGCAAAAGAGCAGTAGAAAAATATATTCCTCAAACAGATGTTGTAATAGAACTTGGAGGAGAAGATGCAAAAATCATTTATTTTGATAAATCTATTGAACAACGTATGAACGGAACATGTGCTGGTGGAACAGGTGCTTTTATTGATCAAATGGCATCTTTATTACATACAGATACTTTCGGTTTAAATGAATATGCAAAAAATCATACTATGATTTATCCTATAGCTTCAAGATGTGGTGTATTTGCTAAAACAGATATTCAGCCATTAATAAATGAAGGTGCTGCAAAAGAAGATATTGCAGCATCCATCTTTCAGGCTGTTGTAAATCAAACAATTTCTGGACTTGCCTGTGGTAGACCAATTAGGGGTAAAATTGCATTTTTAGGTGGACCTCTTACATATTTATCAGAACTAAGACAAAGATTTATAGAAACATTAAATTTGACTCCAGAGCAAACAATAGTCCCAGAAGAAGCACATCTTTTAGTAGCAAAAGGTGCTGCATTAGATTCTTTAGATACGAAAACATTTTCTAATGCAGAACTTACTAAAAAAATAGAAAATTTAAAAAAATCTAAAGATATAACTACAAATCCACTAGAACCTTTATTTAAAAATGAACAAGAATATAAAGAATTCAAAGAAAGACATAATCGAGCTACTGTAAAAAAACGTTCTTTAGAAGATTTTAAAGGTGATTGTTTTATAGGAATTGATGCAGGGTCTACAACAACTAAACTTGCTTTAATAGATTTAGATGGAAATTTATTATTTTCATTATATGGAAGTAATGAAGGAAATCCTTTGCAAAGCACTATAGATATGTTAAAAAAATTGTATGATGTTTTACCTAGTGGTGCAAAAATTCGTTATGCTGGTGTCACTGGATATGGTGAGAAACTAATTCAAACTGCACTAAATCTTGACTTGGGTGAAATTGAAACAATTGCACATTATACAGCTGCAAAAGAATTTGAACCAGATGTTACAAGTATTGTAGATATTGGTGGTCAAGATATGAAATATATTAGGCTAAAAAATGGTGCAATAGATAGCATCATGCTAAATGAAGCTTGTTCTTCAGGATGTGGCTCATTTATTGAAACATTTGCAAAAAGTCTGGGGCTACCAATAAAAGATTTTGTGCAAGAAGCTCTAAAATCACAAAAACCTGTTGATTTAGGATCTCGTTGTACAGTATTTATGAATTCTAAAATAAAACAAGCTCAAAAAGAAGGATATTCTGTTGGAGATATATCTAGTGGGCTTTCTTATTCTGTTATAAAAAATGCAATTCAAAAAGTTATGAAAGTAAGAGATGTCTCTACTCTTGGTGATCATATAGTTGTACAAGGTGGTACTTTTTACAATGATGCTGTATTAAGAGCTTTTGAAAAAATTGTTGGTAAAGATGTAATAAGGCCAGATATTGCAGGTCTTATGGGGGCTTATGGTATGGCTCTTATTTCTAAACAACAATATGAAGCAAATTTTGATATGGAATATCATTCTACTATTTGTAAAAAAGAAGATTTAGATAAATTAGATATAAAAATTACACATACTCGTTGTAATCGTTGTGAAAATCATTGTAAACTTACTATAAACATGTTTGGAAATGGTAAAAAATATATATCTGGTAATAGATGTGAAAAAGGTGCTGGTATTGTTAGTAAACATGCTGATTTACCAAATCTTGTTAAATATAAAAATGAAAGATTATTTAAATATAAACCACTAACTGAGGATAAAGCTCCTCGTGGAACAATTGGAATTCCTAGAGTATTAAATATGTATGAAGATTATCCTTTTTGGTTTACATTTTTCACTAGTCTAGGATTTAGAGTTATTATATCTGATAAAAGTACTCGTAAAACCTATGAAAAAGGTATGGAATCAATGCCATCAGAATCTGTTTGTTATCCTGCAAAACTTTCTCATGGTCATATAGAAAACCTTATAGAAAAAGGAATAAAAACAATATTTTATCCTTGTATACCATATTCAAGAAAAGAGTATAAAAAAGCAGATAACCATTATAATTGCCCAATTGTAATTTCATACTCTGAAGTTTTAAAAAATAATGTTGAAAACTTAAAAAGACCTGATATAAAATTTATGAATTCTTTTTTACCTTTTGAAAAAAGTAATTTAGTAAAAGAAATATTAAAATTAGATGAATTTAAAGAATATAATTTTAATAAAAAAGAACTTGAAGAAGCTGCAGAAAAAGCAGAACAAGAATATCAGAATTTCAAAAATGATATTAGACAAAAAGGTAAAGAAACTGTAGAATATATTGAAAAAAATAATCTAAAAGGCATAGTGCTTGCTGGTCGTCCATATCATATAGATCCAGAAATTAATCATGGAATAGATACTTTAATCACTTCTTTAGGCTTATGTGTCTTAACAGAAGATTCTGTATCTGATAAAGTTGAACCAAAAGCTCCTTTAAGAGTAGTAAATCAATGGGTATTTCATGCAAGACTTTATGCAGCAGCAGACTTTGTTGGTAAACATGATAATCTAGAGCTTGTCCAATTAAATTCATTTGGGTGTGGTGTAGATGCTGTTACAACAGACCAGGTAGAAGAAATCTTACAAAGTTACAATAAAATGTATACTTTGATAAAAATAGATGAAGTAAATAATTTAGGAGCAGTAAAAATTCGTATTCGTTCACTTATTGCAAGTATGAATAAGCGTTTAAAAGACAAATCACTTTCAAAAGGTGATTATGAAACACATAAAGTAATCTTTACAAAAGAAATGAAAAAAGATTATAC
>AUXO017678301.1_pt1 | contig 10832 bp, 10 predicted proteins | sample 768731 | NCBI WGS metagenome assembly AUXO01 (sample SAMN02715735, study PRJNA202380) | gut metagenome | biome: sheep rumen | host: Ovis aries | place: New Zealand: Palmerston North
CCGTTACTGACGTAGGTATTGATGAACTTACCGAAGAGGCTGCGGCAACTCTTGTTGAGGAAGCCGATGAGCCTGAAGAGAAACAGACTGTTCACGAGGATGTGTTTGAGGAGGTTCTCACCGAGGACTCAGACAATGAGGAAAACGCAGGAGGTGAGGAATAATGACCGGCTCAAGTATTAAATATCTTACAAAAGAAGGCTTTCGCAACATATGGACAAACCGTATGATGTCCGTCGCTTCAATAGCAGTTCTTATGAGTTGTCTTGTTCTTATCGGCTCCGCTGCGATGATGTTCCTCAACATTGACTCTCTTCTTGCAAGAATTGAAGAGGAAAACGTTGTTATGGTATTCATCGACGATACCGCAACCGAACAGGAGGTTTCGGCTCTTGAGGGCGAAATTTCAGACCTTGGTAATATAAAGGATATTGAATTTGTTGCAAAGGAAGATGCATGGGCTCAGCAGCTCGAAACTATGGAGGAGGCTCAGGCTGAATTCTTCAAGGAACAGAGCAGTGACATTCCTCTTCCCGACGCATATAAGGTTACTATAGAAAACCTTGACTATTTTGACGACACGGTAGAGGGCATTAAAAACCTTAATCATATCGACACTATCAGAGAAAACAGAGAGCTTGCTCAAAAGCTTGTTTCCATTCGTCAGGGAATTTCGGTTATAGCAATAGTTATTATTGCAGTTCTTTTTGCAATATCACTGTTCATCATTTCCAATACAATCAGACTTACCGTATATAACAGAAAACTTGAAATCAGCATTATGAAATCGGTTGGTGCGACAAATAACTTTGTCCGCTTCCCGTTTGTTATTGAGGGTATGATTCTCGGCGTGCTTTCAGGTGCGATAGGACTCCTTCTTGTATGGGGACTTTACGAGCTGATTGTTTCGAGATTCAATACACTTCTTGAATCGCTTAATTTAAGTGCGGTCGGCTTTGCAGGATATGCGCTTCCGATGCTTGGCATCTTCGTTCTTATCGGCGTTATCTGCGGCGTCGGCGGTTCGATAGTCACGATGAACAAATATCTTAATAAAGAAGGTAGTGAGATAAGCAATGTATAAGTTAAGTACAAAAATTCTTTCACTTGCAATGAGCGCAGTGCTTGCTGTAACAGGCTTTTCCTATACCTTAGTTGCTCAGGCAAAAACCACTGCCGAGCTTCAAAGCGAAAAGCAGAAAATTCAAAGTGAAATTAACGAAGCACAAAGTAAAATTGACGCTCTTTCGGGCGAAAAGGCTGAAACACAGGAATATTTAGACGCACTTTCGCAAAAAATAAACTTGCTTCAGGATAAGATTGACAACCTTGAAAGCGACAAAGCAAGTCTTCAGGCGGAAATCAATTCAATCCAGGTAAGCATTGACCAAACTGTTGATGAGATTGAAACAGCACAGGAACAGATTGATGAAAAGCAGGATATCTTTGACGGTCTTTACGACCTCTACTGTGAGCGCCTTCGCGCTATGTATGTTTCCGGCTCTGTTTCAAGTCTTGAAGTCATTATGACCTGTCCGGATATGAGCTCAATGCTCACTCGTTCACAGATGATTAAATCTGTGTCCGAAAAGGACAGCGCAGCACTTGACGAGCTCATCACTATGATGGAGGAAATTGAGGCTCAGAAGCAGGCTCTTGAGGTTAAGAGAAGCGAGCTTAATCAGGCGAAGGAAGACCTTGAGGCTGACAAGTCAAAGCTTCAGGCAAGCATTAACGAAATCAGCACATCAAAGTCAGAGCTTGACTCCCAGGCTGCAGAGGCTAACGCCCTTATGAAGAAGCTTTCTTCACAGACAAGTGAGTATATGGAGCTTATCGAAACAAACAGAGAAGAGCTTCAGGCAGTGCAAAATGAGATTAACGCTGCTATCAGCAATCAGGGCTCAAGAGGCGGCGGTTCATATAACGGATCGTCAGGTTCGGGCTCGGGACAGCTTAGCTATCCTACTGATTACAGGACAATCTCCGCAGGATATCCAAACTATGCTTCGGGCGCTTACCATGGCGGCGTTGACTTCCCGTGTCCGTCAGGCTCCAATGTTTATGCAGCAGGAAGCGGTAAGGTAATTCTTGTTAAGTACCTTAATTACAGCTACGGCTATCATGTAGTTATCGACCACGGCGACGGACTTTCAACACTTTATGCTCATAACAGCGCTATTCACGTAAGTGTTGGTCAGACTGTATCGCAGGGTCAGGTAATTGCAAGCAGCGGCTCAACAGGTAACTCAACAGGACCTCACTGTCACTTTGAGGTAAGAGTTAACGGCAACAGAGTTAATCCGCTTTCATATCTTTAATTTATAACTAATACATATAAAAAGGAGTGAAGTCAATGAAACAGTCAGGATTTTTTACAAGGATGCTATCTGTTTTGTTGGCTTTCTGCTTTATGACAGGTACTTTATGTTTCGGCAACGGCGTAACGCTTGCCGCCGACACACAGTACAGCAATATGTCGAGCGACGAAAAGCGTATTTATCTTGAAAATAAACTTAAAGAGGTTGAGGCGAAGCTTAACACGCTCGGCAGTCAGTCAAAGGAAACTGAGGAATACATCAATACGCTTGATGAAAAAATCAGTTATCTTAAAAATCAGCTTGAGCTTGACGCACAGACGGTTGAAAGCTCAAAGGCAAAAATAACAGCTCTTGAAAAACAGTATTCCGATAATGAGGCTGAGATAGAACAGCTCGGCACCGACATAAAAGAGCTTGAGGTTAAAAAGACAGAGCTTCAGGCAGAGTTTAATGAAAGCTACAAAATGTATGCACAAAGGGCGAAGGCTATGTATGTAAGCGGTCAGGCAAGTACGCTTGCGGCGCTTCTCACATGTGATGACCTTGCAACTCTGCTCACAAGAGTTGAGATGATTGTGAGAGTTACAAGGGCTGACGGTAACCTTCTTTCCTCTCTTCTTGACGAGGGCGACGACTTGAAGGCAACGCAAACCTCGCTTGAGGAAAAGCAGAAAACGCTTACAGACACTCAAATTCAGCTTGAAAAAAACAAGGAAGAGCTTGACAAAACAATTATCCGCCTTGAAGCACAGCAGAAGGATATGGCGGTAAAGCAGACTCAGTTTGAAGAGCAGAAAAAGGAATCAGATGAGCTTCTCATTAAGCTTCAGACACAAACGGGAGCCTACAGTGAGGAGAGAAATCAGGATTTAAGAGAGCTTCAGATAGTTAACGCCGAAATCGAAGAGGCGGCTGAAAGATACCGTCGTCAGATGGAGGAGAGAACTACTACAACTACTACCACTACTACACAGCGTACAACGCAGGGACAGAATACAACGAAGGCTACTACTAAAGCCACTACGGCGTCAAGCAGGCTTTCGCTTACCTATCCGGTTCCTGCTTATACAAGAATAACTACTGCGTACGGAAGCGCGGGATATGCGGGGCATACAGGCGTTGACTTTGCCTGTCCGACAGGCTCAAGAGTTGTTGCAGCCGAATCGGGAACCGTTATTATCTCAAAGGATATTACGACTGCTCCGTATGCGGGCGCAAGAACAGTCGGCGGTTATTACAGTTATGGACGATATATAGTAATAGCCCATGATAAAAAGGATTCTTCGGGAAACTACGTTTACACCCTTTATGCGCACAATTCCTCAAGACTTGTAAGCGAGGGCGACTATGTTTCAAAGGGAGAAACTATTGCGTACAGCGGTGAAACAGGTAACACCTACGGACCGCATTGTCATTTTGAAGTCAGAACACCGAATGCCTCATACGGCTCGTGTGTAAACCCGACAATTTATTTACCATAAGATAGGGGAGTTTTCAGTGAAAATTAGATTTCTTTCACTTTTATTGGTGACAGCAATTCTAATAGCATCATTATTACCGTTTTATTCATTTGCAAGTGATACAACCACAACTACACAGCCATCGACAACACAGGCGATGACCGAGGAGGAGGCAGCTGCAAAGAAGAAGGCGGAGGTTCAGCAGGCGCTTGCCAAAAGAAAGGCTGAAATTGAAAATGACCTTTTAACCGCAACCGAAAAGCTTAAAACACTTGAAGGCGATTCAAAGGTCACTCAGGAATATATAGATGCGCTTGACCAGAAAATCGGATATATTAATGAGCAGTTGACCGTGCTTGAGGCTGAAAACACAAGCATTCAGGCAGACATAGATGAGCTTACGCCGCTTATTGAGGAAAATGAGGCGGAGCTTGAAGAGCTTTCGGCACAGGTTGAAGAGGCGAAAGCAGAAATAGAAAAGCTTGAAACGAAGTTTCAGGCTACATATGAGGCTTACTGTTACAGGCTTCGTGTAATGTATATAAGCGGCGACTATAACATTCTTTCAGCGCTTATGAGCTGTAAGGATTTGTCGAGCTTTTTAACCCGCTTTGAAATGATTAAATCCGTATCAAAGAGCGATACGCAGCTTCTTGCAGAGGTTACCGAAAAAATGGAAGAAATCTCGCAAAAGCACGACGGACTTAACGAAAGAGTTAAGGCTTACGAGGAAAAAAAGCAGGAACTTGACCTTCAAAAAAATGATTATGAGTCAAAGCAGGCTACAATTGAAGCAAACAAAAAGGTTATTGCCGACCAGAAAATTGTTCTTGCTTCGGACAGAGCTGAAAGCGACAGCCTTCTTGCGAAGCTTACATCGCAAAATCAGCAGTATACGGAGTTCAGAAACGAAGACGACGAGCTTATAAAGCAGGTTGAAAGCGATATTCAGGCTCTTATTTCCGGCGTAAAGTCACCCGATGATATTGTTATACCCGAGCTTGGTGACAGAACTATAAAGGATACCGAAGGCTCAACGGGCGGCGATGTTTATGCAAACTCAAACGCAGTGCTCAATATGACCTATCCTGCGCCGGGATATTATTCCGTATCCGCAGGCTTCCCGAATTATTCATCGGGTAAATATCATGGAGGGCTTGATTTCCCGTGCCCGACAGGTACCGATATAGTCGCTGCGCAAAGCGGTATCGTTCTTACTGTAAAAAGACTTGATTACAGCTACGGCTACTATGTTATGATTTATCACGGAACTGACGCGCAGGGAAGGTCTGTAGTTACGCTTTATGCCCATAATTCAAGCATTCTTGTGTCCGTAGGACAAAGCGTATCAAGGGGCGAAGTCATTGCCAAAAGCGGTTCTACGGGAAATTCAACAGGACCTCACAGCCATTTCGAAATAAGATTTGACGGCACAAGGGTTAACCCTACAAACTACTTATCACGATGAACAAGATTAATTATCAGAAAAAATTAGACGAAATTATAGAAAGCAATCAGAGAGGGAGTATTACGCCCTCTCTTTTGCTACACAGCTGTTGCGCTCCTTGTTCGAGCTATTCGATAGAGTATCTTTCGCAGTATTTCAGCATTACGGTTTTGTATTATAATCCGAACATTTCTCCCAAGGAGGAGTATGAAAAACGCAAGGCTGAGCAGATAAGGCTTATTAACAGTATGCCGGTTAAAAACGAAGTGAAGCTTCTTGACTGCGACTATGAAAGTGAAAGGTTTTATGAAATTGCAAAAGGCTACGAAGATTGCCGTGAGGGCGGAGAAAGGTGTTTTCGCTGTTATGAGCTTCGAATGAGAAAAGCAACAGAAATTGCAAAAAAAGAAGGCTTTGATTATTTTTGCACAACCCTTTCAATCAGCCCGCTTAAAAACGCACAGAAGATAAACGAGATTGGTCTTGCACTTGAAAAGGAGCTTGGCGTTAAATGGCTTTGCTCCGACTTCAAAAAACGCGAGGGATATAAAAGGTCAATCGAGCTTTCAAAAGAGTATAACCTCTACCGCCAGAATTTCTGCGGTTGTATTTATTCGAAAGAGGAGAAGATATGAACAAACCGCTTGCAGACAGAATAAGACCCGAAGCGCTTGAAGACGTTGTAGGCCAGCGCCACTTACTGACTCCCGGTAAAGCGCTTTACAATCTGATTGAATCCGGGGACATCCCTAACCTTATATTTTACGGACCGAGCGGAGTGGGAAAGACAACGGTTGCGTCGATTATTGCGAATAAGACAAACCGTAGTCTTCGTAAATTAAACGGCACAACTGCTTCAACGCAGGATATAAAGGATATCGTTGCCGAAATTGGCACATTTACCGCTCCTAACGGAATACTTCTTTATCTTGATGAGATTCAGTATTTCAACAAGCGCCAGCAGCAAACGCTTCTTGAATTCATAGAAAACGGAAAAATCACGCTTATAGCGTCGACAACGGAAAATCCGTACTTTTATGTCTATCCCGCAATTCTTTCACGTTCAACCGTGTTTGAATTCAAGTCGGTAGAGTGGCAGGATATAATTCCTGCAATCAATCGCGGATTCGATATCCTTGCGGGTGAAAATGCGGTTGATATATCCTTTGAAGACGGTGTTGCCGAAAAGATTGCGAGAGGTTCGGGAGGCGACGTCAGAAAGGCGTTAAACGGCGTAGAAAACTGTTTTTATGCAACTCCTACCGTTGATGCCTCTAAACAAATAACGCTTGAAATCGCGTCACAGCTTACGCAGAAATCATCAGTAAGATATGACAAAGACGGCGACGAGCATTATGACATAATATCAGCATATCAAAAAAGCATGCGCGGCTCTGACCCTGATGCTGCTCTCCACTATCTTGCAAGGCTTCTTGAAGCAGGCGACCTGCCATCTGCTTGCAGGCGGCTTATGGTCTGCGCATGTGAGGATGTCGGTCTTGCTTATCCTCAGATTATTCCTATGGTTAAATCCTGCGTAGATATTGCACAGGCTGTCGGCTTGCCCGAGGCTAAAATTCCGCTTGCAGATGCGGTAATCCTTGTAGCAACTGCGCCTAAAAGTAATTCAGGTGTAAACGCTATCGATGAAGCGATGGCAGATGTTAGCGCAGGAAATTACGGACCGATTCCTCGCCAGCTTCAAAACAAGCATTTTGACGGCGAGGACAGTGAGGTTAAGGGACAGTTTTATATCTATCCCCACACATTCAAAAACCACTGGACGTATCAGCAATATCTGCCCGACGCAATAAAAGATAAAACCTATTACCATTATGGCGACAACAAAAACGAACAGGCGTTTAAGACCTATTGGGACAAGGTGAAGGGCAGCGGGGAATAAACTGATTATGACGAAAAAAGAGAGAGTATTACATATTATTGATGCGCTTAAGGAAAAATATCCGGATGCGAGGTGCTCGCTTGATGCTCAAAATCCTTTTGAGCTTCTTGTTGCCGTGCGCCTCTCGGCGCAGTGCACGGACGCAAGGGTTAATATGGTAACCCCCGTACTTTTTGAAAAATATAAAACGCTTGACGACTACTGCAATGCCGATGTAAAGGACATTGAGGAGATTATCAAAAGCTGCGGTTTTTATAAAAACAAGGCAAGCTCTATTAAGGAGATGGCTATTTCAATACGTGACAATTTCGGCGGAGTTGTGCCCGATACTATTGAGGACTTAATTACCCTATCGGGCGTTGGCAGAAAGACAGCAAATCTCATTGTCGGCGATGTTTACGGCAAGGAGAGCATTGTTGTCGACACCCATATGATAAGAATTTCAAACAGACTCGGTCTTGTAAATGTTAAGGATCCGGCAAAAATCGAATTTGCCCTGAAAAAGATAGTTCCTGTTGAAGAGGGCTCTGATTTCTGCCACAGGATTGTTATGTTCGGCAGGGATACCTGCACCGCAAGAAAGGCGCACTGCGACGGCTGTGAGCTTTTTGATTATTGCAAGAGAGTCGGAGTAAAATAAATGAAAAGTTCAAATATAATATTAATCGGTATGCCGGGAAGCGGTAAATCCACCTGCGGAGTTATTGCTGCTAAAATGCTTTTGAAAAACTTTTACGACACAGATCTGCTTATTCAGAATATTGAAGAGATGAGTCTTCAGCAGATTCTCGATACAAAGGGCGAGGACTATTTTTCCGAAAAGGAAGAGGAAGCGATTTGTTCTCTTGATATAAGGGGAACGGTTATTGCTACGGGTGGCTCGGTTATCTATTCCGACAAGGCTATGTCCCACCTCAGAAAGCTCGGTAAAATAATATATCTCCACCTGACCTTTGAGCAGATGGAGAAAAGAATATCAAATCTCGAAACAAGAGGAGTGCTTCTTAAAAACGGCGAAACGCTTTTTGATATGTATAACGAGCGCTTGCCTCTTTATGAAAAATGGGCTGACGCTACTATTGAGTGCAGCGAAAGTACAGTTGAACACACGGCAAAACTTATTGCCGACTGTGCAAATGATAAATAATGCTTGAACACTCTTAAAAAAAGTGTTATTATAGTAAAAATAATTTTATTATACGGAGGTAGTCATATGAGCGAATACGGTAAAAAGTTTGTAAAAGAGGGCTTGACATTTGATGATGTTCTGCTTATTCCTGCAGAAAGCGATGTAACGCCTGATAAGGTTAGTCTTCAGACAAGACTTACAAAGGATATTACACTCAATATTCCGCTTATGACGGCGGCTATGGATACCGTTACCGAATCAAGAATGGCAATCGCCATTGCCCGTGAAGGCGGTATAGGCGTTATTCATAAAAATATGACTATTGAGGATCAGGCTACAGAGGTTGACAAGGTAAAACGTTCTGAAAACGGTATTATTACAAACCCGTTCTTCCTTTCACCTGAGCATCTCGCTTCCGATGCTGAGGCACTTATGCATAAATATCATATCAGCGGTGTTCCTGTTTGTGAAGAAGACGGAACGCTTGTTGGTATTATCACAAACCGTGACCTTCGTTTTATGACGGATTACAGCGTAAGAATCGACTCCGTAATGACTCCAAAATCACAGCTTGTTACCGCTCACAAGGGTACAACGCTTGACGATGCAAAGAAAATTCTTATGCAGTCAAAGGTTGAAAAGCTTCCTCTTGTTGATGAAAACGGCAAGCTTACAGGCCTTGTTACAATTAAGGATATTGAAAAAAGTATGATGTATCCTAACACCGCAAGGGACAAGAAGGGCAGACTTCTCTGCGCAGCAGCTCTCGGTGTAACAACAGACGTTCTTGACAGAGCAAAGGCTCTTGTTGATTCGGGTGTTGATGCGTTTGTTCTTGATTCGGCTCACGGCCATAGCAAGAACATTATGGGCGCTGTTGAAAAGGTTAAAAATGCCTTCCCTGAAATTTCACTTATCGCAGGCAATGTTGCAACTGCAGAAGCTACGGAGGCTCTTATCAAAGCAGGCGCTGATGCGGTTAAGGTCGGTATCGGACCGGGTTCAATCTGCACAACACGAATTGTCGCAGGTATCGGTGTTCCGCAGATTACTGCTATTTACGATTCCGCCGAAATGGCTGATAAATACGGTATTCCGATTATTGCAGACGGCGGTATCAAATATAGCGGTGAGATTGTAAAGGCTATCGCAGCAGGCGGTTCAGTCGTAATGGTTGGTTCGCTTGTAGCAGGCTGTGAGGAATCCCCGTCAGATTCGGAAATCTATCAGGGCAGACAGTTTAAGGTTTATCGCGGTATGGGCTCTCTCGGTGCAATGAATCAGGGAAGTGCTGACCGTTACTTCCAGACGGGAACAAGAAAGTTTGTCCCTGAAGGCGTTGAGGGACGTGTTCCTTACAAGGGACCTCTCAGCGACACCGTGTTCCAGATGATGGGCGGTCTTCGTTCAGGTATGGGCTACTGCGGTTGTCATACAATTGAAGAACTCAGAACAAATGCAAAATTCATTAAGATTACAGGTGCAGGTCTTGTTGAGAGCCATCCGCACGATGTATCTATAACAAAGGAAGCTCCTAACTATTCAGGTAGCGCAAACGACTAATTATTAACTTTACGGAGCGGTGTTCGCATCGCTCCTGCTGTTTTCGGGATTGTGATTTTATGGGCGAGCAACCACTTACAAGATGGCAGAAATTCAAAAGATTTCTTAAAAGAAATATGACGCCGACATGGTTTAAGCATATTTCGTATCAGATTTTTGCCTTTTTAGTTTCGGTGGCAATGATAATCGGCGTCGCCGAATATGCTATTACAAAATCGTATGACGCACGAGAGCTGTCACTTCGCGACGGCTTTACTATTACTGCGCATACGGGCTCATATAACACGCCTATGAATTCACTTGAATATATCGGTGCGGCACTTGAAAATAACGCCGATATAATTGAACTTGATATAAGGCAAAGGCCTGACGAAACCGTCGTAATGTCTCACGACTTTGTTGTAACAAATCACGATGGCGTACCCGTTGCAGACGCTTTTAATCTGCTCAAAGGCAAAACGGTAAGAATAAATCTTGATATAAAGGAAACGAGAACACTTAATAATCTTCACAAGCTTCTTGTTGAATATAATCTTCTTGAAAACGCTTTTCTTACAGGCATCGAAACAAAGGATATCAATGCTGTAAAAGAGTCCGATTGTAAGGATATGGTTTTCTATATTAACTATTCTCCGTCAAGGACAAAAATCTTTATGGAGGAGTATCGCCAAAAGCTTCTTGATATGCTCGAGGAATCAGGAGCTGTCGGTCTTAATTGTAACTATAAATATGTCGGTACAAGTCTTTCAGAGCTGCTTCACACAAACGGTTATAAGCTTTCTGTCTGGACTGTTGACACAGAAATCAATATCAAAAAAATGCTCGTGGTAAGTCCTGATAACATCACTACAAAGAACGTGGATTTAGTGCACTCTGTAATAGATAATTGGGGAAAATAATTTTGAAAAATCACTTGACTATAAACTAAAGTTATGATATAGTATTAAAGCGTTGGAGATACGCTGGTGTAGCTCAGTTGGTAGAGCAGCTGATTTGTAATCAGCAGGTC
>AUXO017598078.1_pt1 | contig 10831 bp, 5 predicted proteins | sample 768731 | NCBI WGS metagenome assembly AUXO01 (sample SAMN02715735, study PRJNA202380) | gut metagenome | biome: sheep rumen | host: Ovis aries | place: New Zealand: Palmerston North
CGTCAGCAGTTACGCTTGAAACATCAAATTTATAAACAGGATGACTTGAATCTTTTTTCATTAAATCAAAAGAATACACACCGCTGTTTGAACAAAGCAAGAGTCTGCTTTTTTCTGCAACATTAACTGAGTTTGGAACGAAGTCTACATCAAGTCCCATTGAGCGGTCATAAAGTTTATATGAAGAAATTTTATTCTGTCTTAAATCTTCCGCACTTAATTCATACAAACCTGAACTTGCTGTTACAAAAACTTTTTCACCTTTGAGGATAACATCAAAATTATTATAGAAAGGAAATTTTGTTAGCGGAACAACAGAATCATTTTCCATATAGCAGAGAGAATTACTTGTAACAAGGAATGTTCCCTTATCTTTATACGGAACGATTTTCATGATTACATCAGAAGTGAGGCCACTGCTTCGGTCAATATGCTTTACAATTTTCTGATCTTTCAGAACATAAATTCCGCCGCCATCAGTTCCTGCATAAACATTTTTTTCTGCATCAACGTACAGACTCAGAATCTGAAGATTTGAAAGTCCGTCTTCATCATCAACAAGATTTGTTGTGCCGTCAGAATTCAAAAAGAGAATTCCGTTAGCCTTGGTTCCTGCAACAAGATTTTCTTTATCAACATTTGTGATGCATCTGAAATTAAACTGAGAAAGATCGCCTTTTGAAACAAGCTGAATATTTCCGTTCTTCGAATATTTTACAAGACCTTTATCTCCGTAAGAACAAATCCACAGATTATCAGCAAGGTCTTTATAAAGATATCTGATTCTGTTTTTTTCAAGATATTTTGCAAGGTCATCATAAATAAATTTTCCGGTTGCTGCGTCTTTTATTTCAAGGCGCTTGTCTGTTCCAAAATAATATTTTCCGTTAAACAGACAGACTGCATTTGAAGCTTCCTGATGAAGATTTATTTTTGAAAAATTATTTTCTGAAAATTTAAGTACACCGTATCTTGCAGATGAAACCCAGAGATTACCTTCATAATCTTCATGTATAGCTCTGATTTTTGAAAAGCCCGGAATAAATCTGAAGCTCATTTCAAACTTTTCGTTAAACAAACCAATTTCGCTTTCTGTTGTAAAAAAGAGATTATTGTTTTTCCCAAAATACAGCGACGTTATGTTAAATAATTTAAGGGTTGAAAGTGTTTCGGCTAATTCAATTTTTCCGTCTTTAAACTTTATTTTTTTAATGAAATTTTCAGAGGTTCCTGCAACAAGACTAAATCCGTCGGAAGCAACACAGGTAAATTTAAATCCCATTTCTGCAGGATCAAGAAGCGCAATAAGGTGATCGCCTTCCACAACAAAAAATTCTCCCTGACGTGTGGTACCTGCAACTCTGTTTCCCCAGGACACGATTGAGCTTATATAATTTAAATCTGCATCAATAACTTTTAAAAATCCATCCTCACCGATTCTGCACAGTTTTCCAGATGTACCGACATAAATTTTTCCTGTAGAAGTCTGACAGAAAGATCTGATTGAATAAACAGAATTATCATCCTTGAGATTGCAGAAAACAAATTTATCTTCTCTTGCATTGTATCTTGCAACACCCTGATCATTTGTTCCAATCCACAAGGCACCTTCTCTATCCTTCATCATAGCAGTAACATTTGTAATTCCGCTGTCAGACAAAAAAGTAAAACTTGTTCCGTCATATTTTGTAAGACCGGAATAACTTCCAATCCAGATGTAGCCGTCGTCTGTTTCACAAATACAATTTGAATCAGATGAGGTCATTCCACTTGAACGATCATAAAGTGTATATCTGTAATTATCCAAATCAACAGGATTATTCACATCACTTTCAACAGATTTTTTTGAAGCAGCAGTATTTTTTTCATCGTAAAATTTTCTTTCAGGAATATGATGAACAAAAATTGTTTCAATAATCAAAATAGGAAAAAGAAGAACTGAAATTACAGCAAAATTAATAAAAACTTTTTTTGCTTTTCTCTTTTCAAGCTTTCCAGCTTTATAATTTAAAACCTGAATTATTCCAAAAGATACGATTGAACAAATCTGAATGTCAAAAAGATTAACTGCAAGAAACGATGCAAACTTTGAAATTAAGGGATTAATTCTGCTTTCACTTATCAACTGAGCGAGGGAAGACGACCAGATATTACCGTCATTAAAATACGGAATAAAAGAAAAAATAAATAAAAGCAATGAAGCTGCAAAAGCCGAAAAAGTTCCAAGTGCAATATAAGAATTTATCCTTAAATGATGAAGTCTTTTTATTCCATAATAAAAAATAACTGCAACGGCTGCGGATGAAGCTGCACTTAACAAGGCTGAAAGAAAATTCTGTGCAATGATAAAATGAGGAACTACAGCAGCAGCAACAGTAAAAGGCAATGAAAGGAAAGAAGATGCAAGAATCGAACCGATGACATCAAGATTTATTGGAAAACAAAAACAAGCCGAAAGTGCAAGGCCCGCCAGGTTCAATACAAGGCAGACTACAAAGAATGCATACTTATTTTTGACACCAGTTAAATCCATTTTTTACCTTCACTTTTAAATTTGATAATTAATTTTAATCCCGGAATATATTTTTTTCAAGTTTTTTCTATATTATTAGTTTAATTGAAAATCATGATTCATTATGATATTATTCTCCTATCATTTTTATATAGAGGTATGATAAAAATGCAGAACGTTCCGGAACATTTTGGGAGCATGGTTTTTAACCAGCAGGTAATGAAGGAAAGATTGCCGAAAGAAACTTTCAAGGCATTGAAAAAAACTTTTGATAACGGCGAATCTTTGAATATAGAAGTGGCAAATGTTGTTGCACATGCCATGAAGGAATGGGCCATAGAAAAAGGAGCAACTCATTTTGCTCACTGGTTTCAGCCTTTAAATGGATTCACTGCAGAAAAGCACGACAGTTTCATTACACCTCAGGATGACGGTTCTGTAATAATGACTTTCAGCGGAAAAGAACTTGTTAAGGGAGAACCTGATGCTTCAAGTTTTCCAAGCGGCGGAAGAAGAGCAACTTTTGAAGCACGCGGATATACAGTCTGGGATCCGACAAGTTATCCATTTGTAAAGGAACATACTCTTTGTATTCCAACAGCCTTCTGCTCATACACTGGTGAAGCACTCGATAAAAAAACTCCGCTTCTGCGTTCTATGGAAGTTATCAACGAGCAAACTTTAAGAATCTTGAAGCTTTTTGGAAATAATGAAGCAACTCACGTAAATACAACTGTAGGTTCAGAACAGGAATATTTTCTTGTTGATGAAAAAAACTTTTTTGCACGAAGAGACCTTCAGCTTACAGGAAGAACTTTGTTTGGTGCAAAGCCTCCAAAAGGTCAGGAAATGGATGATCAGTATTTTGCAGCACTTAAACCACGCATTGCAAAATACATGGAAGAACTCAACGATGTTCTCTGGTCATACGGGATTTATTCAAAGACAGAACATAACGAAGCCGCACCTGCTCAACATGAAATGGCTCCGATTTTTACAACAACAAATTTGAGCGCAGATCAGAATCAGCTTACGATGGAACTTATGAAAAAAGTTGCACGAAAGCATGGCCTTGTATGTCTTTTGCACGAAAAACCTTTTGAAGGTGTAAATGGAAGCGGAAAACACAACAACTGGTCTCTCTCAACAAACCTGGGAGAAAATCTTCTTGAACCTGGAGACACTCCCGCAAAAAACGCACAGTTCCTTCTGTTCCTTACTGCAATAATTAAAGCAGTTGATGAAAATCAGGATCTGCTTAGAATCTGTGTTGCATCTGCCGGAAACGACCACAGACTCGGAGCTTGTGAAGCACCTCCTGCAATCATTTCAATGTATCTTGGTGATGAACTTTACGAAGTCCTCAAATGCATTAAGGAAGGAAAATCTTTCAACGGAGCTACAAAAGAAAAAATGTCGATTGGAGCAGAAGTTCTTCCTTCCATTCCAAAGGATTCAACAGACAGAAACAGAACATCTCCGTTTGCATTCACAGGAAATAAATTTGAATTCCGTTCTGTAGGTTCTTCACTTTCAATTTCAGGACCAAATACAACTCTCAATTCAATCGTAGCATATACTCTCAAAGAATTTGCAGACAAGCTTGAAAAGGCTTCTGATTTTAACAAAGCACTCGATGAGCTTATCAAAGCAGAAATTACTGCACACTGGAATATTCTCTTTAACGGAGACGGATATGCTGAGTCATGGGTTGAAGAAGCTGAAAAACGCGGTCTCTTAAATTTAAGAACAACACCAGACGCAACAGCACATTACCTTGATGCAAAAAATGTAAAGCTTTTTACAGACCTTAAGGTTTACACAAAAGTTGAACTTGAAAGTCATTACGAAATCAAGCTTGAAAAATATTCAAAGATCCGCAACATCGAAGTAAACACAATGCTTGAAATGGTAAGACAGGAAATTCTTCCAGCTGCATTCAAGTACATTCTGGTTCTCAACGGATTAAAAACAAAGGCTTCAGCATCAATTTCAAGTCAGCTTGAAAAACTTACAGATGAGCTTTATGCAAAATCAGAAAAACTCGATGCACTGCACAATAAAGCTTCTGCAGAAAATGACTGCATGAAGAAAGCAAAAATCTATGCGGATGAAATTCTTCCTGCGATGAAAGAAGTACGTACTGTTGCAGACAGCATTGAACCTCTTCTTCCAAAAGAATACATTCCGTTCCCGACATACGAGGATCTTCTTTTTAGAATTTAAATATTAAGAATACAAAAATCAATTAAAATCGGGACTTAATCCCGAAAAAAGGTTTCCGCGCTTCGCTTGTGCAGTTTTTTTTTCGTGATTAAGTCCAGCTTCCATTGATTCCTGATTTTTATTACAGAATAAATCCGCATTGAATCCTTAAATGACATTTTATGAATTCCCTTTTATAATCAGTTCGTATGAAACACTTTGTTTTATTTTTTCTTTCATTAATTTTTTTTATTTACTTTCTGATCCTTCAAATTATCAATCCTGCGATTATAAGTTTTTCCTCATACTGGTTTATTGTTGCAGTTTTATTTTTTTATGCTGCTTTAAAATTAAAAAAGAAATCTCCATTTAAAAAGTGGCAGAAAATTTTTGCAGTAATTTTTCTATGCGATACAGCGATTTTATGTTCAGTCACTCTTCCGATGATTTTAAATCCAAAAATAAATAACAGCACAATCGACACTGAATATATTTTGATTCTTGGCGGCGGGATTAAGCAGGATGGAACTATTACACAGATGCCACGGGAAAGACTGATTACTGCAGCTGAATATTTAAAATCTCATCCGAAAACAAAAGCGGTTGTTACAGGCGGAACTTTGCCGTTTACAAATCACAGTGAAGCACCAGAACTTGCACGAGAACTTGAAAAACTTGGAATTAAAAAAGAAAGAATCTTAATAGAAGATAAAGCATTGGACACAATTCAAAATTTTAAATACAGTGCCGAACTTATTGCGAAAGACAAAGGATGCAGTTTAACTGAAGTCCTTGAAATGCCTTTAACGATTGTGACAAGCAGTTTTCATCTGAGGAGAGCAGAGATTCTTGCGGAAAGACTTGGTTTCAAAAAAACTTTCGGACTTTCCGCACATGTTCCTGCAATTTTTGTTTTAAACGTATACGCAAGAGAAATATGCGCATACGCAAAACTCGGTTTACGAATTATTTTAACAGGCGAACCATCTCAGATAAAAACTATGCAAGCTGATCAAAACCTGCAAGAAGATCTTCAGCAATTTTAAGAATTGCATCCTTATCCTTTTCTGTTTTACCTTCAATATTCATCGGCATAACAGGATCATGGAGTGACATTCTCAAAAGCATCCAGCCGTTTGCATTCTGGTCATGGAAGGAAATTCTTACGCCCTCAAAATTTTCCGGAAGATCATAGCCTTTTGCAACAGCACGATTCTTAAATTCCTCAAGAACTTTTTTTCCGTATGATTTAAAATCTTCTGCCTTAATCTTATATCTCTTTTCAAGCTCAACACCAGCTGCAGGAAGATCCGCAATAAGACTGTCTATTTTTTTATTTTCTTTTGCAGCGCGGGCAACGGCAATAATCAGCTTAACAGCAAGGAATGCACCGTCATCAAGGAAGTAATTATCTTTAAGTGCACCATGTCCTGAAGTTTCCATTGCAAGTGGAGCAACTTCACCTTTTTTATTAAGTTCAATCTGCTTGTTGATAACATTTTTATATCCGCGCATATAACGCAAATGCTTAAGACCAAGCTTCTGTTCAAGGAAGAATGTAAGCCTGTCACTTGTTACGCTGTCTGTTATGATTGTGCTGTCAGGAAAGTCAGGAGCAAGTATTGCAGCAAAAAGAGCAATGATGCTGTCACGGTTAACTTCAACTCCTGTGTGGAATACAGCGCTCATTCTGTCAACATCAGTATCAAAAATAAGACCGAGATCAGCTTTATTTGAAACAGTTGCATTCTGAATTGCTTTCATCGCATCTTTATTTTCCGGATTTGGAATATGATTCGGGAACATTCCGTCTGGTTCAAGGAAAGCACTTCCTGTTGTATCTGCACCAAGAGGCTGAAGAATTTTATCAACGAAGAATCCACCGTCTCCATTTCCTGCATCAACTACAATGTGAAGACCAGCAAGAGGCTTGTCATTTTCTGATGCGCCAAGTTCTTTTGCAATTGTATTTTTAAGATGAGATGCATACAGATCAAGAAGATTAAAAGTACCGTCAAAAATTTTTGAAACTTCAGTAACATTTTTTTCAGATGCAATTTTTAAAACATCAGTAATATCATTATGTTCAAGACCGCCGTTTACATCAAAAAACTTAATGCCGTTTCTGTTAAAAGGAAGATGACTTGCAGTAAGCATTGCAGAGCCATCAAATTTTGTCTGCTCAAAAACTGTAGACATAAACATTGCAGGAGTTGTAGCGAGACCACAATCAACAATCTTTGCACCTGTACTGCTCATACCTTCTGCAGTTGCTTTCAAGAGTGCAGGTCCTGTTACGCGTGCATCACGTCCTATACCGATTTTAAGTTCTTCTGTTTTCTTTCCACATTTTTTTGAAAGCCATAAAGCAAAAGCCTGACCAATTCTATTACATGCTTCTTCTGTAAGATTTACATGTTCATCAGCAACACCTTCAAGTGCAATTCCACGAACATCGCTACCATTCTGTAATTTCATCAAATTCATAAAAAAATAAATCTCCACAAAAAATCAAGGTTTAATTTCTTAAGCAAGTGTAGCACTTTTCCATGTATAATTCTATAATTCTCTCATGTCAAAAAATGTTGATATGCTCAACGGACCAACGTTGAAAAAAATAATTGTGTTTGCTCTCCCGATAATCGCAATGAGTATTCTGCAGCAGCTTTTTAATTCTGCGGATGTTGCAGTTGTAGGTCATTACTGCGGAAACAGAGCACTTGCAGCAGTCGGAAGTAATGCGCCGGTAATTAACACTTTGATTAATATTTTCGTCGGTCTTTCACTTGGAGCAAATGTTGTAATCAGCACATTGATCGGACAAAATAAAAAACATGAAATTCCAAAAGCAATTCATACAGCAATGACAGTCGCAGCAATCAGCGGGATTTTTCTTATTGCTTTAGGAATGCTCATCACAAAAAAAATTCTCCTTCTGGTTAATACCCCGTCTGATGTTATTGATTATGCAACAATTTACCTGAGGCTTTATTTTCTTGGGATGCCGTTCATAATGATTTACAATTTTTCTTCTGCAATTTTAAGAAGCAAAGGTGACACTCAGCGGCCGATGTATATTCTGATTGCAAGCGGAATTATCAATGTACTTTTAAATCTTCTGTTTGTAATTGTGTTCAAAATGGGAGTCCGGGGAGTCGGAATTGCAACTTTGATTTCAAATGCAATAAGCGGACTTCTGACATTATATTTACTTCTCAAAGAAAAAGATGATTTTAAATTGAATCTCATGAAGCTTCACATCGATTTTAAACATCTAAAGAGAATCGTGCAAATCGGACTTCCTGCGGGATTACAGGGACTTGTATTTTCAATTTCAAACATGTGCATTCTGCGCGGATTAAACTCTTTTGGTTCAGATGCAGTTGCCGGTTCAAGTGCTGCACTAAATTTTGAAATGTACTCATACTTCATCATCTGCGGCTTCAATCAATCCTGCACAAGTTTCATCAGTCAGAATTACGGAGCAAAACAATTCGACAGATGTAAAAGAATTATGAAAGAATGTCTGCTGTGTGCTTTTATCGGCGCGCTTGTTCTCTCTCAAACCTGGGTCTGGGCTCGTGATCTTCTGTGCAGAATCTACACAAAAAATGAAATCGCACTTGATTATGCAAAAAAAAGAGTCTTTACTGTAGAAATGCTAGGAGCTCTTGTTGCAACCTACGAAGTTTTAAGTTCTGCTCTCAGAGGAATCGGATGGTCAACAGTTCCAACAGCAATCGTTCTCTTCGGCACCTGCGTAATAAGAATCACCTGGATCAACACTGCATTTAAAATGGTTCACACTTACGAAAACCTTTTGATTGTCTATCCTGTTTCGTGGACAATATCAGCAATCTTAATGGCAGTCGCATGGATAATCATTTCAAAAAAATATCTCAATGTAAAACAGCCGTTACCTGTCCAAACAAAATCTATTTCAGATAAACCATCAGAAGCATAATGTCGCTGTTTCGAATTCCGCTGATACGAGATGCCTGTCCAAGAGTAAGTGGTCTGACTGCTTCAAGTTTCCCGCGGCTTTCTGAACTAAGCGCAACAACTTTTGAATAATCAAAATCTACAGGAATTCTTGCATTTTCCATTTTGTGCATTTTTGCAACTCTACTATCCTGCTTCTGGATATAATATTTATATTTAAAATCTTCCTGAGCAAGAGTCCATTCTATAACAGAAAATTCTTCAGGCTTTTCTGCATCCGGCTTTTTTTCAAGGATTGCCATTGCTTCTTCAACCTTTGCATATTTTTCATTTAATGCATCAAGCTGAACTTTTGAAATCAAGCCAACAGTAAATCCCTTCTCTCTTAATCTTCTGTCTGCTGTATCATGACGAAGCTTAAGACGGTATTCTGCACGAGCTGTAAACATTCTATATGGCTCTTTTGTTCCAAGCGTAACAAGATCATCAATAAGAACACCGATGTATGCTTCATCACGGCCAAGAATAAGAGGCTCATATTTTGGAATACTCTTTGACTGATTCAATTTTGCTTCAAGAGCTTTTGTTGTTGCAGCTGATGATTCAGCAAAGAGTTTTAAATCTTCTGCAGTAAACTGTGGCTTTGGACAAAAATGATTTTTTTCTATACTTGCAGGAGAAGACGGAATTGAACTGTCAGGTTTACACAAGTCACCAAGAAGCTTGATGTGCTCACGGGCATAAAGACCGGCGTTAATTCCCGCAACAAGCCCCTGACCTGCTGCTTCTTCATAGCCTGAAGTTCCGTTTATCTGTCCTGCATTAAAAAGTCCTGCAACACGTTTTGTTTCAAGTGACGGGAAAAGCTGAGTCGGTTCAACATAATCATATTCAACCGCATAGCCGGGACGACTTACAACACAATTTTCAAATCCGCTCATCGTGCGCAAAAATGCATCCTGAACTTCTTCCGGCAGCGATGAACTTAAACCGTTGAGATATATTTCATCAGTTTCAAGTCCTTCAGGTTCTACAAAAAGCTGATGACGCTCACGTTCCTGAAATCTCATAACCTTATCTTCAATCGAAGGACAATAGCGGGGACCTATTCCATTTATTTTTCCAGAATAAAGCGGACTCCTTCCAATATTGTCGCGGATGATTTTATGAGTTTCTTCATTTGTATAAACCAGATGACACGGAACCATAGGTCGTTCAACTTTTTCTGTATCAAAGCTGAATGGAATTACATCGTCATCTCCAAGCTGAAGTTCAAACTTTGAAAAATCAACTGTATGTCTTAATATACGTGGAGGAGTTCCTGTCTTAAGTCGGCCCGTAGTAAATCCAAGACGGCTCAAACTTTCTGTAAGACCAAAGGCACCTGCTTCTCCGATTCTTCCACAAGGTGCATCATATTCACCGATAAAAATTCTTCCGCCTAAAAATGTTCCTGTTGTAAGAACAACACTGCGACATGGAATCACACGACCTCGTTCAGTCACAATTCCGATTACCTTTTGTCTTTTTCCGCTTACTGCAGCTTCAGTTAAATAAGCATTTTCTGTTCCGCGTTTTTCACCTGGGATAGTTCCCTTCTCTGCTGTAGTTTCACTTGACGGAGGAAGATCTTCATCAGAAGCGACGGTAAGCACATCGACTACAGTATCCATGAGCGTTGAAAGATTTGGCGTAGTTTCAATTATTTTTCTTGCAAGTGATGCATATGTGATTTTATCAGCCTGACTTCTTGGAGCCTGTACTGCAGGACCACGGCTTCTGTTTAACAAACGGAACTGAATCATGCTGAGGTCAATAAGTTTCCCCATTTCTCCGCCGAGTGCATCAATTTCACGAACGATGTTTCCTTTTGCAATTCCACCGATTGAAGGATTGCAGCTCATTCGTCCAATTGAATCAATAGTCTGAGTTATAAGCAGAGTTTTTAATCCCATTCGTGCTGAAGAAAGACAAGCTTCAATTCCGGCATGACCGCCACCACAAACAACTACATCAAAATAATCATAAAACGCCATAGTGAAATGAGTATATTAATTTTATGGTTAATTTTCAATTAATACTTATGTATAAAAATTGGCTTCCAGTCGCGTTGAGCATTACAAAACCGATGCTGTACAGCATCTATATACTGTTTGTTGCAAAGTAACTATT
>AUXO012906633.1_pt1 | contig 10830 bp, 8 predicted proteins | sample 768731 | NCBI WGS metagenome assembly AUXO01 (sample SAMN02715735, study PRJNA202380) | gut metagenome | biome: sheep rumen | host: Ovis aries | place: New Zealand: Palmerston North
AATATGATTCCATATAATGAGACTAGTCATATTATCTATAAAAAGAGTAGTAAAGATAATATTATGAAGTTCTATGATATATTAAAGAAAAATAGAATTAATGTAACAATTAGAAGAGAATTTGGTTCTAATGTAGATGCTGCTTGTGGACAATTACGTTCTAATTATGAGGAGGGGAAATAATGGAAACTTTTTATTTAACTGATGTTGGAAAAGTAAGAGATCATAATGAAGATAGTGTTATTATTGTAAAAAATGATAATGGTGAATATCTACTCGCAGTCGCAGATGGCATGGGGGGACATAAAGCTGGTGAAGTTGCTTCTAGTATTGCTATATCTCATATTGGAAAGCGTTTTCGTGATTTAGGAAGTGTTGGAAATAAAGAAGATGCTATTAATTGGATTAAAGAAGTAGTAAGTGAAGCTAATGTAAAGATATATCATTATACTCAGGATAATCCTGATAGTAAAGGTATGGGTACAACTATTGTAATGGCTTTATTTACTAAGGAATTTCTATTGTTTGGTAATATAGGTGATTCATCTGGATTTGTGATTAAAGATGGAAAACTTCATAAGATTACAACTGATCATACATTAGTAAACTTATTAGTTAAATCTGGAGAACTAACTATAGAAGAGGCAAAGAATCATCCTAGAAAGAATGTTTTGATGAAGGCATTAGGTGCTCAAAATACCGTTGAAATGGATGTTTTTGATGTTGAAACTGATGTTGAAGGATTGTTTTTATGTAGTGATGGACTTACTAATATGTTAGATTATAGTCAGATAGAAAGAGTATTAAATGAAGATTTAGATATCGAAAGTAAAGTTAAAAAATTAATATATAAAAGTAATAATAGGGGTGGAAATGATAATATTTCTATCGCGTATTTAATCAATGATTTGGAGGTAGTTGACCGTGATAGTTAGAGGACAAAAAATAAATGATAGATATCAAATAATTAAACTTATTGGTGAAGGTGGAATGGCCAATGTATATCTTGCTCATGATATGATTTTAGATCGTGATGTCGCAGTAAAAGTACTTCGTGGAGACCTTGCTGATGATGAAAAATTTGTAAGAAGATTTCAAAGAGAAGCTATTTCAGCATCAAGTTTATCACATCCTAATATTGTTGAAATGTACGATGTGGGTGAAGATAATGGTCAATATTTTATTGTTATGGAATATGTAGATGGAAAAACACTTAAGAGTTTAATTAAAAGAAGAGGTGCACTAACTCTTCCAGAAGTAGTAGATATTATGTTACAACTTACAAGTGCTATCGCATGTGCTCATGACAGTTATATTATTCATCGTGATATAAAACCACAGAATGTATTAATTCTTGATAATGGTGTAGTAAAAATAACTGATTTTGGTATTGCAACAGCTTTAAATAATAATGAAGCAACTCAAACTAATTCAGTTATGGGATCAGTACATTATTTACCACCAGAACAAGCTAATGGAAATGGTGCCACTATGAAGAGTGATATTTATTCATTAGGTATATTAATGTATGAACTTTTAACTGGTAAGATTCCTTTTAAAGGAGAAAATGCAGTAGAGATAGCTATAAAACAAATGCGTGAAGAAATACCAAGTGTAAGAGAAGAAAATCCTGATATTCCACAAAGTATTGAAAATATAATTATTAAAGCATGTGCTAAGAATCCAGCTAATAGATATGATAGCGTTAAAGATATGTATGAGGATGTTAAAGTTGCTCTTACTGAAGAACATGCTAATGATCATCGTGTTATATATCAGTATCCAGAACAAGATTTAGATGATACAAAGATGATGCCAAAATTATCAAGAAGTAATAGACGTAGAACACCTGATTTAGATGATGATAAAAAGAAACCATGGAGTCAAAAGAAGAAAATTATAGTATTTGGTCTAATTGGATTTCTAATTATATCATTAATCGCATTCTTTACATTTGGGCTTCCTATGATTATGAAAAGCCCTGAAATAGAAGTTCCTGATGTATCAGGTAAGAAAGTTAGTAAAGCATCAGATATACTTGAGGATAAAGGTTTTGAAGTAAATAGTAAGGCCAAGAAAGTATATGATGATGATATCAAAGAAGGTAGAGTTGTTAAAACAGATCCAGCTAAAGGTCGTACTGTAAAAAAAGGAAAAGAAATAACTTTATATGTATCTAAGGGAAGTAAAAAAGTTAAAATTAAAAATTATGTAGGTAAGAATGTTAATGAAGTTAAAATTAACTTAGAGAACAAAGGTTTAAAAGTAGAGATTGAAAAAAGAGATGTTACTGATGGTGATAATTATAAAGAAAATATAATTATCGAACAAAGTGTTAAGGCTAAAGAAACACTAAATAGAGGTGATGCAATCACACTATATATACCTAATATAGTTGTTGTATATCCTGATTTTGTAGCTGAAGGATACACTAAAGAACAAGTTCAAAAATTCTGTGATGATAATAATATTACATTAAGTGTTGATGAAGTTGAATCGAGTTCACGAGCAAAAGGGACTGTAGTAAGTCAAAGTAGGGCAGCAGGTACTAAAGTTGTATCAGGTACTCCACTTAGAATAACAGTTGCTAAATCAGTTAACACATATACAGTAGCATTTGAATCAAATGGTGGAAGTTCTATAAATAATCAAACAATTAAAGAAAATGGAACTGTAACAAGACCATCTAATCCAACTAGAGATGGATATAAATTTATTGGTTGGTATTATAACGGAAGTTCTTACAATTTTAGTAGTAAAGTAACTAAAGATATGACTTTAATAGCTAAATGGGAGGAAGTAAAAGACGATGCTTCAAGGCAGAATAGTTAAATGTTTAAGTAATGATTATACTGTATTAAGCGAAAATAAAAGATATGTCTGCAAGAGTCGTGGAAAGTTTCGCAATATGAAACTGACACCTCTTGTAGGTGATATCGTTTCCTTTGATTCAGAAAATAATTATATTATGCAAATTCAAAAACGAAAAAATGAGTTATTACGACCACCAATTAGTAATGTTGATCAAGCTATTATTATTACTAGTGTAAAACATCCAAACTTTTCATCAAATTTATTAGATAAATTATTGACGATTATATCTTATAACAATATAAAGGGAGTTATATGTTTTACAAAACTAGATTTATTAAATGAAGAAGAAACAAAAGAAATTGAAAAGTATATTAATTATTATAAAAAAATAGGTTATGAAGTTTATGATAATAAAGATGTATCAAAAATAAATAGTATTTTTAAAAATAAAATTTCTGTATTAACTGGTCAAAGTGGAGCTGGAAAATCTACATTACTTAATAAACTTGATAAGAGTATCAATTTAAAAACTAATGAAATATCATATGCTTTAGGTAGAGGAAAACATACAACAAGGCATACAGAATTACTTGAAATATCAGGTGGATTAATTGCTGATACTCCAGGTTTTTCTGCATTATCTTTTACAGATATGAATAAATATGACATTAGAGATAATTTTGAAGAATTTAATGAATATAAAGATAAATGTAAATATGCTGATTGTATGCATCATAAAGAAGATATATGTGAAGTAAAAAAACAAGTAGAATTAGGAAATATAATGAAGTCACGTTATGATAATTATATTAAGTTCATAACAGAAAGTAGGTGAGATATGAAACTATCAATATCATATCTTAGTATTAAAGAAAATATGTTAGAAAATATGAACAAAATAAATGATACGAGTGCAGATTATGTTCATGTTGATGTTATGGATGGAGTGTTCGTATCAAATAAAACTAAAAATATTGAAGAAATTACTAAGTATTTAAAAGTAGTAAATAAACCATTTGATGTTCATTTAATGGTTAAAGATATCAAGAAATACGTAGATGAATATGAAAGATTAAATCCTAAGTATATAACATTTCATTTAGAAGCAACTAATGATATTTCTAATATGATTAAGTATATAAAAGACAAAGGAATAAAAGTAGGCTTATCAATAAAACCTAATACCGATATTGATTTATTAAAACCATATCTGAACTTTATTGACTTAGTTTTAGTTATGAGTGTTGAGCCAGGTATGGGAGGACAAGACTTCATTGATAAGAGTGAAGATAGAATAAATCAGTTGTATAAAATAAAAGAAGAAAATAATTATTCATATATTATAGAAGTAGATGGGGGTATAAATCCTAATACAGTTAAAAAATGTATTAAGTCTGATATAGTTGTTGTTGGAAGTTTTATAACAAGTAGTAATAACTATCAAGACCAAATAGAGAAACTGAGGTTATAATTATGAATAAAGAAAAATATGAAGTTATTGAAAATGATAAACAGTTTTATCAAGAAAAGATAATATATTTTATTTAGGTATAAAGCTATTTAAAATTGTTTCATAATGTGATATACTTAATAAGAAATATTAAAGGTGATTAAATGAAAAAAAATATAAAAGAATTTAAAAAAGAGTTTAAAAAATATACAAAAAATAATGTTTTATTTTTATCTTTTGTTACTATGTCAGTATTAAATGCTGCATTATTAAGATTTTTAACAGTAAAGAACTATTTTGATTTTAATCCTATTTTAGCTGACCTTGCATTTGTCCTAATAATAGGATCGTTTGGATATTTCCTGAAACCTAAAAATCAATATAAATACTTTATGGGCTTTAGTATTTTCTTTACATTACTTTGTATAATAAATTCTGTTTATTATACAAATTATGTATCATTTGTTTCTGTTTCGTTATTGGGAACATTTTCTCAAGCTTTACCAGTAACTGATGCAATTAAAGAAATAATGCAATTAAAAGATTTTAGTTATTTATGGCAAATATTCGGTATGATAATGGTTAATTATCATTTGAAGAAGAAAAATCATTTTGATAGAGTGTTTAGAATTGAGAATGGAAAAGTTCTTGCTATTAATACTATTATTGTCGCATTAATCTTAATAGGGTTCTTTGTTTCAATGCTTACTAGTGTTGATATATCAAGACTTGGAAAACAATGGAATCGTGAGTATGTAGTAATGCGTTTTGGTATATATACTTACCAAGTTAATGATCTTATATCTAGTATAAAGACACAAACTATTTCTATGTTTGGATATGATGAGAAAGCTAAAGAATTCCGTGAATATTATGAAAATACACCTAAAACACATTCAGAAAATAAGTATACTAATGTGTTTAAAGGTAAGAACTTATTAGTAATACATGCAGAAAGTATTCAAAATTTTGTTTTAAATACTTCGTTTAATGATGTTCCAGTCGCACCATTTTTGAAAAAAATGTCACAAGAAGGTTTATACTTTAGTAATTTTTATGCAGAAGAAAGTGTTGGAACAAGTAGTGATACTGAGTTTACTTTAAATACATCACTTATGCCTGCTAGTAATGGTACAGTTAATGTAAGTTACTGGAATCGTGATTATGTTTCAATACCTAAATTACTTAGAGATAAAGGATATTATGCATTTAGTATGCATGGTAACAAAGGTAGTATGTGGAACCGTGATAACATGCATAAAAGTTTAGGATATCAGAAATTCTATAGTGAAAAATCATTTAAGATTGACGAAAAAATAGGATTAGGTTTATCTGATAAATCATTCTTTAGACAAGCTGTACCTAAGCTTAAAAAGATTGATTCTAAGCATGATAATTGGTATGGAACATTTATAATGCTTACTAATCATACACCATGGGATGATGTATCAAAATTTAATTATGCCGTTGATTATAAGTATAAAAAACAAAATGAAACAACAGGAGAAGAAGAAGAAGTATCTGCTCCATATATGGAAGGAAAAACTTTAGGTAATTATTTTAAATCTGTTAATTATGCTGATCAAGCACTTGAACAATTTATAGGTGATTTAGATAAAGAAGGACTTCTAGATAATACAGTTGTAGTAATTTATGGTGACCATGATAATAAGATTAAAAAATCAGAATATAATCGTTATTATAATTATGATCCATACACAGATACAGTAAAAACTAGTGAAGATGATGGATATGTTGATGTAGATTATTATTTCTATCAATTAAATCGTAAAGTACCATTTATTATTTGGACTAAAGATCATAAATATAAAAAAGAAGTCAAAGAAGCAATGGGTATGATTGATGTTTTACCTACATTAGGTAATATGTTTGGATTTAGTAGTGATTATGCTTTAGGTAATGATATATTTAGTACATCTAATAATGTAGTTCCATTCCCATCTGGAAATTGGCTTACAAATAAAATGTATTATAATGCTTCAACTGGAGAAGGAAAACTTATAAATCCTGATGAGACAGTCAGTGTTGATGAGATAAAGAAAAATAGTCAATATACAGAAAAACTTATAAATATATCAAATTCTATAATTGTATATGATTTAATTAAGAAAACAAACGAGAGTAAGAAGATAATGAATGAATATAGTAATAAATAGAGGGGTAATATGGCAAAGAAAACAAAGAGACATGTAAAAAAAAGTGTAAAAATATTGATTGTCGCATTATTAGTACTGATAGGTGGATTAATTGTTTTTAAAGTAATTAAACCAAATACTAAAACTATTAAAAAAATAACTGTATCAGATAAAATAGAAGGATATGGTTATACATTAAATGAAAATGCAACATCATATCAAAAAAAGTTATTTAAAAATTTAAAAACATTACTTGAAGGTAATGATGTTGATGATGAGGAATATGCAAAGTTAGTTGCTAAATCATTTATAGCTGATTTTTATACACTTGATAATAAACTTACTAGTAATGATATTGGTGGTGTTCAATACGTATATAAAGATTATCGAAAAGATTTTTCTAAATATGCAAGTGAAAGCATTTATCATACAGTACAAAGTAATATATATGGTAATCGTAAACAAGACTTACCAGTTGTATCTAGTATAGAAATTGCAAAATTAGATCAAAATACAGTTAAGTATTTAAATAAAGAAGATGCTAAAGGCTATGAGGTAGATTTAACAATTACTTATATTAAAGATTTAAAATACCAAGAAGATGTTAAATTAAATTTAGTACATAATGGTAAAAAAATAGAAGTTGTTAGAATGGAAAACAATGATGTAACTTCTTCAACTAATGAATAGAAAGTATAGAAAATACTTTCTTTTTTCTTTAATTACTTTATTATTTATGGTAAACTATTATTAGTACTAAAAGGAGGAATAGCATGATAAATATACTATTACCTGCAGATACATATATAGTAGTAAATAAGACTATATTGACTGATAAAGATAGAATGCTACTTATCATGTTATATCAGCCTATAATAGGATCAATTGCTACCAATTTGTTCTTTTCATTGTGGTCTTATTTAGATAAATCTGAAATATTATCAAAAGAGTGGACACATCATCATTTAATGACTAGTATGCGAATTAGTTTAAATGATATTAGTGAAGCTAGAGAAAAACTAGAAGCTATTGGATTACTTAAAACATTGGTAAAAAAAGATAGTGTTAATAAATATATATATGAATTATATTCACCACTTAGTGCTAATGAATTTTTAAATAATCCTATATTAAGTACAACCCTTTATAATAATGTAGGTGCAACTGAATATAAGAAGATAATATCTTATTATAAGGTTCCTAAAATTATTACTAAAGATTATGTTGATATAACTAAAAGATTTAATGAAGTATTTGAATCAGTACCAATGGGTTCAATTGAAAATATGCTTAATGATATAAAGTCAAAGAATAACAATAAATTAGAAGTACAATCAAAAGTTGATATTGATAGTGTTTTAGCTATGATACCAGATGAATTATTAAATATTAGAAGTGTTACTAAAGAAACAAAGGAATTAATAACAAAATTATCATTTATATATGATTTAGATGATAATGCTTGTCTAGATTTAATTAGAAATTCATTAACTCTTAGAAGAACGATTGATAAAGAAGCATTAAGAAAAAATAGTAGAAATTATTATCAATTTGAGAATAATGGTAAATTACCAAGTCTTTTATATCGTAATCAGCCTGAATATTTAAGAAAGCCAACTGGTGATACATCTAATAAAGCTAAGATGATATATGCTTTTGAAACTACGACACCATATGATTTTCTATGTTCTAAGTATAAAGGAAATAATCCAACTAAACGTGATTTATCTTTATTAGAATATTTACTTGTTGATATGAACTTAAAACCAGGTGTAGTTAATGTATTAATAGATTATGTTCTTAGAATAAATGATAATAAGTTAAATAAAGCTTTTGTTGAAACAATCGCATCACAATGGGTTAGAAGTAACATTGAGACAGTAGAAGCCGCAATGAATCTATCTACTAAGGAACAAAAGAAACGTAAAGCTTATATTAAGAAGAATACTAAAAATATAGTTGATACTCCAGATTGGTTTAATCAAGAAATAGATGAAGATAAAGCTAATAAAGAAGATCAACAAAAAATAGATGATTTATTAAATGAATTTAAGTAGGTGATATGATGGATAAATTATCTGATAAATTAGAAATATTTAAAGATAAAATAAATACTTCATTAGAAATATCTTTTCATGAAGCATTAAAAGATGATGATTTCAAAGAATTAGTATCAACTATAGATGTCCCTAAAAAAGAATTAATAAAGTATACATCAGAATTAGAATCAGCAAAAGAAGAATATTCACATTGTAAGAATTGTAAAAATATCTTAAGTTGTAAAAATAAAATAATGGGATATTGTTACTCTCCAATGATTAATGAAGATGGAAGTTTATATTTTGGTTATCAAATATGTAAATATAAAAAGAAAATAGATAAGAAAAATAAATATCTAGAAAATGTTTATACTATAAATGAACCTAAAGAAATTAAAGATGCTTCAATGAAAGATATAATAACAACAGATAAAAAAAGATATGAAACAATTAAATATATAACTAAGTTTATTAAAGAATATAAGAAGGATCAACAACAAAAAGGTTTATATTTACATGGTAGTTTTGGAAGTGGTAAAACTTATTTAATTGCTGCAATGTTTAATGAACTTGCTAAAGATGGAATTAAAAGTGCAATAATCTTTTGGCCAGAGTTTATCCAAGAATTGAAAGCTTCTTTTGGTAATAGTTTTAATGAAAAACTTGATTATGTTAAGAGAGTACCTTTGCTTTTAATTGATGATATAGGTGCTGAAAATACAACTGCATGGAGTAGAGACGAAATATTCTGTCCAATTGTTCAATATAGAATGGAAGAAAAATTACCAACATTTTTCACTTCAAATTTAGATATAAAAGCCCTTGAAACACATTTTAGTGTATCTAAAGATAGTGTTGATAATGTAAAATCTAGACGAATAATTGAAAGAATAAAACAACTGACAGTAGATATGGAATTAATAAGTAAGAATCTAAGAAAATAGGAGACTAAAAACTTCTATTTTTTCAATTTGATTTTTATATATAATCTGTTATAATAAAAGTATCTTTAAGGGGGATGGGGGATATATATGAATAATACTAATTTGATTTGTGAATTAAGAAAGCATCTTGAACAGGCAAATAGAATTCCTATGAAAGATTTAAAAAAAGAATTAGATATTTATAATAACGATGATTTGGCTTTGATGATATTAGATCTTGTTGATGATGGAGTAAAGAACTTTAATTATTTTTCAAAGCCAGATAAACGTCATTATATGAAACGAGGTTTAGAATATCTAGCACGAAATAACATTGATATTTATATAACTGATAAGACAAAGATTATAGATAAAATTGATGATGTTATTACCAATATTCATGAAATCCAAAAACCAGTTTCTGTAGATCCTAATAATTCTAGATTTTATCATGGATATGAGTTTTTAGACAGATTATTATATATGTTAAAGAAAACTAGGTCCGCACTTAATAGTGAAAAATATTATGAAAAGAATTATCATGATGAAAAAGATGAAGAATTTAAATTCTTAGTCAAAATAATTACTGAGATAGATGATTATAAGTTTTTAGAGAAATTATTTGATACTTATCCTGAAGTTTTAAATGCTGTTGATAAGAATAAATATACATTATTTGATATGGTAATTGAACAATATATAAAAATATTAGTTAGTGAAGAAAATCAAGGCAAATTGGCATATTACCAAGCTGTATTAAAACTATTTATATATTCAAAAAGATGTTATATAAGTGATGAACTTATACATGCTATTATAGATGAGTTAAGGCATCTAATAATGAGAATAAATGAAAGTGATTTATACAAACCAGAACGCGAAAAAAGAATATATTATATAAATGAATTAATAACAGTTTTAAATGTTAAGAGATATCAAAAAGATATATCTGATGAAATAAATAGTTTATATAATAAATATGATGTTCATGAGTTAGTTCCAGACCAAGTATTAAAAGAAATGAAATCTATGACAATTCCAAATAATACTTCGTATAAAGATTTAAGAGATCGTGATATATTCACAATCGATACTACAGGATCTAAAACATATGACGATGCTATGTCTATTGATAAAATAGATGAAAATAGAACCAGACTTAGTATTTATGTTCCAGCAGTCGCAGATTTTATCCCAAAAAGATCAATTATTGATAAGTATATAAGAAATAAAGGTGAAGCAATATTCTTAAAAGATAAAGTTTTACCATTATTCCCATTTGAAATATGTGAAAAATTATTTTCATTAGATCATGGTAAAAAAAGATTAGCTTTAACATTTGATATTATATTTAATGGTAATGAAATAGAAGATATTAATATTTATAGAGGTTTAATTGAAGTAAGAAAAAACTTATATTATGACAATTGTAAAGATACTGATGAAGG
>AUXO016141138.1_pt1 | contig 10830 bp, 6 predicted proteins | sample 768731 | NCBI WGS metagenome assembly AUXO01 (sample SAMN02715735, study PRJNA202380) | gut metagenome | biome: sheep rumen | host: Ovis aries | place: New Zealand: Palmerston North
CCTGGCTCGTAATTTCTGGTGCGCCGTCAGGGATTCGAACCCTGGACCTTGGGATTAAGAGTCCCCTGCTCTGGCCAGCTGAGCTAACGGCGCAAACACCTATGTCGCTGCAAAGAGAGAATGGTGCGCCGTCAGGGATTCGAACCCTGGACCTTGGGATTAAGAGTCCCCTGCTCTGGCCAGCTGAGCTAACGGCGCCTGTGAAACAACGAATGGGGTGGGTGAAGGGTCTCGAACCCTCGACCTACGGAGCCACGGTCCGTCGCTCTACCAACTGAGCTACACCCACCGTTCGTTTGCCCTCTCAGGCAGCTCGTCTATTATTGACTAGTACGCAAAGCAACGCAAGGGGCAATTTTAATTTTTTTTCGCTCGAGCGCTTTCTTGTGAACCTAACGTGAATCAGCTCATCGCTTATGGGGCTGTCAGCATAGGAATCAAGTCCAAATTTCCACCGCAGCCCCTAACCAAAAGCAAGGCTTGACTAAACACAATACCGGCATAGAGCGGATTTGCCTGTCAGTCAGACGACACTGCGCCAAAACGCCAGCGAGGTGCTGCCCCCGGCCTCAGGTTTTGGAGACCCGCGTTCTTCTGTTGAACTACTGGCGTTTGTGGCATAAATGATTTGAGCCCAGTTGGTCCTGCAAGAGGAACTTCTGAGCTCATTTCTTTACAGATTTGCTGGATACAAGATGCTCGATTTTGCGGTCCTTTCGTATGAAAGAGGACTTCTCCAATCCCATGCTTTTCATTCGGTCTACGAGCTCTTCTCTAAACTCGTTATCTGGAGTAGCCAGGTATTTTGAGTTGAAGACGATCCTGGTGTCTTTGAGGCCGCGCTTCTTGAACTGCTTCGCTGCCTTTCGGGAGGTTTGACCCCACAAAGCCGAGGCCTTCGCCGTTGTCCGCCCGGCTCTCTCCGAGGTTCGGACTCTTCACCTCCCACCACTGGCCATTGATTCTCAGATCGATGTCTTTAGTTGATCTACCAGTCAGAACGACACTGCGCCAAAACGTTCCAGACATACGATGTGCCCGCATTGTGTTGATCTACCAGTCAGAACGACACTGCGCCAAAACGGCCAATTCAGCTCTTGAGGCAATTGGAAGTTGATCTACCAGTCAGAACGACACTGCGCCAAAACTCACTGAAGCGTCTCCTCTCCGAGCTCGAAGTTGATCTACCAGTCAGAACGACACTGCGCCAAAACGTCATCGTAGGTCTCCACGGAGCTGACTTGTTGATCTACCAGTCAGAACGACACTGCGCCAAAACGGCTTATCGCTTCGCTTCTGCTCGTAGAACGTTGATCTACCAGTCAGAACGACACTGCGCCAAAACTGGTGCCAAGGGTGTTGCCCACGGCGCTGGTTGATCTACCAGTCAGAACGACACTGCGCCAAAACATGAATGTCGACTTGCCGTTGCTTGCCTTGGTTGATCTACCAGTCAGAACGACACTGCGCCAAAACAACATCAGCGACGCAGGCCGCGTGCGCTCAGTTGATCTACCAGTCAGAACGACACTGCGCCAAAACCGACAAGATGGGCTCCAGCGTCGAGGCAGGGTTGATCTACCAGTCAGAACGACACTGCGCCAAAACTGCGTCCCTCTCGATGCTTTTCCATTGCTGTTGATCTACCAGTCAGAACGACACTGCGCCAAAACCACGGTCGCGCATGTCGAAGCAGTGATCTGTTGATCTACCAGTCAGAACGACACTGCGCCAAAACTCCGCGACATTAACAGCGTTCCGCTGGATGGTTGATCTACCAGTCAGAACGACACTGCGCCAAAACCGAATATGGCACGCACCATGAGCCGGATTTGTTGATCTACCAGTCAGAACGACACTGCGCCAAAACCGTGACCCAGTGCGCCGAGGGCGACGCTTGGTTGATCTACCAGTCAGAACGACACTGCGCCAAAACTGGCGTGAGCACCGGATGGCCGAGCGGCTGTTGATCTACCAGTCAGAACGACACTGCGCCAAAACCGGGTCCCTCGTGAGGTTTCCGGAGATCGCGTTGATCTACCAGTCAGAACGACACTGCGCCAAAACCCACACGTCGTTCGGGATGTAGCTGATTCCGTTGATCTACCAGTCAGAACGACACTGCGCCAAAACATGTACAGAATCTCGATGGGCGATTGGTCAGTTGATCTACCAGTCAGAACGACACTGCGCCAAAACAAAATTTTACATATCAGCATAACAGATTTTGTTGATCTACCAGTCAGAACGACACTGCGCCAAAACTCGGTGCCATCGGCTGGCGCATCGGCGGCTGTTGATCTACCAGTCAGAACGACACTGCGCCAAAACCGTTGGCGCAAAATCCCCCTGCATAGGGATGGCCATTCTGGCTGTTTCTTGCTACCAATCTTCTATAAACTGGTCATCTACCTGGTACTTTATCTCGTGCCTATATCTTTCGCTATCATGCGATGTCTCCAGGAGAAGGCACGAAAAATCGTAGAAATCTGCTTGATCAAAGAAGATTTCTAGGTCTTTTTTATCGAAAAAAGACTTCAGATTCGTAACCACAATCCACTTATCGAACCCAATATCTTTGGTAAATCCCATAAACCGTATCAAGTTATCAAGGAGCGGCCTTCCCTCGCCGCCATCTACGCAGAAGCCTAGCGACTTGAGAAGTTTAGGCATGTCCAATGATATCGCAAGCGAGTAATCCGAATTCAAGGCCAAGGCCCCATCTTCGATGATCCTTTTCGCCCTTTCAATCAGGGATTCCAGCTCTATGTATGCATCTACGTTTCGATGCAGCTCGTTCTGGATGCTCTCGAGCATTAAGCCTTCAAACTTGCTATCTCTATAAGGCAAATGAATAGGATCAGCAAGGTAGTAGAACACTGCAGATGGCTTGACTTCGGAATCGTCTTTCCAGAGCGTAAAAGGTTCGAGCGGCTCTTTCGCTCCTCCGACAATTGATTGGACAATGCGAGCAAACAGCTTTCGATTGTTTATCTCCACAGTTGTAGCTTGCCCAAGTGGGAGTTCGATTGATTTCTCGAAGCCCTCAAAAGCGAGAATCATATAACCACGAACTCTTCGATTGTATCGAGCTCATCATGGCATGTCTCCTCGCCCGCTATGAGGACCATCATCTCGAACTGCTTTTCAGTTACCCTCAGCACCTGCACCAAGCCCTTCGGTGGCTTGTTCTTAGTCAGCTTTCCAATTTCGAAAGCAGCGCTTGCATCGGTCAAGACCAATTTTGAATACACAGACTCCTGGAGCATCAGATAGCCCTCTTTGACCAGGTATTTTCGGAATACTCGGTAATTCTTTCTGTCCGCCGCTGTCTCAACAGGAAGATCGAAGAACACAATGAGCCTCATATATCTCACCCGAGCCGCTTCTGAAGTGCTCATAGAACACTAAAGCCCTTGATGTCATCCACAGCAATCTTTTTGCAAAGAGCGTTGAGGCAGTCTTGGACATACAGGCTCACCACGGACCCGACTCGATAGGAACCGTCCTGATAATCAATCTGACAATTCGCGAAATCAGCAAGAGCCCTTTTCACATCCGAATCGGACGCGAATCCAAAATTGTCAATCACGAGTCTGTCAACAATAGGGCGGAATGGCTCCATCAGATCACACGCCAGGTTGAACTGATTGTATTCATTTCTGTGGCATATCCCGCATTGCGTCAGAAAGCCGCGAGATACAATCTCACGGTTAACCATCGAGAGGAGTATGGCATAGCCATAATTCAGAGCTGCATTAAGTGGGCAGTCATCATCTCTCGAAAAATCCGAACCAAACAGGGCAGCGAAGTATACTCTTGCGGCCTGCGCTTCCCTATTTGTAACGTCACCTGACCGCACCTCAGGAATGAACGAAGTAAGTACCTTGCTTTCGGCATGCTCCCTATCAGCAAGCAAGTCTGCTTGATGCCTTATCTTGTCCCTCACCACATGCTGCCAAACACGCTTCTTGATAGGCTCGCCCCAAGCAAGTTGTTCTTGTATTCGCTTGCTGACGTTATGTGCACCATAGATAGGCAAGTACTGCCCCACCGGATTAGCTTTCTCATCTGATACAACAAATGAGATTTTCTGCTTTGCCAGCTCTGCCAGAAGATATGCGCTGACATACACTTGCTCAGTCTGCAATATGACGGTCGATATCTCCGAAAGATGAATCTTGCGCGTTTCATCTTCCTTGCGAACCACAAGGAAGCCACCCTGATAGTGTAGGCGACAAGGATTTTCGATGAACACTGTTCGGAATGCCATCGTCTACCCCTCCTCGTGTCTCAACGTAACGCGGTTTTCAAACATACCTGTGATCGACTGGTCAATGACAACGAATCTTCCAGAGTTCAATAACTTGTTGAAGGTATATTGCAAGCGGCCTGCATGCGCTGACTCACCGATGCCCGTGAGGTCTATTGCATTAGTTTTTGCATTGAGTAGCGCAAGAACCTGCAGAAGCACTTGCGGCTGCTGAACGGAATCCAAAGCTTCAAATGCGGAGCGATGCTCTCTAAGGTTGAGCTTTTCGTCAAGCTCATGGGCATAACGCTGGATTTTATCCGTATACCTATCGTAGAGCCTGAGAAGGTCTTTCTTGCTGAGTGTCTTACCATCAGCAATATCTGCCAGTAGCCGTGCTTCTGAAAGACCAAAGGCCATTTCGGTGGCATTTCTGACTTCTGCAGCACCACGCAACAATACCCGACTGCCATCAATCTCAACGAGCTGATTCTTGTAAAGAGCAGGCCTCACGATACGAATGAAAGTCTCGCCTGGAGCAAGCAGATTCTTGGCAAATCTTTCTAGCGCGGCAACACCGTAGCGTTGTACCTCATCCGCTCTGCTTACCGAAAGAGACTCAAAGCAGAATAGCCTCCTTCCCTTCTTGTCCTGTTTTTCATAGATAAAGAAGTACGCAAACTGTTCTCTCGAGAAGCCGCCGTACTTCTGAGTTTCCAGATTTCCTTTCAATCGCATAGCAAGATTGGCATACTTCTCCTTGTTTCGAGGAGAATACAGCGTCGCATCACTGAAGGCTCCTGCAGTGATTTCGGGCATTCTTGTTATGTAGCAATCCGGAATATTGAAATATTTCGTCATCCGTGCCAGCTCTGCTTCAGCGTCCCACTTATCGCGAGTGACTACCCCAGTTTCCTTGTCAAAGCCATTCTCCAAGAAGCTTGCAGCAATGAAGCTGTGGCCAGGAGCCTTGTGATCGATAGCGTACTGATTAGCTCTTCTCTTGATGTAGGTACGCATCGCTTTTGCCATACCGACCGGGTTTGTATAGCTCTCCGGATAGCGAATCGAGATGAACCTTCCTACCTCGGTAGCAAGATACGCATCATGGGCATGATGGTAATCATTCATCTCACGCACCTTCGGGAAACGCCACACGTATCGCCCAGCTTCGTTGTCCCATACCTGTCTAAGCTGATGACTTATGCCAGCCTTGACAGTACAAACCCGCGTTCCCGTCCCATCGGAATTCTGCGGGTAACGCTGTGCAAGCATCTGTGCGGCAAACTTGACTACCTGGCTCGTCTCCACAAGCTGGCGGCTGATGAACCCCTGCATGCGACGCTCGGAAATGCTGTCACAGCAGAGATTGCTATATTTCTTATCACTCATCAGATGAGCATTATGGAGTGCATCCCAGACAGGCTTCATCCTCTTCCTGATGCTCTCATCGAGGAGAAGAGAATCCTTCTTGCGCTGATTCTCGTCCGCTTTCACCAGAACACGATTGTCCAAGCTATCGTCCTTGATGTAGCTCTGGGGAATAATGTGGTCAATCTGATAAGAGGACAGGTTTCTGATATCAAGATCTGCTCCTGAATACATGCTCTTCCCGTTCTGCATGAAATAGAGCATTAGGCGATCGCTATCGAGCTTGCTCTCGTTCTCTTTCAGCTCGTTCATGATACCGGCCTTGAGCTGTTCGCCATTGAGGCACTTGAGCTGAGCATTCAGAGATTCAAATCGTTTCTTCGTCCTGCCTTTCTTGGTTAGCTCGTCTTCATCACGCGTCGATTCGATATAGATATTTTCCGGGGCGCAGCCGGCAATCGAGACAATCTCTTCGACAATCCGCATTGTCTGGTTGATGCTTCTGCGAAGCGCCGGTGAAGCATAAGGAAGATCGTCTACCGTCAGCAGACGGCCTTCGCCCGACTCTTCATTGATTTCATTGATCTTCTCCTCGAAATCTAGCGTCTCGTTATGCAGAACCTGCATCAATACCATTGCGTCCCCATGCCTAAATGCAGAGCAACCTGCATTAGGATATCCGTATTCCAGGACATCCATGACTGAAACGGGACCTTCGTCGCTCTTTACCTTGATGCCAGTGAGAAGTTTCTTCGACAAATTTCCCCAGCCAGTGAACCTCTTCTTGCAGACATCCTTTATCTGCTTATCGCTAAGGAAATTGCTATAAGCCTCCTTAATCCTTGCACGCAGTATGTCGCGATCTTCGAACAAGGTATTCCACTCGATGATATCCTCAGCCATCTCGCGCTGAGAGTCATTCAGATCCGTTGTGCCGAGCAGTCTGCAGAAATAGCGATAGCTTCCAAGCTTCGACTCAAAGCCGTTCTCCTCCTGTCCTCCGGACAGTTCGGCATATCTCCTGCAATGGCGTTTTGCCCAGTCCTCAACATCCCTATAAGAGACTGAAGCATGCTTACCATGTATGAATAGGTCCTCAAATATCTGCTTACGCTCAGAGACATCCAGACGTCGAATATTGCCATCCGTATCCTTGTAATGTGCACCATTGAGCTCATTCAAGACGCAGTACTTCTCGTAGAGTAGAGAGCAGCGTGGAAGCACCGGCTCGTTCCAGAGATAGGTATCGGAGCCGATCATGCGATGCATGAATGCATCGGCGCTTGCCTCCTTGTCGATTACATCATCCCAGTTCCAGGGATACACTTTGGCGGACTCTTTGCCAGCCTGCCGCACCGACCACGCAAAGCGGTTCCTGCCCTCGGCATCTTTTGCTGCAGATTTCTGCGTGAGCGGCCCAACATAGTAGGGAATCCTGAAGCTGACCAGCGATTTAATCTTATTGCGCACCGCACCATCATGCGTCGTATAGACCTCGGCCAGGAATGGATAGGAGGCCTTCTGCACTTCGATAATTGCTGTCATCTCTTCGAGATGAAGCTGATATGGAATGACTCCGTTATCGCTTGTCTTGAGCTTTCGCATGAAGGTCTGGTCTTCGAACCTCTTGGCAATCTCGAGAATGCTTTCGTCCGCAGCAGCTTTCAGTGCAATCGCGGATTCATCTAATGGCCGCAGTTTGCCGTTGGCATACTTCACCCTGAAGATGCTCAATGTATCTTTCTTGAATTGCTCATATGGCGTGACACCACTCTTTGTGCGAATATCAGTACCGCCTTTAGCACCCAGGTCATATCTTGTATAGCCTTCAGCAGTAGCCGGATCATACTTCATGTGACGATGCTTATGTCCCTTGACAGGCACCTTGGACTTTGGATCGCAGAATTCTTTGCCTTTGAAGAATGTCTTGTACTCAGAAGAATTCTTGCCTGTCTCTTCGTCATTCGGATAATACTTCTTAACCAGCTGTTTTAGGCATTTGAGATCTTCTCGATACCGTCCATATTCGATAATCTTGCTTTTCGAAATAGTGACCGCGCAATCATCTATATCCATTCCCGCAAGCGCCGTCTTGAAGATTCCCGATGCCCAATACACTTCAGCATTAGTGATATGAAGTATGCCCTGCAGCACCACTGAGGAATAAATTGCATTCATCGCTTCGAAAAGCAACTTGTCTTCATCGCCCAAGAGCTCCTTGGCCGCATCTACCTTCTCTTCATCCCCGAAGCTCAACTTGATGTCCTTGTTATCTTCCTTGATATCAAAGATATAAGTCAAATTCGCTTTATAGCCAATGAATGCATCGGCAAAAGCTTTCCCCATCTTCTTCTTATCGGAACTATCGGTTGAGAAGGCTTTTGCTGCAACCTCTTCCTTCTCAGCGCGTCTTGTCTGTGTATCATTCAATGCGGCTTCAAGAACGTCCGTGTCGACAACAGCACCTTTCAGAGGCGATTCCTCATCGAGAGACCCCTGCCAGTCCTCGAAAGCGACAGCAAACTCATCGATAGACTTGCTGATATCGGCATTCTTCGCCGTTAGTGCTGTACCCATATCTTGATAGAGGAAGTTGCCACGCGTCTTCACGATGTTGTGGAAAGCAAGGTAAATGAGACGTATATCGACTTGATTCGTCTGCTGCATGAGCCAGAACCGCAGGTGGTAGATTGTGGGGAACATACCATAGTAGACAGGTTCCGTGATTTCCTTTCCATCGATTATGAGTGGGTGCTTCTTGTTGAAGAGCGGCCAGGTATACTCACCAAATCGCTGCGGATCGTCTTTCCAGAGCCGTGACTGGTTAAGACGAACGAAGAAGTCAGGATCGGTCTTTTCCATCTCTGGCTGAAATATCTGCTGCAGCAGATTGAGTCGCTGCCGGCGCCTATCATAGCGGCGACGCTGTCCACGATATGTCCGCGCTGTAGCAGCAGGTTCAGCGGACGTGAAGAGTCTGCTTCCCCATGTCGGCTTGCCCTTGAATCGATAGAGATTTCCATCCTGATCCGTAACCGCCCAGCCCACAGAACCTGTTCCCATATCGAGGCCGATGTTGTAATGCTCAGCGTTGCGGATATTTGTCATAATACAGGACTTCCTTCCCCTGTGAATTGTCTGAAAAGTGTGCTAGAGTGGCAGCGTCTTGATACCAGTCAGGACGATACTGCGAGTCAAAATAACGGCTTTTGCCTAAAATGTCTCGATTCAATCGAGACGCTCCGGAGGGAGCTATCTGACTTGCATAAGGCATCCAAGCGTTCTTGGATGCCTTTTTCTTTCTGCAGGAGCCCGCTTGCATTTTGGCTGCCATTGCACGAAAGCACGCCAGCACCCCTTTCTTCGCCCAGCAGATTTCAGTCAATTTTATATTGGGCTCCGGACAAGAATGGAGGCATATCAATACTCATGGGTGAACGGCGGGAATTAGGTCCTATCATCCGCTGCGCCGTTCCCTTGCTTACGCATCTCCACGCCAGGCTCAGTTCGCAACAGGAGCTCATTCCAAGAATCAGCAGCGGCGTCAAAGGATATGCAAAGACCTCCTCAGCTCAAAAGCCGAGGAGGCCTACTTGCCATTGCTATCTGCCCTATGCCTACCAGCCACGCCTTCTGGACGCACGGTTGCCGCCGCGGCCCATGCCAGGCATGCCACCCATGCCGGGCATGCCGCCCATCCCTTGCGCCTGTCTCATCATCTGCTGGAGCTGGCGGTTGGAGATCTTGCCGTTCTTCGAAACCTGCTGGGACATCTGGCGCATCTTGCCCATCATCTTGTTCATCTCGCTCCACTGCTTGAGGAGCTGGTTCACTTCCTGGACCGTCCTGCCGGAACCGGCAGCAATGCGCTTTCTCCTCTGGCCATTGATGGTCTTAGGCCGAGCCCTCTCCTCTTTTGTCATCGACCGTATCATGGCCTCGATGCGCTTGAGCTGCTTCTCGTCCTCGATGTCTCCTGCCTGCTTGAGCATGCGCTCGCCACCAGGCAGGGATGCGATGATCTTCTTGACGCCGCCCATCTTGCGGATCTGCTGCATCTGGGTCAGCATGTCGTCCATGGTAAAGCCCTCGCGCAGCATCCTCTCGGCATCTGCAATGGACTGCTCGTCAGCCGTCTTCTGGGCTTGCTCGATGATGCCCACGACATCGCCCATGCCGAGGATGCGCTTTGCCATGCGGTCAGGATGGAAGACCTCGAGGGAATCCGGCTTCTCGCCCATGGACACGAACTTGATGGGCTTGCCGGTCACGGCACGCACCGAGAGGGCACCGCCGCCACGGGCGTCGCCGTCGAGCTTCGACATGATGACACCGTCGAAGTCGACGCGCTCGGCGAAGGTCGAGACGACGTTCACGATGTCCTGGCCGGTCATGGCATCGACGACCATGAGGATCTGATCGGGCTTGACCGCGTCCTTGATGTCGACAGCCTCCTGCATCATCTCTTCATCGATCTGGAGACGCCCTGCCGTATCGACGATCACGATGTCGTTCATGCCGTCGACAGCAGCCTTGATGGATTCCGTTGCGACCTTGACAGCGTCCTTGCCGTCACCACGGTAGACAGGGACGCCGATCTCCTTGCCCAAGGTCTCCAACTGGTCTGCTGCAGCAGGGCGGTGGGTATCGCAGGCAGCGAGCAGGGGCTTGTGGCCCTGGCCCTTCAAGAGGTAGGCAAGCTTCGACGCTGCCGTCGTCTTGCCGGAGCCCTGGAGGCCGACGAGCATGATGACATTGGGCGTCCTGTTCTGGGCAAGCGTGAGCTTCGACTCGGTCGTGCCGAGGAGCTCCGTCAGCTGGTCGAGGACGATCTTCACGACGTTCTGGGACGGCGTGAGCGAGTCCAGGACCTCAGCCGAGAGGCACTTCTCCTTGCAGGAGGCAACGAAGTCCTTCACGACACGGTAGTTGACATCCGCCTCGAGCAGGGCCATGCGGATCTCGCGCATGGCGACATTGATGTCGTCCTCGGTCAGGCGGCCCTTGCCGCGCAGCTTGTCGAGGGTGTCCTGCAGGCGGTCAGAAAGGCTGTTGAACATCTATCGATTCCCTTCGTTCTCTCCCACAAGCGCACGGCAGAACGACAGGGCATCGAAGGACTGGAAATCCTCCGCTCCCTCGCCGACGCCGATGCGGTAGATGGGCAGGTTCAGCTGATGAGAGATGGCGACAGCGATGCCGCCCTT
>AUXO011078872.1_pt1 | contig 10829 bp, 10 predicted proteins | sample 768731 | NCBI WGS metagenome assembly AUXO01 (sample SAMN02715735, study PRJNA202380) | gut metagenome | biome: sheep rumen | host: Ovis aries | place: New Zealand: Palmerston North
TTCTTAATAATAATATATTGTAATCGATTATAATCTTGAGCCTCATCAATAACAACCTGTTTAATGGTATTTTCATATAAGAAGCCTTCTAATCTACCTTTTATGTAAGCAAAAATCAAAGAATCTTCATAATGAAGAATATCAACATCTACAAAAGATTTTACAAACTTCTCATCTAACTTCATTCTACAAAAGTCACTTAAGAAAAATTTTGTCATAATCTTTTTATAATCTTTTTCAAAATTACCGTTTTGATACAAAAGCTTTAAATATGTTTTCTTTTTTGCTAATTTACCTTTATAATTATTAGAACATAATTTTTCTGCTATTTGATCAACCCTTTCAAATAAAGGAAATCGACTATATTTATCATGTAACATACTATTAATTTCTTCTTTTTCAATATAATTCTTTTCGCCTTCTTTAAAAGAATCAGTAAAATGACAATTAGCAATATAATCTTCTAAAAAAGCATCTAAATCATCAATAATTTTATCACTTTGCTTGTATGTAACAAGTTCTGGAGATAATTCTTGATAAGAATAATAACGAGAAACAAAATCAGTAAAACTTTCAACTCCATCATATTCATGAATAAAGTGCTCTAAATAATCTGCAAATGTAGTTTGCAAAGTATTACTTTCACCTAAAGATGGCAAAACATCTGATATATATTCCGCAAAAATATTATTAGGAGAAAATATTAAAAAATTATTGCTATGCAAATTCCTCATACGATATAACAAAAAGGCAATTCGATGAAGAGCCACTGTTGTTTTTCCACTACCAGCAATTCCTTGGACAATCAAATTATTATCCTCTACATTTCTAATTACTTTATTTTGTTCCTGCTGAATAGTATTAACAACATTCTTCATTTTTTCACTTGATTCAGCTGCCAAAACTTCTTGTAAAACTTCATCATTAATACTTAATGAATTATCAAAAACACCAATTAGCTTTTTATTTTCAATTTTATATTGACGTTTTCTCTTTAAAAAGCCCTTATACTCTCCCCCTGGAGCAATATATGAGCAAGGCCCTGTTTCATAATCATAAAACAAACTACAGATTGGACTTCTCCAATCATACAAGATATTATTTCCGTCTTCATCTTTTAAATATGTAAGTGACATATATATATTATAAATATCACCATCTTCATCTTTAAAAACAATACTCGCAAAATAGGGCTTATCTTTAATTTTTAAAAGTCTTTTAAAATATTGTTCCCTTCTAGCTCTTTTATCTTCTTCAGAAGAAGTTGCAGTCATAACTTGTTGCATTTCTCCTTCATCAAAACTATTAGCATTTTCCCACATCATTTTTTTAAATTCCAACAATTCATCTTCATCAGAAACCACAGTCACACCTAACGAATCTACAGTCTTATCTAGAAGTTGCTGCACTTTTTTCAAAATAATAACTTCTTTTTTCATTTCTAAACTTGTAATTGCCATCTTATCACCCTTTTATACTAATAAAAATATAACACAAAAAAAGTTAAAATCGGCATTTTTAGCAAAAACTTTACACAAAAAAATACTATTAAATTAGTATTTCTTGAAAAAAATATATGTTCTCATTTATATGTTATAAGCGTTAACAAGTTCTAAAAACTCTTGTTGTATCTTTTGTAATCTATCTTCACTAACAGCCTCAAATCTAGCAGTGATATTAGGTCCAGTATTAGAATAACGAATTAAAGCCCAACCATCCTCAAAATTAATACGAACACCATCAACATCTAGGAAAGAATATCCACAACTAATAACATATTCCTTTATTTTATTTACAACTTCAACTTTCTTCACATCCGTAGATGGTATTTTTATCTCAGGTGTTGAATAATATTGATTAATTCCTTCTAAAAGTTGATTAATGTTTTTTTCTGTATGAGACATAATTTCAAGTAGTCTTGCTCCTGCATACATACCACTATCAAACCCTGGCCATCTATCTCTAAAATAAATATGTCCAGATAATTCTCCACCAAACGGCATATCATCATCACTCACTTTAGCTCGCATATAAGAATGTCCAGTCCGATAGCAAATACCTTCTGCTCCTAAACGTTCAATCTCATCGCTTAATGTTTTAGAACATTTTACATCATATAAGAATTGTTTTTTCTTTACTTTATTAACAATATCGCGAATAATAATTATCATTAAAATATCAGAGGGAATATATTGACCTGTATTAGACACAACACCCAAACGATCTCCATCACCATCAAATGCAATCCCAACATGCGCTCCAACTTCTAAAACTTTAGTCTTTAACTGTTCTAAATTGGATTCAATAGAAGGGTCTGGATGATGATTTGGAAATGAACCATCACTTTCACCATTAATAACAATTAATTCGATAGGAAACTTTTCATAAATCTTTCGGCAAAAATCAGCAGTAGTCCCATTTCCAGGATCTAATACCACTTTTAATCGTCTAGTTCCAAAATGAAGATTACTTTCATATAAAGATATATAATCTTTTTCAATATTATAAGGAAAAACTTTCCCAGTACCAGAATTGAACTCTCCAACTAATAATTCTTGTAAAAAATTACTAATATCATCACCTTTACAGCAACCAGATTCATCAAAAGAAAACTTCAATCCATTATCATCCTTAGGATTATGGGAAGCAGTAACCATAACTCCACTAGGTATTTCCAAATGAATACAAGCATAGTAAAACATAGGAGTAGTGCAAAGACCCAAAGACATAACATCTACACCTGTCGACTTTATTCCTTCAATAAGAGCAGCATACAAAGCAGGTGATGAAAGACGATTATCATGTCCAACCACACATTTCTTCTTCCCAAGTTTTTGAATATGAGTTCCAAACCCCAATCCAAAAGTATAGGCAGTATTATCATCCAATTCCGTTGGATAAACTCCTCTTATATCATACTCTCGAAAAATATTTTTATTTAAATCCTTTTTATACTGATATTGCATAAAACCTCCACTTTCTATATTGAAACTAAAATAGTATTAAAAAACAATTTTCTATCTATATCAATTTGTACAAATAATTATTCAACTTCACTTAACATTTCTATTTTTGCATATTTTTCTACAGGGAAATTTTCATTATAAGGAACTGTTTCAAAAATTTCTGGCATCTCTCTTTTTAGCAACAACAATAATGGAATAAACATTTGTTGCACAGAAGCATGAGCATGTGAAGAGCAGCGTAAAGTAAGTACATGTTTCCATTGTCTTATATTACAAGTCATAGTAACTTCAGCTGCAGTAGAATGCGGTAAAAGCATTCGTAATTCATCAGCAGTAACGCCATCCAATGACGCTAATTTCATATAACCATCTTCTATACTTTGCATCGTATTTTTCCAAATCTCATATTTTTCTTTATCATCGCTATATACAGGTTCAATAAAATGGATATTATTCGTAAATTTATCTTTTGAATAATTACAATACCTTGTAGACTCAATGGAAAAAGATGTTCCTGCTCTATGCCTTGTTACGTCTTTATAAAGTCCTATATCGCATCGCATTCTTATTGTTAATTTTTCATGTTCTAAAATAGATTCATGCCCACTTTTTATACAATTAGTTAATAGTTTTTTATAACTAGTCGCTGTCACTTTACCTTCTGAACGATAGCAAGTTCTGCAAGCTCTCTCAAGCCTTTTCATAATTTTTACACCATCAAATACTTCACATTGAATAATTGGTTTTACTACTTTCATTTTTATATCTCCTCATACCAAAGTGGATATTCCTTTGTTATTTTTAATACTTCTTGCTCCAATTGACTAAGAATTTTGGTATCTCCACTATTTTTTAATGCCTTAGCTATAATCTTTCCTATTTTAACAAAATCATCTTCCATTAAGCCTCTAGAAGTCATGGCTGGACTCCCAAGCCTAATTCCACTTGTAATCATAGGTTTTTCTGTATCATTAGGAATTGTATTTTTGTTTACCGTAATATGAATTTCATCCAATAACTTTTCAGCTTCTTTACCTGTCAGTCCACAGCCCGACTTCACATCTACTAATATTAAATGATTATCAGTTCCATCTGATACAATGTGGAATCCTTCCTTCTTTAAAGTGTCACTCAATGCCTTTATATTTAATAAAACTTGCTGCTGATATTTCTTAAATTCTGGCTGTAAAGCCTCATAAAAGCATTGGGCTTTCGCAGCTATTACATGCATTAAAGGACCACCTTGAATCCCTGGAAAAATAGTTTTGTCTATTTTCTTTGCAATTTCTTCATCATTTGTAAGAATCAAACCACCTCTAGGACCACGAAGAGTTTTATGCGTAGTAGTAGTCACCACATGAGCATACCCAATTGGTGACGGATGCAATCCAACAGCAACTAGCCCCGCAATGTGAGCCATATCAACCATCAAATAAGCATCAACCGAATCAGCAATATCTCTAAATTTTGCAAAATCAATAATTCTTGAGTATGCTGAAGCTCCCGCAATTATCATTTTTGGTTTTTCTAACAATACTTTTTTTCTTAAAGCGTCATAGTCTATCTGCTCATTCACAACATTTACATCATAATCAACAATTTCATAATCTTGACCACTAAAAGACATTTTATGACCATGTGTCAAATGCCCACCATTAGATAAGTTCATACCCATAACTTTATCACCAGGTTTCAATAAAGCACGATAAACAGCCATATTAGCAGACGAACCAGAATGAGGCTGAACATTAGCAAATTTAGCCCCAAAAAGCTTCTTAGCATATTCTCTAGCCTTCTCTTCAAAAATATCAATATAATCACATCCACCATAGTATCTCTTAGAAGGATACCCCTCAGCATATTTATTTGTTAAAATACTTCCTTGCAATTTTAAAACATCATTTGATACATAATTTTCTGATGCAATAAGTTCAATATTATTCTCTTGTCTTTGCCTTTCTTTAATTAATGCATTTTTTAAAATACTATCCATTTTGTTCACTTCCCATTTCAATTAAATTATCTATAATCATGGCAACCGTCATTGGTCCTACACCACCTGGATTTGGAGTAATAAAGGCCGCCTTTTCCTTCACATTATCAAAATCAACATCACCAACTATTTTTTCAGAAATCTTGGATATTCCAACATCAACCACAACCACATTTTCTTTTACCATATCAGCTGTTACAATATGTGGAACACCACAAGCAGCTATAACAATATCCGCATTTTTGGTAATATCCTTAATATTTTTAGTTTTGGAATGACATAAAGTCACTGTTGCATCTGCATTTTCTAATGCCAAAGCTAATGGCTTACCAACAATATTTCCCCGCCCTATAATAGCAACATTGGCACCATTTAAGCATATATCATATTCCCGCAACAAGCAAAGAATCCCTTTAACCGTACAGGGTAATATTCCTTTTTTATTTAAATAAAGACTATAGATGTTTTCTCTCGTAAAACCATCAACATCTTTACTTGATAAAATATGAGAACTGCATTTTCCAAAATCTAAATTATCAGGCAACGGGCTCTGCAAAATAATCCCTGTCACAGTGTTATCTTGATTAAAATAATCAATAATCTGAATAATTTCTTCTTCATCAGTTGGAGGATTAATCTTCCTATAAACAACTTTTATTCCGACTTTTTCGCAAGCCTTTATCTTGTTTTTTATATAAACATTACTAGCTAAATTATCACCAACTTGTATAATAGCTAATGTAAGATGCAAATTTTCATTTCTTATTTTTTCTTTTGCTGTTTCTAAAATTTTTGCCTTCAACATCAATCCATCTAAAATCAAACAATTCACCTTCTTTCAATATTAACTAAATAAATGAAATCTAACCTTTTTTATTGTACCAAATCTTTTGCAAAATGTCAGTAATTTTTATGCGAATCATTTTCAATCGCTAATTTTCAATAACAATATTTATTAATTTAAATTTACATTTTTTGCAAAACAAAAGGAAAAAATCTTTCAACAGACTTTTCCCAAAATTTTATTTTAATATATTAATAGTATTAAACACCAAATATTATAATTAAACTGTTCTAATTATTGTTTACACTACTATTTTGTTCATCATCTTCATCCTCATCATCATCAGAATCTTTTCTTAATGCATTTGCTGCTATTCCTGCCGTACCTAAAACAGCCCCCATTGCAGCAGGTAAAACATAATCTCCTACTGATTTTTTATCCACTCCAGTATTTGGAATTGATGGATATTCAGAAAAGGCTCTAACATCATTTTCATGACTAATTGGCGTTACAGTCTGCGCTGGAGTAATAATTTCTACTGGCGTTGGATCTTGAATAATTTCCTTTTCTGGAGGTGACGTTTGAACTGGTGGCGTTTGTACTGGCGCTTTAGATGGTGTTGGCGTTATATTTGTGATTTTCTCTGGGTTTTTAGCTCCTCCATCTGTTGACGCTGCTGGGGTCTTAGATGGCGTTGGGGTCTTAGATGGTGTTGGTGTCTTAGATGGTGTTGGGGTTCTAGATGGTGTTGGAGTCTTAGATGGTGTTGGTGTTCTAGATGGTGTTGGAGTCTTAGATGGTGTTGGTGTTCTAGATGGTGTTGGAGTCTTAGATGGTGTTGGTGTTCTAGATGGTGTTGGTGTTCTAGATGGTGTTGGTGTTCTAGATGGTGTTGGTGTTCTAGATGGTGTTGGTGTTCTAGATGGTGTTGGTGTTCTAGATGGTGTTGGTGTTCTAGATGGCGTTGGTGTTCTAGATGGCGTTGGTGTTCTAGATGGCGTTGGCGTTCTAGATGGTGTTGGCGTTCTAGATGGCATTGGCGTTCTAGATGGCATTGGCGTTCTAGATGGTGTTAATATTCTTGTTCTTGATGGTGTTAATATTCCTGTTCTAGATGGTGTTAATATTCCTGTTCTTGATGGTGTTGATATTCCTGTTCTAGATGGTGTTAATATTCCTGTTCTAGATGGTGTTGATATTCCTGTTCTAGATGGTGTTGATATTCCTGTTCTAGATGGTGTTGATATTCCTGTTCTAGATGGTGTTGATATTCCTGTTCTTGATGATGTTGATATTCCTGTTCTTGATGGTGTTGATATTCCTGTTCTTGATGATGTTGATATTCCTGTTCTTGATGGCGTTGATATTCCTGTTCTTGATGTAGTACGCATCTGAGTGGTCCTAGAACCAAGAACAGATCTGGTTCCAAAGTTTTCATCTAAAGCACTATCTATCATAGCCTGCCTGCTAGCAATAACAGCAGCCGCTGATAAAGCCTGCTTAGCATAATTATTAATACGTTGAGTACATGAATCACAACTTGCCCTTACCTCAGTAGCCTGATTTACTAAACTTCCCAAATCTTCTCCACCACTAACTTTGGCAAAAGTTTTTCTTGTAATTTTCTTTGTAATCGTCTCGCCATTATCTAATTCACGAGTTACATAATTAACCTTTCTCTCTGCTTCTAGTTCTTGTCCATCCCAAGCCTTCAAAGCTTCATACTGACTATTTAAATTTGAAAGTTGGCTTAATAATGTTTCTATTTTAGCTTTTTCAGCCGAAACACTAGCCGACACTCCTCTTGCACCTGCAGCAATACCAGAAGGACTAACTTGCGACATCTAAATCACCTCCTCTTCTACTCTTTCTTCAAAAGAAACTGTCACCTTTACTCCCTGTACACTATTAGCAACTTTCTCTAAACTACTTATCCCATCTTCTAACTTTCTTGCCTCTCTCATCATTTTACTAACAACATCCCTACCATTAACACTGTCCCACTCATCACGTAAATCACCTGCTGAATATGAAACGTTAGACCTATTAGGTGCATTTACTTGACTCGCACTACTATTAAATTGATTTGCTTTTTCCTGTAATTCTCCCTTAGTCATACTTATTCCTTTCTAACAAAAAATAATACCAATATAGTATTATTTAATGTTTTACATGTCTTAATCTAACATTGAATCATCAATATTGGCTTGATTCTTTTTAATTGTATCATTACTTTCTTCAGCACTTTGCCTAGCTTTAGTAAATATTGCTTCTAAGTCTCTCTTTAGCTCATCAATTCTGAATCTTTGAGCTCTAATTGAACGAGTAATTGATTCACTTTGAAGAGCTCCACTAACCTTCTCATAATTGTCAAGTATATTTTCACCTGTTTTTATTAAAGGCTCAGTAAAATCTTTTTGTATATACTCAATCGCTTTATCTATGGCCGTTGCTGAAACATTATTCATATTATCCATTTTTATCTCTCCTTATGCATTATTAATTTCATTTAGTGCAGGAATAACTGTATCCTGAAAGTTATCAATTTTCGAACTAAGATAATTAATATACTCTTGAAAATTTTCCGTCGTAAATTCTCTTAATTCTCTAACAGCCTCTGCACCACCGATAGTGTTCCACTCTTTTGACAATGTAGTATCAATATACTCAAGCAATTTTGATTGATTATTTTTATTAGCTTCATTTTCCTCCCTCATTGCATCAACTGATTGTTGAAGCGTAGGAATATCGAAAGACAATGTATCATTCATCATATCACCTCCATATAACTTTCTTATAAATTAATTGTATAAATTTTTTGGGGGATTGTAAAGATTTTTTTACAAAAATCTAATAAACCCATGAAGTAATATTAAAAAAATAAAAAGAATAACTCAACAAAACACTATCAAAAAAAGCAAAAAAAACGCTCTCATTAATTTTTTCCTTTTTTATAGCTTCTTTTACACTTTTTTGACATCAAAGCCTTTATCTTGGCCAAGAAAAGTAAAATACTTTGATTAAAATCCAGTAATTATAATATCTAACAAGCTATTAAACAAATCAATGTTATCCTTAATTTCTAAAAAATAGTCCCTGTTAAGAAAATAACGTTTCTTCTTTTTTGTATTGATTTGAAATATATAAAATAATACAAATGGTATACAATACTGTAGTAGCAACAATAATAAATAATGATTGATAATCTACATTATTCATGACAACATTATTCAATAAAGCCCCACAATTAGCAATTGGTATTAAATTAAAAATAAAATTATCTATTTCCATCATTTTAAGAAAATACGGAATCATTGGCAATAGTGAAATAAATTGAAGAGAAGATTGTGCTTCTTTATATGTTTTAGCTTTTCCCGCCAGAGCCATACAGATTCCTGCTGATAAAAGGGAAGCTAAAAAAATAATAAATATGACAAGAAGAACAATCCATATATCTGTATTAAATCCAACTTCTTTATAAGATTTAAATAACTCTTTTCCTATAGATATAGTAGGAATTGATAATAAATAAGACATAACACCAACAATAAAAGCTAAAATAGAAGTAGCTAAGTATTTTCCTAATATCAAATCAACTGTTTTTACTGGAAAAGTAAGAATCGTCTCTAATGTCCCCCTTTCTTTTTCTCCAGAAGTAGCGTCAGTAACTACTACAACGCACACCATAACGACAATCATAATTAAATAAGTAATAACCAAACTAAAGATAATTGTACTAATAACACTAGAATCATTTTTTACTAAAGATTCCCCTTCAATAACAATATTATGAAATATCTTATCTGGATTAATATTATTTTTTAGCAATTCATAGGTACCTAGCATTCTACTATAAGAGTCCAAATAAGAGCTAGCTAAAGAATAAACAATTTCTCCGCTATTTTGAGAATCATCATAATAAATTTTATAAGTATAATCCATCTTTACAATATATCCAGCTATCTCATTATTCTCATAAGCACTCTCTAACTCTTCTTTGGTAGAATATTTTTTTACAGAAAAATTTTCTATTTCCTGAATAATACTTTTTTCTTCTTCAGTTAGTGTATAATTTACTCCTACTATATATTTAGATTCATTTACAGAATCAAATAACATACCAAACAACAATAAAATAAAAGGAATTAATAAAGGATATATAATCAATTTATGAAGAGACTTTTTATCACGAACAACACCTCTTAATTCTTTAAATATAGTAATTTTAATATTACTCCATTTCATTTTTATCCTCCTCTATCAATTGAAAAAAAGCATCTCTTATATTACTTGTCTGTGTATCTTTTTCTATTTTTTTTGGAGTTCCAAAAGCGACAATCTCACCTTTATTAAGAAGAATAACTTTATCACAAATGTTCTCTGCTTCTTCCATATAATGTGTTGAATAGATAATACACTTCCCTCTATTCCTTTCTTCTTTAATAAAATCTAAAATAATTTGACTAGAAATAATATCTAATCCAGAAGTTGCTTCATCTAATATATAATAATGTGGTTCATGCAGAACACATCTTGCAATACCAACCCGCTGTACTTGTCCTGTAGATAAACTACCTATTCTTTGATTTTTGAAAGATTCCATATCAAATCTTTTAACAACTTCATTAATTTTTTCTTCTGTTTTTTTCTTATCCATTCCATAATATCTTGCACACATCTTTAACAATTCAACACAAGAGATATCTTTATAAAGCTTTGTATTACCGGATAAAAATGAAATATTCTTCTTTATTTCAATTTCATCTTTTTTATATGTTTTTTTTCCTATAAATACGTCCCCATCCGTAGGTTTCATAATCCCAGCTAAAATACGAAGAAGAGTTGTTTTGCCAGCTCCATTTGGTCCTAACAAGCCAAGAATTTCTCCATCTTCCGCTTGAAAAGAAATATCCTTATCAGCAAAAAACTCACGATTTTTCTCTTTTGTATCTCTTCGCACAAATTTTTTTGAAACTTTTCTTACCTCAATCATACTTTCTTATTCAAACTCCTTATATTTATTTTTTTTCTTTCAAAATAACTGTTTTTCTCTTATCTTCATAATAATATTCAAAATTATATGCAA
>AUXO014904491.1_pt1 | contig 10828 bp, 7 predicted proteins | sample 768731 | NCBI WGS metagenome assembly AUXO01 (sample SAMN02715735, study PRJNA202380) | gut metagenome | biome: sheep rumen | host: Ovis aries | place: New Zealand: Palmerston North
GCACATTTCCCGATAGACGATATAACACTTGGAAATTCAATAGAGACCAATGCTTTACAAGTCTGCAGAAGAGAATCATTAATAATACTGACACCAGTCGGGATATTAATGGAGGTAATGTTTACACAACCTTCAAAAACTCCGCTGCCTAATTCAGTGATTGTGTTGGGAAGAACAATTTCAGTCAATGATGTGCAGTTATGAAAGGCATGACGTTGTATCGTCTGCATGCCCGATGGAAAATTTATGGACGCCAATTTGACGCAGCCCTCAAAAGCGCGTTCACCGATAATCTGCATCTTGGATGGGAGTGTAATAGTCTGGAGGTAACGACAATTCTCAAATGCCATGATATCAATGAGTTCAAGATAGCTCGATAAATTGACTGTCTTTAATTTCGGACATATTGCGAATGCTCTGGCTCCAATACGTGTCACTGGACAACCTAACGCCATGTCCCTGATATTGGCTGTAGTCAGTGCCGAAGATGTCGTTCTTATCATGGTAGTGAACGTTCCAAATCCTGACCTGGCATAGAGCAAGCATTCATATTCTGCCGACTGTGCAAGACAATTGTACGTTACGCACACGAAGGGCAGCAATAACGCAAAGAACCTCTTTCTAATAGCATCTGTCACCATATACGCGCATTACTTTACTAAAGAATCTTACTTTTTTATTTTATTAACTGCGACAAATATACGAAAAAAAAAATAAGAACTCCACTTTTTCCAGTTTTTTTCATCACGAAGAAACAAAATTTTTATCGCGATGAAATAAAATTTTCATCGCGATAAAAATTCACTTGTATCGAGGTACAAAAAATTCCCCCTTCACAATAGGCTGTGGGGCTTATTCTGTGGATTTTCTTTTTTGCGTCCGTGCAGAGATGTTATTGAACACTGCTACACGAAGGCAAACATCAATTAGCCATTTCGGATATAAATTTTATACGGACTAATCGGATTTCTTCTTCTGTATAGTCTTCACCCAATTCCTCAATAGCATCATCGACGGAATCGGTTTCCGACTCCTTGAAATAATCATAAATTTCAGAGACGCGGTCTTCATCCATAACGTCATTGAGGAAATAGTCTATATTCAATTTTGTACCGGAGTAGACGATTGTCTCTATCTCATCCAGCAGTTCGTCAAACTCCACACCGTTGGCGTTGGCGATATCGTCAAGGGCGATTTTTCTGTCGATGCTCTGTATGATGCTGACTTTTATTTTAGACTTGTTGGCGACAGTACGGATACGGAAATCGGCCGGACGCTCAATATCATTTTCCTCACAATGTCGTTTAATCAATTCGCAGAATTCCTTACCGTATTTTTTTGCTTTGCCCATACCGACACCCGGGATGTTCTGCAGTTCTTCAATGGATATCGGATAAGTTGACGACATTGCCTCAAGTGACGGATCCTGAAAAATGACATAAGGAGGCAGGTTGTACTTTTTGGAGAGTTCCTTTCTCAGTTCCTTCAGCATTTGATACAATGTAGGGTCAACGGCTGAAGCACCACCTGTCGGTATGTTCTCTATCGTCTCCTCTTCGTCAAAATCGCGGTCCTCGACGATCTTAAACGACTCAGGCTTCTTCAAGAATGCGTGTCCCTTCTTTGTTACCTTCAGGACACCTGAGTTCACAATGTCCTTTTCAAGATAACCGGCGACACAGGCCTGTCGGATGACTGCGGTCCAGAGCGTCTGCTCTTCAATGTTGCCACTGCCGAACGTCTCGAGCGTGTTGTGCTGATGAGAGACAATAGCATCCGTTTCCTTACCTATAATAATATCTTTAATATAATCTTCGTCAAAGTTCTCTTTGACGGCTAAAACTGTCTCTATGACAGTCTGTACTTCTTCTTTTGCTTCCACTTGTTTATGAGGATTAAGACAGTTATCACAATTCTTACAATTATCAGTCTCGTACTCTTCTCCGAAATAATGGAGCAAGAGTTTTCTTCTGCATACCGAAGACTCTGCGTAGCACACAGTCTCCTGCAGGAGTTGTTTACCTATTTTTTGTTCATTAAGAGGTTTATCTTCTATAAATTTTTCTAATTTCTGTAAGTCTTTTTTAGAATAAAAAGCGATGCACCTACCTTCTCCGCCGTCTCTACCGGCACGGCCGGTTTCCTGATAGTAACCTTCCAGGCTCTTCGGAAAATCATAATGGATGACAAAACGTACGTCAGGTTTGTCAATACCCATACCGAAAGCGATTGTAGCAACGATGACATCGATGCGCTCCATAATAAAATCGTCCTGAGTCTTACTTCGGCTGACCGGGTCCATTCCCGCATGATATGACGCTGCTTTGATACCGTTGGCAACAAGGACCTCCGCCATCATTTCGACTTCCTTGCGGCTAAGACAATAGATGATACCGCTTTTCCCTTCGTTGTTTCTTATGAATTTGACGATTTCCTCGTTCACCCTTGCAGTCTTGGGGCGCACCTCATAATACAAGTTGGGCCTGTTGAACGAGCTTTTATACTCTACAGCATCCATGATACCGAGATTCTTTTTAATATCAGCGCTGACCTTCTCTGTAGCCGTCGCCGTCAAGGCTATAATGGGAGCCCTGAATATCTTGTCTATCGTAGAGCGTATATTTCTGTACTCCACACGGAAATCATGGCCCCATTCAGAGATACAGTGCGCTTCGTCAATAGCATAGAAAGATATGTTCATCTGCCTGAAGAATTCCCAGTTATCTTCTTTTGTCAGCGTTTCAGGCGCCAGATACAACATCTTTGTCACACCTGAAAGCACATCTTCCTTGACTTTCTCCAATTCGGGCTTGGACAAGGTTGAATTCATGAAATGAGCGATGCTGTCATCTTCCGACAGCGCACGTATCATGTCCACCTGATTCTTCATCAGGGCAATCAGAGGAGAAATGACAATAGCGGTCCCGTTCAGCAGCAGGGCCGGAAGCTGGTAGCACAATGATTTACCTCCTCCAGTAGGCATAAGCACAAAAGAGTCTTTTCCCGCCAAAACATTCTTGACGATTGACTCCTGCTCGCCCTTAAAGGTATCAAATCCAAAATATTTCTTTAAGGCTTCAACCAATGATCCTTTCTCTTTCATGAATACCTCTTATCGTGAGAACCGGCTGCCGTCAGCTCTCACATAAGACAAAGATATAAAAAAAAATCTGAAATAAAATATTATCTGAAAAAAATGATAATATTTATTGCAATAACGTTGACTTTAGATGTTCTTTGGCGTATTTTTCAGTCACGACGAAACTCCGCTTTGTCGATGACGGCAAGGTAAACATGGCTTCAGTCATAATTGACTCTACTATTGAACGTAGGCCACGGGCACCCAACTTGTACTCCAGTGCTTTATCCACGATGAAGTCCAAAGCTTTTTTGTCAAAAGACAATTTTATGCCGTCCATTTCCAACAATTTTTCATACTGTCTTACGATGGAGTTCTTTGGCTCAAACAATATTTTTTGCAATGCTTCCTTGTCCAGCGGGTCCAACGCGCACAACACAGGCAGTCGCCCTATCATTTCCGGAATGAGGCCATAGCTTTTGAGATCCTGCGGCTGAATGTAGCGCATCAGATTGTTTTGGTCGACACGATGCCTGTTTCTCACCGAATCAAAACCGATGACGTGTGTGTTCAGACGCTGCGCGATTGTGCGCTCTATACCATCAAACGCACCGCCGCAGATAAACAATATCTGTCTGGTATCCACCTGGACATAGCTCTGGTCCGGATGCTTGCGCCCGCCTTTGGGCGGAACGTTGACAATAGACCCTTCCAGAAGCTTGAGTAAAGACTGCTGCACGCCTTCCGCGCCGACATCTTTGGTTATTGACGGGTTATCCTGTTTTCTTGCAATCTTGTCAATCTCGTCGATAAACACAATACCCCGCTGCGCCTGTTCTACATTATAATCAGCGACCTGCAGCAGGCGAGAAAGTATTGACTCAACATCCTCACCGACGTATCCTGCCTCAGTAAAGACCGTAGCATCGACAATAGTAAACGGCACTTGCAGCATCTTGGCGATAGTACGTGCCAAAAGTGTCTTTCCCGTACCTGTGGCACCTACCATAATGATATTGGATTTCTCTATCTCGACGGAATCGTCATCCAACTTCTGCCCCAACCTTTTATAATGGTTGTAGACAGCTACAGACAAACACTTTTTCGCATCATCCTGCCCTATGACATATTGATCCAAAAAAGCCTTAATCTCCTGAGGCTTGGGAACTGATTTATAGTTCGGTACGTTAGGAACAGGTGAAATTGTTGCCAAAGATTCTTCGGCGATGAGGCTGGCCTGCTTGGCACATTCATCGCAAATCATGCCATACAGACCCTCTATGAGAATTCTCACATCTTCCCTCTTGCGTCCGCAGAAGGCACAGACATTTCTTTTGTTTTCTGCCATTAATCTTTATGCACCACTACTCTATCCACCATACCATAGTCACACGCTTCCTGTGCCGTCATCCAGTAGTCTCTGTCGCAATCTGCGGCAACAGTATCATAGTCTTTATGAGCGTGTGTAGCGATAATCTGCGTCAGTTCCACCTTCAGTTTCTGTATCTCACGCGCCGTGATTTCAATATCGGAAGCCTGTCCCTGTACACCGCCCAGCGGCTGATGTATCATCACACGGCTGTGTTTGAGTGCGGAACGCTTGCCCTCCTTACCGGCCACAAGCAATACTGCCGCCATAGACGCCGCCATACCCGTACACATCGTTGATACGTCACACTCAATAAATTGCATCGTATCATATATGCCCAATCCTGCACTGACGGAACCGCCAGGAGAGTTGATATACAGGCTGATGTCTCTTGTCGGGTCCACAGAATCCAGATAAAGCAATTGTGCCTGAAGCGTGTTGGCTGTATAATCATCTATCGGCGTACCTAAAAAGATGACTCTATCCATCATCAGTCTGGAGAAAACGTCCATTTGAGTAACATTCAACTTACGTTCCTCCAATATGTATGGATTTAGATATGTGTTTTGTGCTTTCACTACATCATCTAAAACCATACTGTTGATTCCGAGATGACGTATCGCAAATTTTTCAAAATCGTTCATTTATTTGTTTTCAAACAAAGCGTTAAATTTGTCTACGGTAATCTTTTTATTCTGCAACTTCACTGCAGCCTTGACGGCTTTCGTCAATTCTATCTCTATTGCACGGCTTACCAAACGCTGGGCTTGTTTCTCATCTTTAAGCATCTCGCTTGCATAGTTCTCAAGATACTCGTCAGGAACATTATTCAGGCCATACTGCGCAAACTGGCTCTTTGCCACAAGTTTAGCAGCCGACTTGATTTGCTCATCCTCAATCTTGACGTTCAGTTGTTTCAGCAATTTGGAGCAAATCAGGGACCACTCATGGTCTTTGACGGTTTCGGCAAAGTTTTCCTCAATATGCTTTTTCTGTTCGTCGTCTTTCGCATTGAGCAGCATCTCGCGTTTCATGATTTCCTCAGGGAACTTCACTTCACCGACTTTGTTCAGGCAATAGTCTTTAACGTCAATGATAAATTTAAAGTTGCTGTCCTCTTCGTACACAGACTCCATCTCAGACTTGATACGGGCACGGAACTCCTCCTCCGTCTTGACTGCGTCTTTTCCGAAGACCAAATCAAACAACTCCTGATTCAAGTCAGCGAGTTTCATACGGGAGATACTTGTAATCTCGTACTTGAAATCTCCTGTATGCTCCCCCACTTCCTCTTTCTTTATTTTCAGCAAAGCAGCAATCTCTGTGTCCTTACCGCTATATGCCTTGGAGACGTTGAAAGTAATTTCTCCCTTTGTCGCGCCGGCAAACTTTTTCTTCTGAGTATCGTTGGTAAAATATTTAGGCATGATGCTGACGTTCTCAATCTTCAAGCCGTCCTCTTTTTCAACACCTTTCTTCTGCATCTCGACAAGGTTACCACGGAGCATGTCGCCGTCCTCATAAGACTCCACCTCCTCAAACTTGCCGTTGCGGCGGCGGTATGCGTCTACCTGAGCGTCAACCTGCTTGTCGTCTACATCTATATTATAATATACGATTTTGTCCTTGTCTGACAATTCGATGTCGAACTGAGGAGCAAAACCTAAATCAAAGTGCATCTCAAAGTCATCGGCTTTCTCCACATCAATCTTCTCTTCGTCCTCAGCTGTCAGCGGAGAAGTGATTAAATCAAGCTTCTGCTCTTCTATATATTTGTTAATGCTCTCAGAAATCAGTTTCTGGAGTTCCTCCGCCTTGACTTCCATTCCATACATTTTCTGGATAAGGCCGATGGGTACCATACCCGGGCGGAATCCCGGCATCTTTGCCTGCTGTTTGATTTTCTTCAGTGACTTCTGTACTTTCTCTTCATAGTCGGCTTTAACAATTTTAATGGTTAATTTACCATTAACCTCGTCAACTTTTTGCAATGAAATATCCATATTCTATATTCTATATTATTTATTTTCACACGAAATTAGGTGCAAAGATAACACTTTCTTTTTTTATAAATTAATTATTTTGAATGTTTCGCCACTCGCAATCTTTTTCTCGCGGCAATTATTCCCCATATACGTCTCAATCTTCAACGTACAGGACTTCTCCGTCATATCCGAATTTTATATGCGACGGGAGGTATGTCGCACTCTCAGCATGTAGTCCTGCAGAATGGGCCAAATGGATAATCCGCACACACGAAGCGCCCAGTTTCTGAGACAAAGACACAGCGTCCTCAATAGTCTGATGGGTAGTGTGCATCCTGTGTCTCAGTCCGTTTATAATCAGGCACTCTACGCCTTCAAGCAGTTTCAGGCTTTCCTCCGGTGCGCTCTTCATATCTGTTATAAATGCCATCTTCCCTATCCTATATCCCAATATCGGCATTTCTCCGTGCAAGACTTCTATGGGCATTACGGACAGCGGCTCCCCGCCGGACCGCTCAACAAGAAATGGTCTGCCAGCCTCAACGGCATTTAATTTCAGATGAGGCACACGCGGTCTCTCCACTGTGTCAAAGCTGTATGGCATCTGGCGGCGTACGACATTGAGCGTCCGCTCTAATCCGAACACATCAAGCCGGGCCTGTTCACTGAACGGGCGCAAATCGTCCAACCCGCCGATGTGGTCATAGTGCTCGTGTGTCAGCAAGACGGCATCTATGGGTTTGAAGGGCAATTTGAGTATTTGCTGACGAAAATCAGGTCCGCAGTCCACCAAGAGCCTGCAGCTGTCTGTCTCTATCAATACCGACGTCCGCAAGCGCTTGTCCCTGATGTCATCAGACAGACACACACTGCACTGACAGCCTATTTGCGGCACGCCGGAACTCGTCCCTGTTCCCAACAGCGTAATCTTCATGTTATATCGCTTAGTTTTTCATTTTATACAGCATCCACTCGCCGTATCCTTTCTGACGGAAGAACAAGAGAGACAAAAATCCATTGGAAGAACCCTCCAAGGCTACCACGCGGTATTTCTTGTTCTCCATTTTCTGGCCGTAATTGATGTTATAATAGTATTCGTGAGGCAACTCCGGACGGAACGACGGCCATTGCTCCGCCTCTATCATTCCCGTCAGCGTCTCAATATCATCTTCAGGATCAGGCATAGATATTTCTATCTTGGATGCGACATGAGATATCTGATACAGCGAGTCGGACACAAAACGGTCAAAAAAGAGTATAAAATCCCGTTCATGATACTCGTCCAAACCATATTCGCGCATCTTTCTCAATTTCCACTGGTTTTCTTCGCGGGAGAAGAAATAATCTTTTACCCGCTCGTCAATCATATCAACATATTCAACGGTCACCCTGTCCACATCCTTACTCTTCTCAAGGTCGAGCGATGATTCGTTTTCAAAAAAGACGGTATAAAACTCCTGACGCGTGTACATCGCGTTATACCGCCATTGCTCAGGCTTCACATAAGTCATTTTGCCGTCCCGCTCATATGGCAGCGGGAATACAATCCTTTCTTTCTGATGTCTCGGGCTTATTGTGAAGGAATATATAAAATCGTTGAAATATTCGTCAGCCGTCTTGGGTATCACTGCATCGTCCATAATAGAATCGGCAGGCACAATCTCCGCGCTGTCAGCAGAATCAGCTGCAACCGTGTCACTGACACCTGCATCCGAAGGTACACTCTTTCCGCCACATGAAAAAAGGCAAAGCAGCACAATCGCGAAAAACAGCGTATAAACTGTTCTAAACAGATATTTCACTCTCAACATCTCAATTTTAATGCAAATTTAACACCTTATCCCCATTTAATCAAACGATGAAGCCGATATTTTCTCCAATCCGGTACAACAAACCGCAACAAAACTATAATTGTTATATGCGTCTGTCATCTCAAGTTCTCAATTTCCGCTGCCACGGAGCCTCCGGGATGCGAAACAAATCAGCACTATGCAGGTCGGGAAATTGTTTTCAACGCGATATGTCGTCTGTTCCATAGGATGGAACTTACATTCCAGCGGACGGAACTTACGTTCCATCGGCTGGAACATAAAATTATTCGAGACAATGCCGTGCATACCTCCGCATGATTGCGTGATGACTTCACCGGGACTGTGACTCAATTAACTTTCATATTGATATAAAAGCAGAAGAAGGCGCATATGTAAAGAAAAAATCGTACCTTTGTCATTAGTTTAAATGTAAATACAATATATAAAATATCAACACATGAAAAATTCCATCAACCAATTAAACCATGCGGCTGATAACATCAGGATACTTGCCGCATCAGCAGTAGAAAATGCCAAGTCAGGTCATCCGGGCGGTGCTATGGGCGGTGCTGACTTTATAAATGTCCTATATTCAGAATATCTGACATACGACCCGGCAAACCCTACATGGAAATGCCGCGACCGTTTCTTCCTTGACCCGGGCCACATGGCACCCATGCTGTACTCTGTCCTGGCTCTTTCAGGCAAATTCACTATAGACGAGCTGAAGAACCTGCGCCGTTGGGGATCACCTACGACGGGACACCCCGAACTGGACGTAGCCCGCGGTATAGAAAACACATCAGGACCGCTCGGGCAGGGTCACGTTTTCGCCGTAGGCGCAGCCATCGCAGCTAAATTTCTTGCAGCCAATCTCAAAAATGCCTCTTACGACAAAGAGCGCATCTACGCATACATCAGCGACGGTGGCGTACAGGAAGAAATCTCACAAAGTGCAGCCCGTATAGCCGGCCACCTTGGGCTGAACAACCTGATAATGTTCTACGATTCCAACGATATACAACTCTCCACGGAGTGCAACGAGGTTACTTCAGAGAATACGGCGATGAAATACCGCGCCTGGAACTGGAACGTCATCAACATCAACGGCAACAATGCAGAAGAAATACGTCAGGCTCTTGACGCCGCATTGGAAGAAAAAGAACGCCCCACCCTCATCATCGGCAAATGTATCATGGGCAAAGGTGCCCGTAAGGAGGACAACACTTCTTATGAGAACAACTGCAAGACCCACGGAGCGCCTCTCGGTGGTGAAGCATACAGAAACACCGTCAAGAACTTAGGCGGTAACCCTGACGACCCGTTCGTCATCTTTGAGGACGTGAAAGAACTCTACGCAAACCGTCAGAGCGAATTGAGCGCCATCGCCGCTCAGCGCCATGCAGAAGAAGAGGCTTGGGCTAACGCAAATGCAGAATTGGCAAAAAAAGAAGCAAGCTGGTTTACCGGCAAGATTGAGGCTGACATCGATTGGAATGCCGTAGAGGTCAAGAGCGGTATGTCAACACGCGAGGCTTCCCGTGCCGTCCTCGCCGAACTGGGTAAAAAGGTAGAAAACCTCATCGTTTCATCTGCCGACCTGAGCAACTCCGACAGAACTGACGGATATCTCAAACAGACCCACAGTATCGTAAAGGGTGACTTCTCCGGAAAATTCCTGCAAGCCGGTGTCAGTGAACTCGCTATGGCATGCATCTGCATCGGTATAGAGCTCCACGGAGGTGTGCATGCAGCATGCGGAACATTCTTCGTATTCTCCGACTACATGAAACCGGCAGTGCGTATGGCTGCCCTGATGGGCGTACCTGTCAAGTTTATATGGTCGCACGACAGTTTCCGCGTCGGAGAAGACGGACCTACACACGAACCCATAGAGCAAGAAGCGCAAATAAGGCTGATGGAGAAAGTACACAACCATAAAGGTCAGCCATCGCTCCTCGCATTGCGCCCTGCAGACACCTATGAGACTGTGACTTGCTGGAAGCTTGCCCTTGAGAACACACAGACCCCGACAGCCATCATCCTGACCCGTCAGAACATCGTAGACCTGCCTGCGGGCACAGACTACAGCCAAGTCTCCAAAGGCGGGTACGTAGTATGCTCCGACGAGAAGCCACAGATAGTTCTTGTAGCCAGCGGATCAGAGGTTTCCACACTGGCTCAGGCTGGCGAGCTGCTTAAGAAAGACGGCATACAGTTCCGTCTGGTAAGCGTTCCGTCGGAAGGTTTGTTCAGAAGCCAAAGCAAAGATTACCAGACATCTGTACTGCCAACCGGCATCAAGCGTTTCGGTCTGACCGCAGGACTGCCCGTAAACCTGGAAGGATTGGTCGGCGAAAACGGCAAGGTCTTCGGCGTAAGCACCTTCGGATTCTCCGCGCCATACAAAGTTCTGGACGAGAAATTAGGCTTCACGCCTGAACAGGTATATGCACAGATTGTAGCACTTCTGAAATAACACTCTAAAATGGAAATAAAGATAACCAAAATCGGTCTGGCCTCTGACCATGCCGGATATGACCTGAAACAAGCCGTCAAAAAATTCTTGGAGGACAAAGGTGTC
>AUXO018711535.1_pt1 | contig 10827 bp, 9 predicted proteins | sample 768731 | NCBI WGS metagenome assembly AUXO01 (sample SAMN02715735, study PRJNA202380) | gut metagenome | biome: sheep rumen | host: Ovis aries | place: New Zealand: Palmerston North
GAGCGCAACAATCTCATTGAGCGGGAACTGAAATATCAGCAACAACGGGCGATTCTTTTTGGGGGGCTACTGTCACTGACGTTTATTTGTATTTTTGCAATCCATCGTTATCGCTTGTTAAGACAGAGGCATAAAGACATTTTGCTCCAGAACTATGAATATGCTGAACTGATAAAGAATGCCAAGTACCAAGACAAGCCCAACATTCTCGACACTGAAATAGCGAACCGATTTCACGAATTGTCAGCTCAAGACACACATCCACGGGCAGAAGAATGGCAAGCCCTTCAAGATGAGATAAATAAGCTCCATCCTCAACTCTTAACAACTCTCCAACAACAGTATGCCATGCACCAGCCCGACCAGACCATGACCGAACAAGAGCGCCATGTCGTCTGCCTCCTCGTCATCAAGTGCAGCCCCCTCCAGATGTCCGTCCTCCTTGTATGTACCAAAAGCAACGTCAGCAACCTGCGCCGCCGACTCTACAACAAACTAACGGGAAAAGACGGCAGCGGCACGGACTTGGATAGATATATAACGAAAATGTGTGAGGAATAGCTGTGCGCTGCATCATGAGTATCACCCAAGAGGCCATCCGCTCTACAAAGCACAGGATTCTTCGCCACTAAGGTGCGAGGTGTGGCGTTTCGATCTTCAACCTAAAGGTCGAAGTGTGGCACGCAATCTGCTGAAGAGGAGGAAGTAGGGCGTAAACATCTATTGCCAAAGAAACTTCAGTATAGTTTCTTTATGGTTCACTACCGCATCCTTGAATCCGTTTATACACATCATCAATTTACCATTCCTTGAAACTATGGGTACACCATATTCTCCAACAATAAGCGGAAACTCCTTCTGCCCTATTTCAACATATAGCCTATCCTTAGCAAGTCTTGATACAAATGCGTATGCTTGAGGATTGCATCTATGAGCCACATGTTGGAATAACGAGGTGTATGAATTTATGTATGAGGGGTACTTATCAATTATCACTACCTTAAAATCATCTCCATGTGCAGCCATTCCAAGCCCCAATATCTCATTCAGATACAAATCTCCAAATGAATAGCCAACAACCATCAATCGGTTGTTCTCAATCACTTTCCTCGCCAAGTCTGACAGATACACATTATTGGGCGCAAACGTCATCTTTTCTGTTTTCCTTGAACCTGATACAATATATGGCTGTACATATTCTTCTTTTGCCTGATTAGATGGGGGAAACTGCCCCCCAATCCTATTTTTACACGCGGTTTCATAATCTCTGTTCTTTACCATGTCGCGTATGCTATAATCAAATGGGTACGACCTTGCCTCGCTGAACAATATCTGACCATGAAGATGTGCTATTGTTGATACTCCTCTTCTGTTCTCATAATAGTGTCTCGCTGAAAAGCGACTATATTCCTCACCATCTTTGACTGGCGGGAATCCATCCTCATATTCGCCAAGGCTATTCTCAATTGTATTGTCATAATTCAGATTGAAGATATTTGACCTTCCTGACAAGGATTTCCAGAAATCTCGATACCATCGCTCCGTTGACGTATCCTCATTGAAAGAAGCATCGTATTGATTAACAATACTCATTACAGTCTTTTGCAATCCATATGCAGCCCTGATGTAGTCATACGTCTGAATATCATTCAAAAACTCATCTGGTTGAATCAAAGTTCCGAACTCAGGCAATGCAGGCCACGACGTAAATTCCTTATGCCAATAGCCACTATATGAAATACACATCTCAACGTCATGCAGTAAACTCTCAAAGTTTAATTGTGGCGGAACATAGCGATTAATCTCTGGACGGCCTACTTGATTCAGTTTCCCAACAATATAATCATTAATTTCACGCAGAAGCGGTCTTTCACCTCCATCCACTTTCTGGATGCTCAGTTTAAGCACCTCATCTGTGATATTCTTCACAGATGGAAATATGCCTTTATGGTCAAAGTCCAAAACGGCACCTGCGCCTACTATAATCGTTACTGCATCATTCATTTTTCTTTGTAGGCTTAAACATGCTCTTTCACATCTATCATCAAAATTTATATCAGTTACTTCTTCATGTTTGTAAAGATATCTGCTTTAAGTTGTTTCGTTTCCTTATCAACAATCTCTAAATCATCTATTAGTGACAACAAACCTTTATCAAAGGTAGGATTTGCCTTGACTTCCTCTCTTATAAAATTTAGCATTGCTTTTTCTATGAAACTTTTCTCGCAGCCCAATTCTTTGGCTTTTGTTATTGCCTGCATATAAAGGTAGTACCCATTCTCTATAACTCCTTTACGATATTCAACTAATCCCCTCGTTGCAATCAGACAAATTTTCGTTTCATTTGAGAGAGACATAGACTTTATATCTACTCGATCTAAGATGGATTCTGCTTCCTCTAAGTTCCCTGACAGAGCATAGCAATAAGCCAAATTATTTAGCAATCCAGCATCATTTGAATTTGCTCTTAGTCCAAGATTAATAATATCAATAGCGGTCTCATAATCTTTAACGAAAGTATATGCCATTTCTGCAGAGAAGTATATCGGATTGGGATCAAAAGGATAGTCTGCAATCCAATCGATTCCCGAACATAGGGCAGCCTTAAAATCGTCCTTAAAATATGCATATCTACTATCAGCTTCAGCCTTATTTTTCAAATAGTCGTAATTTCCAAAACACAAAGACAAATCACGATTCTCACCTAGCAACCATTCTGCTTGAGCCAAACTATTGTCATTAGGACGCTCTAAAGCAATATTCATAAAATTACGACATGATTTTCTGCTACCGTTTTGCATTTCAAGAGTACCGATGGCACTCGCCATTTCAGAATAGCTGAAAGGCTGATAATTGCCAGATGCAATTATTTCTTTTCCTCGTTTTACAAATCGTGAATTGCGCCCCCTTGCGGAGTTGACAGCAATTTCAGAGGCAATAATCCATGGATCCTTAGATATCCAGGGATTATTAACTAAAACCTTGTGGGCTTTGTCAAAGTCTTCAATATGCGAGAATAATCTAGCAGCACTTCTTGAAATAAAACGAGAAGATGGAGCCAAATGAACAGCAATCTCCATCATGTCTTTCGCCTTATCTATTTGACCGATATTTGCGTAGTATCTGGCTAATTCACAGTAATTTACAGCATTGTAGGGATATTTTATGTTTTGTTGTTTTAGAATTCTAATACATTCTCGATAATGTGTTTCTTTGTCTTTTAGAAAGCGAAGTTTGTTTATTATTTCCATGTGCTTCTCGCTACTCTCGGAATTTTCTATTGGTAATATTCTCCTTGCACATGTAAGTTGTGTACTTGAACAGTCATCAGGATGATCGTTTAAAAAAAGAGCAGCTTCAATAACCTTGGGATTATTTGTCTGCCCGTTGGTTATTGCCGCAGATATTAAATCTGCTGCAAATGGAATTCCTCGATGTTCTTCCCAAGCGTAAATATACTCATCTAAAGAGAAAAAAGGAACGTTATATTGACTGTTGGTAGAAGCATTAAACTCTCCAGCAGATGATGTTTTAGTATAACTTCGCCAATTGGGTAAAACATCTCTTTTTTCTTTTTCATTAAATGAAGCCATACTTTAATATCTTAATAATTCTATATTTGCTCTTTTCAACGCCAGATCGAGTTCGGAAATAGTTCTCTGCAAATCATAATTTGATGTACGATTTGTCTGTGCGACATTCTTGGGATGACCTCTCCTCGCAGGATCTGGGTCGCATAAATAACCAATAATTCTTACTATATCTTCTCGAACTGATTCAAGTGGAATTTCCTTTCTTAATTCATCAAGCGCCTTAGTATATGCATTAGTCAAATCAGTTTTAACATTTTCATAAGCAAATCCAGACCTCCTCATATCCCTCATGCTCATAGGAAGAAATAGTTCCAATAACGCGTTAAAAGATACTCCTGCCAAATAATAAGACATTAGACCACCTAATGTATAATTGTCCATTTGGTACAACCTTTCCTTCATATCAGGTATCAAATAATTAAAGAAGGCTTCGGGTGGTGCATAATTCCAATCTCCATGAAAGGATGAGGCGATATATGGACATTCTATTTCATCGTCAAAGCAAAGTGATCTTCCTAAATCTCCAATCTTTGATTCTTTCTCAAAAGACATCACGTTAGATGGTTTCAAATCTTGGTGGGTTATATCATGACGATGAAGATTACTTAACCCCGTTGCTACATCGCGAAGTGACTGTAGTTTGTCTGAGAGTGTTTTTATTTTTGCCGAAAAATCTAACTTTTTTGAATATTCAACAAATTTCCTAATATTTCCATTTGCCATTTCATAAATAATATATGACACTGTAGGAAATATATAATTGCTTAATTCAATTTCTCCACAATCTTCATAGAGAACCACTTTTGAAATTCTTTTGTCTTTACAATATTTCGAAAGATTTTTCTCATAATTGAACTCCTTTAATGCTGTTTCCATGTATTCTGAACGACTTACCCCAGTAGGTAAAGGCTTTGTAATAATCATTTGATAGTTCAAAACTTTCATAAAGAAATCTCTTCCATCTTTATTAACAATATAACATATGGAAAAATTCCCTCCTGACTCTCCTTTGGAACGATCAGCTTTGGGAAGTTTTTCCTTAATATACCAATTGTTAATTGTTTGTCCTTCAAGATTGCAAGCTGCAAACATTGTATCGTCCATAATCGTACTATTATTATAGAATAATTACTATTTATTCAAATATCTCTTTGTCTGCGAAATATGTATATTTTTTCAAAAGGCCCCAGTATTCTGTTTGTTTGAAATTCATAAGCATCTGTTGCATATTGCTTTCTTGAATATCGTTAGGAACTCCTATCTCGATCAGAAGATCATCAATTGCTTGGTTCTTATTCGCGTCCTCGCAGGCCATATCATGATTGGCCAAATAATACCATATGCGTCTGATAGCTTTTAACTCAAGACAATCTAATCCTAATTTCACGATGGTTGGTTTTTCATCTTCAGGATCTTCAGTCCAGATAATATTACCATTAGCATAATACTTGATCTCTTCATGGATGTTGGGGCGAAACACAAGAGGCTGGATTGTTTCATCTCCTCGGAAATTGTTGCAACATTTGGATGCACCAGAAGGCAAATAGCCAAAACATGACGGAATAAGATTCTCGTAAGCTATTGCATGTGGAAATGGTGGTACTTCATTAGGATTATCCAAAAAATGTTGAGTAAGTATCATATTGAAGGAATCAAGATTACTGCTATGCTCATAATACTTCGAAAAAGTTTCTTGGGTTTTTACTGATTGCGGGATCATGTGTTCTATTGTTGTTCCCTGTATATCTCGCATACAGTAACAACACCGATGATTATTATCTTCGAGTAATCTTTTTACAAATGCATCCTTACAATTTGTGTCTCCCATGAAGGCATTATACAACTCATTTGGATACTCGCCATCTTCTTCAAGGCGTCTTTTTAGAAACTCCTTGATGAGCGCATGTGCCCATTCACGACTTTTGCTTTTGTCAATGTATTCCATACAGCCTTCTACTTCTGAAGATCTATCACCAGTTCATTATCATCTCCAACTTTATCAATGATAAGTTCCAAAAGCTTGCTCATTCGATTTGAATCGCCAGCATCCTTCCAATAACGATAAGCAGAAATAAGTTCGCTCAACATTGAGTTTCTTACTGGGGCCTCCATCTGGTTTTCGAGCAGACTATTATAGTCTATACCGTATGAATTAGGTAGCTTAGCATATTTTGTTGTCTTATCATTGTTTCTTCCCAATTGATATACAATATTGTTATCATCTTGTTTGAAGTTTGACAAAACGACAGGAGAATGGGTTGATACAATAAATTGAATGCGTGGGAAAGCTTGACGCAGACGATCTATCATCTCTTGAGCCAATGATGGATGTAAGTGAAGGTCTATCTCGTCAATGAAACATATTCCGCTAGGATTACAATTCTTATTAAGTAAGAATGCTCTGTTTGCCAAATCGAATGCAATTGAGAATGCTCGTCTATATCCGGCTGGAAGTGATTCGAAATCAGATTCGATGCCATTGATGAACCTAAGAACCACTACATCCTCCTTGCCTCTTGTTATAACAGTTATTTCTTTCAGTTCGAAATCTTCGTTCTTTACCGCATCTGACAATGGTTCTGAGAATTTCTTCATACAATTACCAACAGCAAGAAGGTAATCTGCTTCATTATTCTTTGTGTGGCCAAATTTGTCATTCTTCAACTGCATAGAAAAATACTGCTGCCAAACTAATCCACAGTCACGTGGATCGTCCCAATTATAATAGCCTGCCGACTGTGAGATGCCAAATTCAGAACTAAGCAAATCCTGAATTTTCTTTCCAATTGTTACCTTCTCATGAGGGAACGAATCTGAATAGAATGCTAAAACAGGCAGGTCTTCAAGGGTGTTGTAATGCTTCCAAAAGCGAATTGCCTCCGAGGTATATAGTTCCTTCATTCCTGTAGAAAGACTTTCTCTACGGAATACAACATCTAAAGGATTAATTTCTTCAATATCGAGAGTCGTCTCAATTTGTATAGGGTAAGTTCCTTCGCTTAATTGTGTTCCATCAGAATTAAATTTTCTTATGGCATCAGTAGTTTCGAAACTTTTAATCTTCTGTATGGTGTTTGCGATGAAATTGCTTTGACTTACTGTTGAACTCTTTGTAAAGATGAAGCTCAAAGACTGTTTAAGAGCAGCAATCATGTTAGTTTTTCCCATACCATTTTTACCAATCAAAACCGTCGTTTGTCTACCAAGATCAAGTCCGTCTTCTCCATTCAGGCTCTCGTAGTTACGATAGTTCGTAAGCTTGATGTTCTTTATATACATTATTGGATCTTTTATTATGTTTATATTTCTTTTATTTTATTCTTGCGTAGGGGTGGGCAATGTCCAGACGTCAACTTCTGATTCTTGAAGCTGTATAATATCTGTCATGGCTTTAATCTTTACCTGTTATGAGTTCCCGTTTATCAATATCAAGCAGCATTGCTATCTTATCTAATGTGTATAAGTCGGGCTGGGAAACGTTGGTACACCACTTACTAACAGTAGCAGGGTTTTTGCCTAATTCCTCTGCGAGCCACTTAGCTGTTCGCTTCTTTTCAACTAGAACAATTTTAATACGATTCAAATCTTTCATTTGCAAATCTCTTTAATTTGAACGCAAAGTTACATAAAATAATCGACAACATAAGAACTTTCATTCAAAAATTGCACTTATGTGTTCATTTTTTGCGATTATTAAGAGATTTTGTATCATACAGACTTCAAAAGCACGGATACATCCAAAGTTTTTCCTTACAAGCAATACTCTCTGTACAAAAGTTGCACACTTCTATGATTTCTGTGGTTTACAAAAGTTAAATACGTTAAATATTCACCTTTTTCTCTATCTACAGAATCTACGCAATCACTTTTCTACCGTTTTGATTAAAACAAACTGATACACAATGAGTTGCAAATACTCCGGCTGTAAAGGTTTAGTGACAATCAATCTGCCTGCGGGTATTAAAGAAATTGGATGGTATACATTTTATCGTTGCACCTCACTTCTTGAGATTGACATTCCTAATTCAGTAACAAAAATAGGACTTTACGCTTTCTCTGGTTGTACATCACTCAATTCCGTAACGATTCCTTCAAGTGTTATTACAATCGATCAATATGCTTTCAATTGGTGTACCTCTCTCACGGAAATAAAGATTCCCAATAGTGTGGAAAGTATTGGGGAAAGCGCATTTAACAACTGCACTGCATTATCCGATGTAAACATAGGCAACAATGTAAAAAACATTAAACAAAATGCTTTTGCAGGTTGTTCCACCATTAAATCACTCAAAATTCCAGACAGCGTAAAGTCTATCGAGGCATCAGCATTCCGTGACTGTTATAACCTTGATAATATTATTCTTGGAAGCGGAGTTTCAACTATTGGTAATGGGGCATTTTTCAATAGTTCCCAAATCACTAAAATCTATTCAAAGGCAGTTGCACCTCCGTCTTTAGCAGCAGATAAATCATTTGCTACCACCACCTATTCATGGGCAACATTATATGTACCGAATGGTAGTTTGAAATTATACCGATCTGCCAACTATTGGAATAAATTTGTTGACATAAGGGAATTCTCTCCATCTGAAATAGATAGCGGAAGTTCCACAGAACCTATGGAGTCTGACACCGAGATATCTTTACTTGACAATGTGGTATACATTGAGAATTTTGAGGCATCAGCTGGTAGCCAGAAAACGTTGTTTGTCAAGATGAAGAATGCTGTTACTGCCGAAGGCTTCGGCTTTGACCTTTATTTGCCAGATGGTGTAACAGTAGCAAGAGACGCAGACGGATTCCCGATGGTGGAACTGAGCACTCAACGTACAACGGCCAGAAAAACGAACAGCTTTGATGCGGCATTTCAGAGCGATGGCAGCCTACGCGTGTTGGCAGCCTCAACAAACGGCTCTGCCATCAACGGGAACGACGGTGAAGTATGTCTCATCACCATAAACATTGCCAATGATATGGCAGAGGGCGACTATCCCATCCTGCTAAAGAATATTGCTATCAGCGACGTAGATGCTGTAAGTCACAGAACGGAACAGGTAAAAAGCACATTGACAATATCTGCTTATACATCCGGAGATTCCAATAACGACGGAGTGATAGATGTAAGCGACTTTACTGCTACAGCTCATTATCTGTTAGGCAATGCACCGACAGGCTTCAATGTCAAAGCTGCTGACGCCAATGCCGATGGTGTTGTCGATGTGGCAGACTTGACAGCTGTTGCCCATATTATCCTATACGGCTCAATAAACCGTCCATCTTCAACACCCATTCTGAATAGTATTAATCCGCAATAAAAAATGTAGAAAATGAAGAAGTTTATTTTGTCAGTCATGACTTTATGCTGTGCAATGTTAGCACAGGCAGAAAACACAGACATCTCTACACTTGACAATGTGGTGTATATTGAGCCAGTGAGCATTGCTGCCGGTTCTCAATATACATTGTCTGTGAAAATGAAGAATGCAGTAGAAGCAGAGGGCTTTGGTTTTGACTTGTACCTCCCAGCGGGGGTAAGCGTCGCAACAGATGGTGATGGGTTCCCGTTGGTGGAACTGAGCTCCGTACGTACTACACCCAAAAAGACCAACAGCTTTGATGCTGCATTCCAAGGCGACGGCTGTCTGCGCGTGCTGGCAGCGTCAACCAATGCATCAACTATCAGTGGAAACGATGGAGAGGTGTGCTTGGTTACCATTTTGGTGGCTGCTAATGTCAGTTCAGGTGACTACCCCATGTATTTAAGAAACATTGCAATATCTGACACACAAGCTCAAAGCCATCGTACAGGACAAGTGGAATCTACTATAACAGTGACAGGCCCAGCCGACACACGTATGGTGCTTGACGAATCATCGACCTCAATCCCTTCAGCAGCGACAGGTGTTGATGTCCGTGTGAAGCGCACCATTAAGGCTAATGAGTGGAGCACCATCTGCCTGCCCTTTGCCATGACGGCAGCACAATGCCAGGCCGCCTTCGGCAGCGAGGTGCAGATAGCCGACTTCACGGGCTATACGTACGATGAGGCTGCAGGGAGCATTGCCGTCAGCTTCAGCAGCGTCAGCGCCATCGAAGCCAACCATCCTTATGTCATCAAGGTGGCAGAGACTGTCAGCGAGTTCAAGGTAGACGGTGTCGATGTTAACCCACAGAATGCCGAGATTAACAAGGGCACCTCGCGCAAGCCAAAGGCCTTTATCGGCAACTATGTGGCTGGCACAACGGTGGATAACGGGTGCCTGTTCCTCAACGGCGGCAAGTTCTGGTATTCGGTGGGTGCGACGAAGATCAAGGCCTTCCGTGGCTTCTTCAACTTCAACGACCTGCTACCCAACTTCGAGGATAACTATGCAGAGGCACCACGGATGTCGATAGTCATCGACGACATGATTACCTCCATCGAGGGCATCAACGCGGATAATATTGCTCCGGCGGGAACCTACACCCTGAGCGGACTCAAGACCGAGTGTCCCACGAAGAAGGGCGTGTATATCGTGAATGGTAAGAAAGTGGTTGTAAAATGATAAGAAAGGAGGACACGGATATGAAAAAGACATATTTCACCCCAACGATGGGGGTTGTACATACAGATGCCATGAAACTGCTGAGCGGTTCGGGCGTCGAGAGCAGTTTAGGTATCGACTATGGTGGCGTAGACACTGATGGTACGATGGAGCCTGGAGCTCCTGAGCTGTCAGGAGTGCCGGACTTCTCGTTCGATTGATAGCTGTTTTTCACGATAGTCTCTGTAAGCAATCAGACGGGTTCTTGACTCAGTCTAGAGTTAAGAACCCGTCTTCTGGTATGCTCGGCATGAGCAGTTTCTAACTCGGTGCAATCATCGGTTTAGGGATACTGGTGCTGATGGCATATCTCTTCTATTTGTATGGACAGGCCTTATAGCAATGCGACGATTGAAGATGATGACGGAGGACTATAATCCGCCTGTTGACCCGTTTGGGACGGACAGGATGACGGACGCGCTGAAGGCGTTCTGCAGGGAGCAGGGGATGGATGCACCTGAGTTTTGGATTATCAGTCCGGATAGGTATATTTATGGGAGGATGAGGCTCGGCATGAGTATGAGGTGTATGTGAAAGGCCAACTGGACATGGGGCCGTTTGCGAACCTGATGGAGCGGATGGAGTATATCGGTAGGGGCAGTCACGCTGTATATTCCTCGTTCTGTGCGTCTGATTGGCGACTTCGTGTT
>AUXO016396544.1_pt1 | contig 10826 bp, 8 predicted proteins | sample 768731 | NCBI WGS metagenome assembly AUXO01 (sample SAMN02715735, study PRJNA202380) | gut metagenome | biome: sheep rumen | host: Ovis aries | place: New Zealand: Palmerston North
AGTCCCGAGACGGCGAAAAAAATGCTCGTGGAAACCGGGGTGGACGGAGTGATGTTTGCCCGTGGAGCGATGGGAAATCCATTTTTATTTAAAAGAACGATACAATATCTAAAAACCGGAGAATATTTTGCCGAAACAATAAAAGAGAGACTGTGTGCCGGATTCAGGGAACTGGATCTGAACATTCAGGACAAGGGGGAAAAAGTCGCCTGTATGCAGATGCGGAAAAAATTCTGCGCTTACAGTTCGGGAATCCGTGGTGGTGCCCGGCTGAGGATGCAGGTTGTCTCGGCCAATACAGCGGAAGATTACCGGAAGATTTTTGCTCCCTATCTCTCGGGGGAACTCACCGAATGATTTGTGGGTCATTCAGGGAATCCAAATCAGTTTCCGCAAATTTTTTTGAAGGGATAGTGGTGATATGTCGTTTTTTCAAAGCATAACGGATTTTTTTCAGTCTATTTTCATGGCTTCTTCTCCTGAGGTAAAGCAGAAGCAGGCCTTAAAAAAGATTGAGTCTGAGTTAAAAAATACGGATCCCCAAATCTACAAGGACGGGGCAGTTCTGGAGTCCTTCGCGGAGGCACTCAGGCTTCTTTTTGAAAATACAAAGTCAATTCTGGACGTTCTCTCGGACACAATCTGCAGTACGGATTTGGAGCGCAACCACCGCTTTACCGAGCAGCTTTTAATGACGGGGTTCCCCCCTGAGGCACAGGACATACTGGCATCTCTGGCCTACGAGACAAGAAAGGAGGCGGCGAGGGATGAGGAATCAATCTCCCGGTTCTTCGAGGGACAGCACAGGCAGCTTGAGAGGGCAATCAAGTATCTCAGCGCTCCCGAGTTCGTGAAAATCGACCAGGTGCTGGACAACATCAAGCAGCTTTACGACGTGTGCAAATATCCCTATGTGACGGTGCTCCATGTCTTTGACCCGAATTACTCCACAATCACCACGCCGAAGTTCCAGCCTGTCGCAACCGAACTGATTGAGAATTATCTTGAGGACCTCTATTACGTCACCGCGGGCATGGACATCTCGAAATCCACGTGCAATGCGGTCGTCGCACTCTACAAGCTCTATAATAAGGTAGATTCCGTAACGGCGGTCTCTGAGAATTTCCTTGCGAACATGAGAAAAATCCAGAGCCTTATGAAGCATATCTTTACGGCGGAAAATCTGAAAAATCTTGTGCGTATCTCCAAAAAGGACCCGTCCTACGAGCCGAAAAAGGCGCTTTATCAGGAAAACTCAAAGGCAAAATACGCTGATTATCTTGAGAACCGTTTTCAGGTGGACAGCGCGAGAATCAAGGGTGAGCTTCAGGATGAGAAAATCAGCACGGAGCTTCATCAGCTTTTCCCGGACAATGCCATCGTTCCTGTCGCGGGCTACAATTCCGAGCTCAACAATCTTCTTATGCAGAGCACTCCGTCGGCGTTTATGTTCACCATGCCCATGCAGATTCTCAAGAATTTCGTCCGCCTCTACTACGAGGATCACGTGAAGCCGCTTTTGAATGATATTGTAATAGAAGGATATTTTACGAATCCCGCGTACAAGAGTGAATTCTCTTCCTATGTATATGCCATGAACGAGACCATGGAGATGATCAAGAACTTCGAGGAGAAATTCCAGCGCAACGGTGAGTTCGATGAGACGGTAATCAACAGCCTGATTAAGGACAGCCACAAGGACAATGTGTTTGTGGGACGGCTCAAGGATTTGGTTGACAAAATCAACAAGACCGCGAAAGATTTGATACAGGCCGAAGCGAACCACGTCTTCCATGTCTACAAGATTACCGGGGAGCTCATGCTTGAGGCAAAGAAGGCTCATTCCGACGTGATTGAGAATCTGAAGGTGCTTACCCTCTCTTCCAGAAACCGTCTGAACACGGAAACCATGGAAAAAGAGCACGGATTGTGGCAAGTTTTCCTTGAAATTATGAAGAATTATGTTATTATTAGTAACATAGAGAAGTAGCGGATGGCGAAGAAAAAGAAGACTCCGGAACCGGAACAGAAGACATTGGACATTTCCTCATTGGACACTCCGAAAACTGCCGAAGAGTACGAAAAGCAGATTTATGACCTGCAGCAGCTTTTGGAAATCTCTCGTTCTCTCTGTACCACTCTGGAGCTTCACACGCTGATTGAGTCAATCCTCTACATCACGATGGCGCAGATGAGGGTGCTTGGAGCCGGAGTTTTCATTTTGAATTCGGTGGACAGCAGGGAGCTTTATCTTGGAAGCAACCACAACGGATTCGAGGTGGATGCCTCCATAAACTACACCATTCCAATCGAGTCAAAGCTGGTCGATCTGATTGGAGCCGCTCAGGAAAAAGTCTATACTATAGAAGATTTGCAAAATCTGATTCCCGGAGACCGTGATCTGGCCATAATCGAGTCGGTGCATCCTACTCTTGTGGTTCCGATGATTCTGAAAAATCACTTGAACGGCATCCTTCTTTTGGGTGAGAGAATCAGCATAGATCCGAACAACGCGGGTTACGACGAATATGAGAAAAAGGAGATTTACACAATCGCCTCCCTTGCCGCAATCGCCGTGAACAATGCGTCCCTTGTGGAACAGTCATCCACCGACATGATGACCCACCTTAAGCTCAAGTACTATTTTTTCAACAGCCTCACCGACAAGCTGGATTCCGCTTTTTTCAACGGACAGAACCTCAGCGTGCTCATGTTCGACATCGATTTTTTCAAGAAATTCAACGACACTTACGGACATGCCTGCGGAGATTATGTTCTGCAGGAAGTCGCCCGCATAATCAAAAAGAGCATAAGGGCCATGGATTTGGCGTCGCGCTACGGAGGAGAGGAATTCACGGTCCTTTTGAACAAGGCGAACCAGAAAAACGCTGTCTCGGTGGCTGAGAGAATCAGAAAGAACATTGCGTCCCACGACTTTTTCTATCACGGGCAGCACATGAAGGTGACGGTCTCAGGAGGAGTTTCCGTCTTTGATTTGGAGACGAATCCCGTGTCTTCGGCAAAAATTCTTGTGGATCAGGCTGACCAGGCCATGTACATTTCAAAGAGAAGCGGAAGAAACTGCGTGACCTATGCCGATCCGAAGGTGCTTGCCTCCATGGATCAGTCGAATGAAGAAGGCCTGCGTTGAATCCCATAAGAACACCTTTCCGCTACCGCTATTTTAACGCAAGTCTCACGCTGATTGCAGTCAATGTGCTCTTTTTTATCCTCACGATGATGAGGCCGGGACTTTACTCAAGCCTTGGAATCTCCGCCGCGGGACTGATTGGAAGACGCTATGTCTGGGAGCCGCTTACCTATATGTTCACCCACGGTGGATTCCGACACATTTTCTTCAACATGCTGGCACTGCTTTTCTTCGGAATTCCCATGGAAAAAAAGACCGGGAGCTGTGAGTTTCTTCTATATTATCTGCTTTGCGGAGTGCTGAACGGACTCTTTTCGGTGGGACTGGCCTATGTCCTGACCCTTGTGACGCGTAACTCAGTCTATCTCTACGTTCCCCTGATTGGTGCGAGCGGCGCCGTTTATTCCGTGCTCCTTGCCTATGCGGTGTTTTTCCCAAGGTCAATTATTTATATCTGGGGGCTTCTTCCTGTCCCTGCCCCGTTACTTATTGTGATTTACTTTGTTATTGAATTTGTGAGCCAGTTCGTGGACAACTCGGGGACTGCTCATTTCGCGCACCTGTTCGGAATCATTATCGGATGGGCGTATCTTGTAATCAGGATGGGGATAAATCCGCTCAGAGTATGGAAAGACGCTTACCGACGCTGAAATCATTTTCAATTTCTCTTCTCACGCTGATTGGCGCAATATTTTTTGTGTTCCAGTCCCAGGCGCAAACTCCGTCGCAAAAAGAGTCCCTGAGAATTCAAGTGTGGTCCGAGCTGGATCCTTTTCCGGGGCGCTTCGATGATGATTCGGAAAAAGACAGGACTTTGGTCAGCGAGGAAGATTTTAACGATGATGAAAAAAACATTGGAAAGTCAGAAGCTGAAAATGCCGATACTCAACAAGGGGATAGATTTGTAAAATCAGCACAGGCAAATGAACGAGATGTCTCAATTTTCCGGTTCGCCATTGACAGGGCAAAGGAGATTGGTCCTTTTTTGGTGAACGGGATGATAAACGGATGGGCTTTTGACTACGTGCCTTATGACAAGACTAGGCGTGTGGCTGAGTTCTTTGATTTCGAGGAAGTTTCCGCCCTGAACCGTGAGATTAATCCGGTTTTTTACCGTGAGCCGCTTCCCGTGGAAAACAAACTGCTCGTCTGGGTGGAATGTGAGAGAACGGAAAGTCAGAGGCTCGCTTTTGAGAGATGGTGCTCAATCCGTCATCCAAAAATCTCGGGACATGGGCAGGCTCCCGTGGAAGATGGGTTTGAGGGGATAAAAAAGGCCTGTTCCGAAGCCGTTAAAAACGCTGTTCGAGAATATTGGCGCACGCAGACCAAAAATAAACCGAAAGAAATTTTTGGGAAGGTGTTACTTATTCAAAATCCGCGTATTTATATATTTGAAGGTCAATACCTTGTAGACCTTGATTTTTTTCTGGAAACTAGTAAAATAGTAATGTATAATTACTATTGAAGTTTCTTTAGGAGGAGATTATGAAGAAGATATTCGTATTACTTACTGTAGCATTGTTCGCCGTCGGAGCTGCTTTCGCACAGACCAGCACGGAGGATGCCGCAAACCCGCCCGTGGATATTTCCACCCAGGTCCGCCAGATTGAGGATGTTTACGCAGATTTCCATCCGACCGCCAAAAGCGTCTCGATTGATCTGGAGTACACACCGCTCACAGGAGAGGTAATCCTCAACTACACATGTATGGCAGCCAGCTTTGACCAGGGAGAGGCCATGAACACCGTGGATGCTGTCCTTGAGGAATTCGGAATCGAGAATCAGTTTACACGCAAGCCGACCTTCGTAAGAAAGGACAGAATCCGCTACTACAAGGACGGACGCGATATCAGGATGGCTACCTACAGAAGATGTGTACGCTACGATGTCCGCTAGGCTTGGGCGACGCAAAATCCATAGGGCTGGTAATTAAAATTGACTGATATTAAAGCATTGATAAAAAATCTCCATCCGCTTGAGATAAAGGTTCTCCTGCGGTATGGACAGAACGATGAACTTACGTCTGAGCGTCTGAAAAAGGACCTGAATTATAAGGAGGGTCATGCAAATCAGGCGTTCAGCTGGCTTTCGGGTAAGAACTTGTTGAAAGAGGTGTCCCGGACTCCCCATGTTTACTACGAGCTGACTGATTTTGGTCGCAAAGTGGCTGACACGGGGATGGCGGAACCTCGCATCGTCTCATATTTAAAAGAAAACGGTGCCAAGACCATGCAGGAGATTGCATCCGCTCTCGGACTTGAGAACAAGGATGTGGGCTCTGCATTCGGAAGTCTGAAAAAAGAAGGTATCCTGAGCATGGGTGAGGGTGGAAAGGCAAGCTATACCGGTTCTCCTCTTCCCGAAAGACTGACCATAGCCGACTCCCTGATTAAAAGGGCGGTGGAAAAAAACGCTCCCCTTGAACAGTCCGAACTTTCAGACCGTGAGAAGGAAGTGATGGCGGGGCTTACCAAAAAGCGTGGAATCAGTGAGACTCCGTTCAAGACCATTGAAAGGGAAACCGTTGTCTCAAAGCTTGTGGGTGAGTTTGCCCGTGTCGCACAGGAACTCAGGGCTGCCGGAATCAGCGGAAATGAATTCGGTGAGGTGACTCCTGATCTTCTTGCGTCCGGTAACTGGAGAAAGGGTGTGTTCCGCGGATATAATATCTCAATTCCGCCTGCCAGAATCATTCCGGGACGTACAAATCCCTACGTGCAGTTTTTGGAAAGCGTAAAGGACAAGCTTTGTGCCCTTGGATTCCAGGAATTTGACGGACCTCTTGTTGAGACCGAGTTCTGGAACGGAGACGCTTTGTTCATGCCTCAGTTCCATGCAGCACGTGACATCCACGATGTGTACCGCATTAAAAATCCGACTCACGCGAATTTCATCGAGGAGCCTTATCTGAGCAATGTGGCCGCCGTACATAAAAACGGAGGAAACACTGGAAGCCGCGGATGGAACTACGAATTTGACAATGAGTTTACACGCCGCCTGATTATGAGAAGCCAGGGAACTGTTTTGAGCGCACATCAGCTGCACAAGGCAGAGATTCCGGGAAAATACTTTGGAATTGCCCGATGCTTCCGTTATGACAAGGTTGACGCTACCCACTTGAGCGACTTCTATCAGACCGAGGGAATCGTTTTGGGCGAGAACGTGAATCTGCGTACCCTTCTGGGATTTTTGCGCATGTTTGCCGTGGAGATTGCGGGTGCTACCGAAGTAAAGTATGTTCCGGGCTATTTCCCGTTTACCGAGCCTTCAATTGAGGTGCACATAAAGCATCCGAAGCTGGGGTGGTTCGAGCTTGGTGGTTCCGGTATCTTCCGTCCTGAGGTGACTAAGGCAATGGGAATTGATGTTCCTGTAGCCGCATGGGGAATCGGAATTGACCGTATGGCGCTCATGGCACTTGGACTGAACGATTTGAGGGAGCTTTTCTGCGAGGATATTGAAAGGGTCCGTTTGCGTAAGGCGAAATTTTAAGCAAAGACAATCTGTTCCCTGGGTTTTTTCGGAGACTCAGGGAATTATTTTTTATGGTGGAAGATAATATGAATACAATGTGGTACAAATCTCCGGCGAAGGACTGGAACGAGGCTCTCCCTGTTGGCAACGGACGCATGGGTGGAATGGTTTTCGGACGGACGGGACACGAAATCATTCAGCTGAACGAGGAGTCCATCTGGTCAGGTCCTTACCGCGACAGAAATAACCGCAGCAGTCTTCCAAATCTTCCGAAAATCCGAGAGCTTTTGAATTCGGGGCATCCACAGGAAGCTCAGGAACTTGCATTTGAGTGCATGACCGGATGTCCTTCCCAGGAGAGTGTGTATCAGACTGCCGGTGAGCTTCATGTTGATTTTTACAACGAGGAGAACCGCGGACTTGAGGGACCTCTTCCTGACAGAAAGGGCGTGTTTGACGGATGCATTGATTACAGGCGTGAGCTGGATTTGGAGAACGGAATTGCCACTACCTCATTTTGTGCGGAAACCAAGGCTTCGAGCACGGCTTTTTTTTCAAAGAATTCGCATGGAAGCAGCATTACTTACACGAGAGAGGTTTTTGTCTCTGCTGTGGATGATGTGCTTGCGTTTCACGTGACGGCATCAACTCCAAAAAGCATTTATCTCCGGGCATATTTGGACAGGGGGGATCTTGCGGGAAAATCCTACGCGCTTCAGGACGACACTCTTGTCTTGCAGTCATCTGGCGGAATCCCTTTTTGTGCTATGGTCATGGCATCGGTCTCCCGTGGAAAAGTCTTCACTCGCGGAAATTTTTTGATTGTCGAGGCAGCCGACGAGGTGACTCTCTACGTGGACATTGAGAGCGCATTCAGGAGCGGAAGATACAGAAGAAGCGGAGGAAACATCGGTTCGGTAAAATCGCTTTTGGGATCATGCACCGACAGAGCCCTGAAAAAACTTTGCTTTGCGGCGGGAGGAACCTATGAGAATCAGAAAAAACTCCATGCCGAGGATTTTTCTTCCTTATACAAGCGCATCTCATTGAGTCTTTCGGAAAATGCCGGGTCTGTTGAATCAGCTAAATCAAATGACTCAATTGATTCAAGAGATTCAAGTGATTCATTTGAATCTGCGGGTAAAAAGAACATACCGACCGATGAGCTTCTTTCTAAACATGCCGAAAGTCCGTATCTTGCCGAGCTTTACTGGAATTTCGACCGTTACCTTCTCCTTTCTTGCAGCAGGAAGCCTGGAACTTTGCCCGCCACATTGCAGGGACTCTGGAACAAGGATTTTCTTCCTCCCTGGGGCTCAAAGTATACCGTCAACATAAATACCGAGATGAATTACTGGCCAGCGTCCATGTGCTCGATGGGTGAAACTGAGATGCCTCTCTTCAATCTTCTGAAAAGGGCGTACAAGCATGGTAAAAAGACCGCTCGCGTGATGTATGGGGCTGACGGCTATGTAATCCACCACAATCTGGACATCTGGGGTGACACTGCTCCCCAGGATATGTGGATTCCGGGAACTTACTGGGTACTGGGGGCCGCTTGGCTTGCGACTCATATCCGCGAACATTACGAGTACACTTTGGACAGGAAATTTCTCAAAAAGCATTTCAAGCTGATGCGCCGTGCCTGTGATTTTTTTGCGGATTATCTGGTTCCGTCAAGCGATGGAAAACACTTGGTTGTCTCTCCCTCTGTCTCTCCTGAAAACACTTACCGCCTGCCATCCGGTGAGACTGGTTCTTTCAGCGCGGGATGTGATATGGACAACCGCATTTTGGAGCATCTTTTCCGTGCCACAATACAGTCTGCCCTTGATTTGGGAAAGTCGGAGGCAAGCACGGATGTGGTACGATGGCAGAATGTGCTTTCAAAGATTGAGGAGCCTGTAATCACAAAGGAGGGAACAATCCGCGAATGGCCCATGGAATGTGAGGAGACCGAGCCGGGACACAGGCATATCAGTCAGCTCTATGGACTCTTTCCGGGTCACAGCATCAACTTGTACCGTACTCCTGATTTGGCAAAGGCAGCTAAGGCAACGATTGAAAAACGTCTTTCGAACGGAGGGGGTCACACAGGTTGGTCCCAGGCGTGGATTATGAATTTCCGCGCGAGCCTGCATGATAAAAACGAAGCCTTTAAGTCTCTGGTGTCGCTTTTCAAAAAATCAACCTTGCCCAATCTTTTTGACAATCATCCTCCCTTTCAGATTGACGGTAACTTCGGTTCTCTTGCCGCCATGACACGAATGATTGTCCAGAGCGAGATTGTGGACGGCAAAGTGATTGTGGATCTTTTTCCCGCACTTCCCGACGCTTGGAGAAAGGGTGAGCTTAAGGGTGTTTGCATAAAGGGAAACCTGAGGATGAATCTTTCGTGGGAAGACGGCAGGTTGAAATCCGCGTTGCTTTTTGCAGATTCCGGAACCAATTACATTGAGAACGTGGGACTCTATTTCCAGGGAAAATACTACGAGGCTCCCTTGTTGGACGGAAAGCTTGAGATAAAAAATATTTTGCCGACCACGATGTGATTTTCTGGTAAGTCTGAGTGTGGATTTTTTTGCCAAACGGTGATATAATGTCCTCATGGAAAAGTTACCGCTTTTGCCGCTTGGCGTCCAGGATTTTAAGAAGCTTCGTGAGGATGATTGTCTCTATGTTGACAAGACAGGACTTATCTTTGATTTAACTCATACAAGTTCCGCAGTCTTTCTAAGCCGACCACGCCGTTTTGGTAAGAGCCTTCTTCTTTCCACCATCAAGTATTATTTTCTTGGCCGAAAGGATTTGTTCCGTGGACTTGAGATTGAAAAACTTGAGTCCGGGAGCAAGGAGCCTTGGGCGGAATATCCGGTGCTCTATTTTTCACTTGCAAGCGGGGAGTTTACGGAAAAAGAGGGACTTGCGGAAAAACTCAGGACAACGCTTGACTGCTTTGAGGAGAGGTATGGACTTCCGCATGAAGAGCCGACTCTGGCAATCCGGTTTGCAAAGGCCTTGGAAAATGCGGTGAAAAAGACTGGCAGAAAAGTTGTCGTGCTCATTGACGAGTATGACAATCCGCTTTTGAAAAACATGACGGTGCATCCTGAGCAGGAAGAGGCAAACAGGGAACTGTACAAGGCATTTTTTGCTACTCTCAAGGACTGCGATGAATATCTGAAATTCTACATGTTCACGGGAGTGACTAAATTCAGCAAGGTGAGCATATTCAGCGACCTGAACCAGCTTACGGACATCTCGCTCAACGTAAGGTACAACAATCTCTGCGGCATATCACAGGAGGAGCTTGAGAAAAACTTTGCCCCTTACATAAAGACTCTTGCGGAGGGGAACGGACTTTCCGAAACCGGATGTCTTGAGGAGCTCAAGCGGATGTACGACGGATATCACTTCTCGGGAAGCGGCGAGGGGATGTACAATCCATACAGCCTGCTCCATTGCTTTGACGAGAACAGGTTCGGCTACTACTGGTTCGAGAGCGGAACTCCGACTTTTTTGATAAACAAGCTGGAATCGTCTAATTATGACATCCGGAAGCTGTCCGCCGAGGTAAAGATATCGGAAAGCGGCATAAAGGATTACCGGCCTGAAAACGCGGATCCTGCGCCCCTTTTCTACCAGTCAGGATATCTCACGATAAAAGGGTGGAACCAGAGGCAGAATTCCTACAAGCTCGGATTTCCGAACGCCGAGGTGAAATACGGATTTTTGAACAGCCTTGCGCCGAGCTACCTGCATGTGGAGGACAAGCCCGCGCCGTTCAACATCGACATTTTGGATGACGCGGTAGAGGAGGGGGACACCGACGGAATGAGGGACTGGTTCACGGAGTTGTTCTCCCTTTTGCCTTATCCAGCTGGAAGCGACGCGGAGTCTGTTACCGAGCAGAATTTCCAGAACGTAATCTTCATGGCCCTCACGATGATGGGAAAGTACGCAAGAACCGAAGTCCACAGCGCGAAGGGAAGGGCAGACTGTGTGCTTGAGACCTCAGATTACGTCTACATCTTTGAGTTCAAGAGGGACGTAAGCGCAAGGGATGCCTTGAAGCAGATTGAGGAGCAGGCCTACGCGAAATCATACTCAGCGGACAAGAGGAGGCTCTTTAAAATCGGGGTGAACTTTTCGACCGGGGAGCGAAACATCGTTGAGTGGGAAGTACTGGAAAGGTAAA
>AUXO017728606.1_pt1 | contig 10826 bp, 8 predicted proteins | sample 768731 | NCBI WGS metagenome assembly AUXO01 (sample SAMN02715735, study PRJNA202380) | gut metagenome | biome: sheep rumen | host: Ovis aries | place: New Zealand: Palmerston North
TTGGTTACCCCTGTAGGATTCGAACCTACGAATAATGGAGTCAGAGTCCATCGCCTTACCGCTTGGCCAAGGGGCAATAACACAATAAGTATACCACATTTTTTTAAATTTGTTAACCAAAATATTTTTTTGAAAACTTTGGATACAAAACTTCATCAATTACTGAAGGTGCGCTATGTAAACCAACCCCACGATCCATTACCATACAGACTATTTTATCAATTTCCTCATCATCTAAAACAATATCACCAATATTTCTCATAGAAGAAATATTAGACAAAAACACAGCATTAAATACCAAATCTTCAGTAATAGGATTAGTTTCTATAACTTTAGTAAATCTAGAAGCAAATAAATCATCATTTGTTATATCAAAATCAGAATTAAATCCAGTTAGCTTATTGCCATATGTTCCCTCAGCCACAAATGTCACTCTCGAAATATCAAAAATGCCATAAATATCAAGGCGACCATTAGCTAAAAAGTAATTATTTTGTTTTGTTAAACTTACAATATTATTATCCTTATTCTCAGAAATTAATTTATCAAAACCATCAAACAAAACAATACCATAAAGCTCTGCAGCGTCTATTTCCCCGGCAAATTTAGTAAAAGCTTCTTCAATATGATCACTACATAATCTATCATCACTAAGAGAAACATCAATTTGCGTAAATGGAATGCCCATTTCTCTAGCTATTTCTTCACACATAATCGTCTTCCCAGAACCCCTATCGCCTTTTAAAATTACATTTTCTTTATTAAAATGTCCATCGTTCAAATTATGATCAATAGTTAAAATCATTTTTTTTAAAGCTTCATCTTGACCAACAACATTTTTTCTAACATTTTCATAAATATCATATAAATTCATATTACTTCCCCCCCATAATGCTTTATATTATAACAAAACGATCCATAAATATCAATAAAAAGTCAGTATTCACTGACTTATTTTAATATGTAACTCATCAAGCTGCTTCCCACTAACAGTATTTGGCGCGTCAGTCATTAAATCAGACGCACTAGCCGTTTTTGGAAATGCAATCACATCACGAATATTTTCAGTACCACTAAGTATCATCGTAAGTCGTTCCAAACCTAAAGCAAGGCCTCCATGAGGCGGAGCACCAAAAGATAACGCATTAAGCAAGAACCCAAACTTTTCCAAAGCTTCTTCCCTAGAAAGGCCTAATGATTCAAATACCTTATCTTGTATATTTGTATCATGTATTCTGATGCTACCACCACCAGCTTCATAGCCATTAATAACAATATCATAAGCTCTAGCTAAAGCATGCTCTTTGTCATTAATATTATTTACATCCTGCGGCATTGTAAAAGGATGATGGCAAGCAATATATCTTCCTTCTTCTTCACTATATTCAAACATTGGAAAATCAGTGATCCAAAGTAATTTATACCCATCCTTAATTAAATTTAAATCCTTAGCAATTTTAATTCGCAAAGCACCTAAAGAAGTTTTAACCATTTTTTTATCTCCAGCGATAACAAAAATTAAATCATTATTAACTAAATTTAAATCATTAATCAAACACTTTGCAATATCATCAGAAACAAATTTTACAATCGAACCTGTAAACGCATTATCATATTTAAGAAAAGAAAGAATAGAAGCACCATAAATTTTAACAAATTCTGCCAAATTATCAATATCCTTTCTAGAATACTTATCAGCAGCATTTTTAACTACAATCGCATTAATAACTCCTCCACTATTAATGACATCACTAAATATTTTAAAATCAGTTTTTAAAAAGCACTTTGTAATATCATTAATAATCATATCAAATCTCAAATCTGGCTTATCAGATCCATATAAATTAATTGCATCTTCATAAGTCATACGCATTAAAGGAAGTTTAATATCAATATTTTTCACATCCTTAAATATTTTAGCAATTAACCCTTCCGTAACATTCATAATATCGTCTTCATCTACAAAGCTCATTTCCATATCTATTTGCGTAAACTCAGGTTGCCTATCAGCTCTTAAATCCTCATCCCTAAAACACCTTGCAATTTGATAATATCTTTCAAACCCAGATACCATAAGAAGCTGCTTAAATATTTGTGGAGACTGAGGCAAAGCATAAAAAGACCCGGGATTAACCCTGGAAGGAACTAAATAATCTCTAGCACCTTCTGGCGTACTTTTACACAAAATAGGCGTTTCAATTTCTAAAAAATCTAAAGAATTTAAATACTCTCTTGTACTATTCATAATCTTATGTTTCGTAATAATTTTATCTTGAAGCTCACTTCTTCTTAAATCTAAATAACGATATTTAAGTCTCGTATCATCTAAAGCCGTAAGATTATTTAAATCGAAAGGAAGATCATTAGATTTGTTTAAAATTTCTATTTCACTAACTAAAACCTCTATTTCCCCAGTTTCCAGATTCAAATTAGCATTTTGTCGCATCTGAACCTTCCCGCGTACTTTTATAACGTATTCATTCTTTAATCTTTCAGCAACATTATACACTTCAGATTCAGGACTAACCGTAAGCTGTATAATGCCAGATCTATCACGCAAATCAATAAAAATTAATCCGCCTAAATCTCTCTTTTTATTAACCCATCCATATAGAGTTACAATCTTTCCTGCATCATTTTTAGAAATACTTGTATTATTAATTTTCATCATCATCACCTAATTTTTTATCAAAAAACTCTATTAAATCATCAAGCTTAACTTTATATTCTTCTTTAGAATTGTTATCTTTAATAGTAAGTATTCTACTATTAATTTCCTCATCACCAACAATAATAATATATTTAACTTTTAGCCTGTCAGCCACCTTAAAATTGCTTTTTAAATTTCGATTATCATAGTCCATCTCGACATTAAAACCACTTAATCTTAAAGTATTAACAAGACTAGCTACTTTAACTTTTGCATCTATACCCATAGGTACAACGTAAATTTCAGGATAAGAAGTATTACATATATCAATATTTTCCATTTCCAAAGCAAGAAGTAGTCTCTCAAGACCTATTGCAAAACCAACCCCAGGAACAGACGGTCCCCCAATATTTTCAACTAAATTATTATATCTTCCACCGGCGCCTAAAACATTTTGTGAACCAAAACCAGGAATATCCGCTTCCACTTCAAACACCGTATGCGTATAATAATCAAGACCTCTAACTATATTAGGATTGAGCACATAATCAATATCCATTGCCTTCAAATATTCCTTTACCTCATCAAAATGTCTTCTACTATCATCATTTAAATAATCCGTCATCTTAGGAGCATTCTTCATAAACTCTTTATCACAATCAATTTTGCAATCTAAAATCCGCAAAGGATTTTTTTCAAAACGAGCTTTACAGTCATCACACAGCTCATGTAAATAAGGTCTAAAATAAGAAATCAAAGCATCTCTATATCTTTTCCTGGATTCACTATCTCCTAAACTATTAATATTTACTTTTACCCCTTTTAAACCAAGCATTCTAAGTAAATTAACTAAAATACTAATAGCTTCAGCATCCATACTTGCATCATAAGTCCCAAAAGCTTCAAAACCAAATTGATAAAATTGTCTAAAACGACCAGCCTGCGGCCTTTCATACCTAAACATAGGGCCAAAATACCAAGCTTTTAAAGGCATACTATCAGCATAAAGCTTGTTTTCAATAAAGCTTCTAACAATCCCTGCCGTACCTTCAGGACGTAAAGTTAAATTTCTATCACCACGATCTTTAAAATCGTAAGTTTCTTTACTAACAATATCAGTAGTTTCACCTACTCCTCTATGGAAAAGATCACTGGATTCAAAAATAGGTGTTTCAAAATATTTAGCATTATACTTATCCATCAAAGCGTTAACTACTTTTCTAAGATAAATCATTTTATCAGCTTTATCACCAAAAATATCATAAGTTCCCTTAGGTTTTTGCATTTATATCACTTCCTATCACTACATAAAATTATATTGTTTTTCTTATAAAAAGTCAACAAAAAAAGGAAGCATTAGCTTCCTACACATTATTTATTTGAATTAATTTTTTTATCTCTGTAAATATATACACCGGCACCAATTGCAATTGCAGTTAATCCTACACCTAAAATAATAAGTGGAGTATTAGCAGCAGTAGCAGGAACTATAACTGGAGTACCACATTCCCATGCGCCATATAATTTTAAATTGTTGTTAAGTGCAGTACCATTAGTCCATCTACCAGTTAAATTACTATTAGTATACCAACCATTAAATTTACAGTTAGATTGTCTAGTTTTTAATTCTTTTTTCTGATCGTATTCAGTACCTTTATTGTAGCATTCCTTACCAGGAGTTGGATCAGTCTTTGCAGGATCAGGCCTTACATTTCCTACGATTTCATATTCAACACAAACTTCCTCAGGCTCAGGATCTGGAGTTGGTTCAGGATCTGGTGCATAAAGTGCAACTACATCTTGATAGCCTGAACTTTTAAAAATATAAGCTTTTTTATTAGAAGTAGATGTATTATTACGAGCATCTCTAACTAAATTTTTAATAAGATCTCTAATACCAGTTTCTGACTCAGCGCCAGTTTCAACAAATTCAGTAGATAAAGCAGAAATTTCTCCATTTTCAGCTCTATACCACCAAATAGCACCTTGAGTAACATAACGTGCGACTTGAGAATTATCACTAGTTCTTGGGCCATTTTCCAAAATGTATTTTATAGCAGCGCTAGCCTCACCATCTAAAGTATAGGTAAGTCCATCTGTAGGCCAGTTACCTGGACCACTATAACAGTAAACTACCGTATCATCATCAAATTTTAAATTATAAAAATCATAAGCATCAATGTACTTTGGAGAAACGCCAGTACGAGATATAGTTATAGTCTGAGGAGCTGCTTTTGTTGAACTAATACCAGTAAAAACAAATAATACAGCAACTAATACTAAACACAATAAATTAGATATCTTTTTCATATTTTTCATATTATTTCCTCCTTAATTCTATTATTTTCTTCTTGAATAACTTGTATTAGCAAATGCTTCAAAGTCATCAGCCGTTTTCATATTTTCACGATTAAATCTAAGAGTTTCTTTAGCTGCTACAGCTAACCCTGCCATTTTTTCTTCAGCAAGCTTTAATTTCTTATTACCGACTGCAAAGGCTGCCCCTAACATAGCAATACCAGAAGCAAACATACCATTTGCGATAGCTGAGTTTTTAGTATTATCTCCAGTATTTGGAGCATACTCGTGTGGTTCAGGAGTTGGCTCAGGTTCTGGCGTTGGTTCAGGTTTAGGTTCAGGAGTTGGCTTAGGTTCTGGCGTTGGTTCAGGTTTTGGCTCTGGTGTTGGCTCAGGTTCAGGAGTTGGTTCAGGTTCTGGTTCAGCAAAAGGTTTTGTATTTTCTTTCGTCGCATCAGGATCATTAGATTTATCTTCAGCATCTTGTATGCTTTGATCAGAACCAGTTGTAACAACCTCTTTTCCAGAAACATTAACTATACCGCTATCTGGAGCTGCATGAATAGCAAAATTGACACCAGAAAGTTCTGGATGTTCAGCTACAATTTTTTCTTTTAAAGCGCCAATATTATCATTACCAAGGCCTACGCCACCTATAATTAATTCATAAGAACCATCCTCATTTTTCAAAACAGCGTACCCATCAGTACCTAAATCAATTGTAGATGATTCTGCTTGCTTATCTTCAACATGAACTTCAACATTTTCACCATACGTATTAGTTATTTCGTCAGTCATTTCTACTAAATCACTAACAGAAGGTGTCTCACCAGTAACAACAACAGTGCCCGCTTCATCCATTGAAGTAGTATATTCTGCTTTATCTTGTTCTAGAGAAGTTTCTTGAACTTCTGCTGATTTTTCTTCATCAGCATTAAAAATTACAGGTTCAATAGTAGGTCCCACCTCTGACACTTCTTCTACAGTTTTATTATCAACTATAGTACTTTCTTCAGTAGTAGGTTCTTCTTGAGTCTCAGTAACTACACCAGTAGATTCTTCTTGGGCTTCTAAAGCAGGCTGACTCACTTCTTGAGTTTCAGCTACAGGCTCAAGCGTATTTAGCATAGAAACTGGAGTACCAATTTCTGACTCTGCTACTACAGAATCATTTACAGCATTTTCAGTAAAATCATCAACTTGAACAATAGCATCTGGAGTAGTTGTATCAACAACAGAAGCTTCTTCAGCATAAGCAGGTGTAGCCATAAACACAGAAGAAAGAGTTGCCGCAGTAATTCCAATTGCTGTTCTAAACTTGTTGAATTGTAATTTCCATTTTCTCATAAAAATCCCTCATTTCTATAAACTAGAGTCCCTTATTATTCCTAAAAATAATAAATCTCCGTTTTCAGCTGCATATATTAGCACTAAAACCTTTATTTGTCAAATCAAATTAAAGATAAATTACTAAACATACAAGCCACTTATCCATTACAATAAGATTATATCAAAATTTACTAAATAATTCCATTAAAATTAATAAATTTTACCTTAATTTACAAAAAAACTACAATTTTATAAATTATTGACCGTTTTCTTAAATTCATAACCACGCTGTTCAAAATTATCAAACTGATCCCAGCTAGCACAAGCGAGGCTAAGTAAAATAGTATCCCCGCCCTTAGAAACCGAATATGCCACACTAACTGCCTCATTAAAATTATTAACAGTACTAACGTCACTATTGCCCATACCTAATATAAATATCTTCTTATTTTCAAACATATTACCGCCAATACCGTCATATACAAATAAAGAAAAAAGAAATTATCTTCCTAAAATCTTTTTAAAATCCTATCAAGTTCATCAATTAATTTTGACTTCATAATTACATCAGCAAAGCCGTCTTTTAAAAATGCTAATCTAATAAATTCCTTACTATCATCGATCATAATTACCACCGGAGTATTAAACTTGGTATTTTTTTTAAGTTCTTTTAAAACCTCATACGCACTAATTGTATCAGTCTCATCATCTAAAATTATTAAATCAAATTTATGTTTGTTAGATATTTTTTCAAGTAAATCCCTTCCAAAAAGCGAACCACTAACATTCATATCCATGTTTTCCAAATAATTTACTATTTTAGAAAGCTCCTTAGCATCATCATCAACAACCATTATTTTTTTATCCTTATGAAGAGATTCCTCATATAATTCCATTTTTTTAGAAATTTCACTATTCTTATTAGGAACTATTTTTTGATCGATAGTTATACTAACAGTTGTTCCTTTATCCTCTTCACTTTTAACAATTAAATTGCCACCCATCAAAGTAACAAGCTTTTTGATTTCTTTTAAATTAAGAGTTTTCTTGTCTTTAGATAAATTAATTTTTGATAAGTCATCTATATTCAAACTTAAAATATTATTTACCTCAGCCGTGCTTATACCGCTCCCAGAATCACTAATAGTAATTATTAACCTGCATATATCATATTTGATAATTGAGCTTACATCTAAACTAATATAACCTCCTTTAGTGTTTTCGATAGAATTTTCTAAAACAGAATACACTGCCTGTTTTAACTTTATAGAATCGCCATAAACATAATCAGGCATATTATTACTTATAGAATATTCAAATTTAACAGAAGAATCTAATTGATTTTCCATCTGATACTTTATTTCCTTAAACAAATTACTAGCATTATATCTACTATCATATACTTTAATTGTTTTTGTACTCATAGAAGAAACATCCAATGCATCATTTACTAAATAATCAAGTTCCTTAGCTTTATTATTAATAATTTTACTGCCTTCTTGAAGTTCTTTCACAGCTTTAATTGTAAGCATATCATTACTTACTTCAATAATATCCTTAACTGGCTTTTTAATATCTTGAGTCATCTTGAACAAGAAATTTGACGTATCCTCATTACTTTTTTCAATTAACCTTTTGTTCCTATAAAGCTCTTCCATCATTTGGACATCAGGATTTTCAATTGTAAAATACATAAGAACAGTTACAAAAGCAAAAGTTGAATTAATCAAAATTATTCCTGGATTAATTGACCTAACCACAAAAACCGCAACCATCGCAATTATAAGTACAAGTAGCGGAATATATTTACGATTTCTTATACTGTTTGCATTTTTAAAAACACTATACATTTCTAAAGTTATCAAAACTCCGCCAACCACAAGAAGTAAATTAGCTGCGGGGCCATAACTATAAACATAATTTCCATCATTAAAGTATTCAAGCGGCAAAACTATCGCAAAACAAAAAAGCATAATACATAGTAAAGCACCTAAAACCTTTAAATCTTTCGCATGGCTTTTTATCCATTCCCTAGCCTTAGTATTCTGCCAAAAAGATACAAAGAAAACATACAAAGCAAATATTAATTCCCAAGAAAGCAAATAAATTATAAAGAGCCTATTACAAAACAAACACAAAAGTGTATTAATAGGACTAGTATCTTTTACCATAACAAAATACGTGCAAAGAAGTTCCAAAACAAGTCCGAACACATTCATTCTTACTAAAGCACTATAAATTTTATTCTCAATACTGTTTATTCTCTGCTTCCTATAATAAACAACTAATAGCATAAAACTATATAAAAGTGAACAACTTATAAAAGTAATACCGACAATCATTAAACCGCCTCCATTATAATTATAGTATAATAAAAAGGCTTTTTCAAGCCTTATAAACTTATTATTTTAAAACAAGTTTTTTAGAAGCTAACTTATTATCAGCCATTACCTTAAGCTTTTGGACATCGATTTTACCAATATTTGTACACGGAAACTCCTCCACTGCCTCAAACCCAACTGGTAATGAATACTCCTGAAGTCTAGCTTCACAAATTAAACTAAGTCTATCTAAAACGTCATTTACAGATGCACCATCCTTAAGAACTACATAAGCATAAGGAAGTTCGCCTTGAACAAAATCATTATCCTTAGTTCCAACAACTTTACAGTCCAAAACATCTTCATCTTGCACAATAGTCTCTTCAATAAAACTTGGAAAAATTTTAAAGCCATCATGCCTAATAATAACATCCTTACTTCGGCCAATTATAAATAATTTGCCGTCTTCATCCATATATCCTAAATCACCACTATGAATCCAAACACTACCATCTTCATGCACGCGTTTCATTTTATTAGTTTCAGCTTCATTATTATGATATTTAAGCATTACATTAGGGCCAGTAATACAAACCTCACCTATTTGCTTATCATTTAAATTACTAGTTAAAGGAAGCTCCTTACCAGTTTCAGTGTCAAATATAGCAATAACTGAATGCGGAAAAGGAATTCCAACACTACCAAGTTCATTAGTCTCATTAGAAGTGCACGCACACACTGCCGCACTAACTTCAGTCATTCCGTAACCCTTAACAACTTTATAATCACAGTTATGACTCTTTAAAAATTCATTTGTTTTTTCCTCAAGTTCAGTGTTCATCGCATCCCCACCAACCGTTGGAGCAATCACATAAGATAAATCTTCATTCTTTAATTTTTCGCTGGAGATAATTGTTCCATAATGAGATGGAACTCCAACCATATGATTAGGGTGATATTTATTAAGCAAATCTGGCATCATTTCCGCTTCAAACGCTGGAATAATTATAGTTTCCATCTTACAAACAAGAGGCAAATGAAGACCATTACCACAACCATAAGCTATAAATAAAGGCATTATATTAAGCCAGTTATGTTCCTTTTTAAAGTCATATCCTGCGTTAATACAATCGAAAGCCGCATAATTTAAATTATTATTTGTAAGTATTACACCTTTAGGCTTTCCTGTAGTCCCGCCTGTATGAACAATGACAACAGGAAGCGTTCCATCACTATATAAAGACCTATGAGGCATCACAAATTCTTTATTGTTTTTAGTAAACTCTGCCCATTGTAAACATTCGTCGCTATAACCAAAAACTTTGTTTTTTTCTTTTAAATCACTGACAACTTTTTTAAATGAATCCAAAGAACATTTAATTTTTTTAGTAAAAAATTTTGATTTTTGTAACGCTAATCTTTCGTTCAAAGCACTATTAAACATCAATTTTAATTGTTCCATTTTAGCCTCAAATGTCATAGATTCAGTTGGCGAAATATTAACAATTGTTTTTACGCCACATTTTTCCTTTAAATCTAAAGCCTTAGGAGAAGCAACATCAATTATAAAAACTAAATCTGAAGAAGCTTCTCTAACATAATCCTCAATTCCTTCTTTACTAGTCCTTGGATCAACACAATTAGCAACAGCCCCAATCTTACTCAAAGCGTATAATAAATAAATTGATTCAGGAATAGTAGGTGTTATTAAAGTGACAACATCACCCTTTTTAACACCATACTTTAATAAAGAAGAAGCCACCATTTCAATATTATTAAATAAAGCGTCATAAGTAATAATACGATCGAAATAATTTAACGCTGGCCTATCTAAATTTTGAAAAGCATTTTGGCAAATATAATCATACATAGTCATAGAATCAAGTGATGAATAAATTGCTTCTTTTTCATAAAATTTAAGCCATGGCTTATCAATTGAAGCATATAAAACTTTTTTACTTCCCAAAACATCAACTTTTGGATTTTTAATACTTAATGCATTTTTACTAATCTGCACACTATTTACTGTCATAAAATAACCTCCTGATTTTTAACTATTCTTAAAACATACTGCGAATATAATATACACTTTTTAAAAAAATTTGTCAAAAAAAGAATAACAAATTTAAAATTTTCTATTGAAAGCTTTTTTTAAATCTGCTATAATGATTTTGTCATTCATTTGGCGAGATAGCTCAGTTGGCTAGAGCACACGGTTCATACCCGTG
>AUXO011791466.1_pt1 | contig 10825 bp, 6 predicted proteins | sample 768731 | NCBI WGS metagenome assembly AUXO01 (sample SAMN02715735, study PRJNA202380) | gut metagenome | biome: sheep rumen | host: Ovis aries | place: New Zealand: Palmerston North
AAAAAATAAAAATCCTGTCACAACAATCAAATCAGTTTGACTGCTGGGACAGGATATAAATACTATTATTCCTGCGGTGCCACCCGGCTTGATGTACATAATACATCCACTTAACGCTTACTCGGTTACAATAATATAGCCTTAGTTTCTTTTATAAGCTGAACTTTGTTAACGAAGATTCACGCTCCGTCTCCCATACTCAGTGCATAAGCACCTTTTCAGGTTGCCCTCTGAAGTCCATTCGATAAAACACTTAACATCTGCCATCTCACCATCGGCAGTTCTCTGTAGAAAAGGAGGTCTTACCTACTTACTCTTCATCCTCGGTTTATTTAGAAATATTTAATTTTAATACATGAATGAATACTACCACTCTGCATGTTCTTTGTCAAATGAATTTTGTCATATGGTTGATATTCTCGGAGTGATATCCTCCAGAACATCCAGAAGTATTCTTACTGTATCAAGCGATGTGAATATAGTCACACCATTCATTATTGCACATCTTCTTATCTTTGCACCATCTTCGTAATGTATGCCTGACAGTATAGCTCGTGTATTTATGATGTAGCTGACGTATCCTGCTTCTATGGATCTAAGTACCTCATCACTTCCATCACTGAGCTTTCCTCTGATACGGGTTCTTATTCCATGTTCTTTCAGGAATTCTCCTGTTCCAACTGTAGCCTCGATATTGAAGCCAAGCTCATAGAAACGTCTGACAAGCGGAAGCGCCTCTTCTTTATCCTCATCTGCAAGAGTAACCATTACAGTTCCATACTCTTTCATCTTTATTCCGGACGCCTGAAGCGCCTTATAGAATGCTCTCTTCAGACTTCTGTCATAGCCTATAGCCTCACCTGTAGACTTCATTTCCGGCGACAGATAAGGATCCATACCATTCAGCTTTGCAAATGAGAATGCCGGTGTTTTTACATACCACTTCTTGCTCTGATTATTCTTAAGCTTCTCTCCGCCTTCAGATGCCACTCCTACATAGCCCTGCTCCTTAAGACTCTTTCCAAGCATAGCTCTTGTTGCTATATCTACCAGTGAATAACCTGTTGATTTGGAAAGGAATGGAACACTTCTTGAAGCACGAGGATTTACCTCTATGATATATACACTATCGTCCTTATCTACGATGAACTGTATATTATAAAGTCCGACTATACCGATTCCAAGACCAAGCTTCTTAGTATAATCAGCTATAGTTTCTTTTACCTTTTCCGAAATGGAATACGGAGGATATACGCTTGTACTGTCTCCTGAATGTACACCGGTTCTCTCAACCAGCTCCATGATACCCGGAAGGAAAACATCTGTTCCATCACAAATAGCGTCAACCTCTACCTCTTTACCGACTATATACTTATCAACCAGAACAGGTCTGTCTTCATCTACTTCAACTGCAGTTCTTAAGTAATGTCTGAGCATTTCTTCGTTTGCCACAATCTCCATGGCACGTCCACCCAGAACGAAGCTTGGACGAACAAGAACAGGGTAGCCTATCTTTTCTGCCGCTGCAACACCACTTTCGATATCTGTAACAGCAACGCCCTTTGGATGAGGGATGTCCAGGCTCTCGATTACATTTTCAAATGCATCTCTATCCTCAGCCCTGAATATAGCTTCAAAATCTGTTCCAATGGTCTTGACGCCTCTCTTCTCCAGAGGTTCTGCAAGGTTAACCGCAGTCTGTCCACCCAGAGAAGTCACTACTCCTTCAGGCTTCTCCAGATCAATTATATTCATTATGTCCTCTATGGTAAGAGGTTCAAAATACAGTTTATCAGCAGTTGTATAATCAGTTGAAACAGTCTCCGGATTATTATTTATAACTATAGCCTCATAACCCATTTCATGTATAGTTCTTACAGCATGAACTGTTGAATAATCGAATTCGACACCCTGTCCTATACGGATAGGACCTGAACCAAGAACGATTATTTTCTTCTTATCAGATACTATGGACTCATTTTCTTCTTCATAAGTCGAATAGAAGTACGGAACATAGCTTTCAAACTCGCTGGCGCAGGTATCTATCATCTTATATACAGGTTTAATGTCGTACTGTTTACGAAGATTCCATACATCATCTTCACTTACGCCTATAAGTTCTGCTATATAAGAATCCGAGAAGCCCATCTTCTTTGCAGAGTAAAGTGTATCTCTGTCAAGTATCTCAGTCAGAGCTGCATTTTCACTTACGCTTTGTGCTGCCTCTTCGAGCTTTCTTTCGTAATCAACTATATTCTTTATCTTATCCAGGAAGAACATATCTATTCCTGTACGACTTGCTATAACCTGCAAATCCACGCCAAGCCAGATCAGCTGGGATAATGCATAGATACGATCATCAGTTCCTTCTTCGATATACTTAAGCAGCTTCTGGATAGCTTCTTTCTTATTATCAGGTTCCGGCTTATCAGACAGACTCTTTACATCGAACTTCTCCAGATGAATATGATTCTTTCCATCTTCAAGAGATCTGATAGCCTTCAGAAGACTTTCCTCCAGAGTACGTCCCACACTCATGGTTTCACCGGTTGCTTTCATCTGTGTTGAAAGCTTATTAGAAGCAAGAGTGAATTTATCAAATGGGAATCTCGGCATCTTAGTTACTATATAATCAAGTGCCGGTTCAAAACATGCCGGTGTATTAGCCAGATGTATCTCATCCAGATTCATACCTACAGCTATTTTGGCAGATACTCTTGCAATAGGATAGCCACTTGCCTTTGAAGCAAGAGCCGATGAACGTGATACTCTTGGATTTACTTCAATTACATAATAGTTAAATGACTGCGGATCAAGCGCAAACTGACAGTTACATCCACCCTTCACGCCTAACGCTCTTATTATTCTGAGAGCGCTGTCACGAAGCATATGATACTCTTTATTCGTAAGTGTCTGACTTGGAGCAACTACTATAGAATCACCGGTATGAATACCTACCGGATCAAGATTCTCCATATTACAAACTACGAGAGCCGTATCATTTGCATCACGCATTACTTCATACTCGATTTCTTTATATCCCTTGATACTCTTCTCAACCAGTACCTGGGAAGTCGGTGAAAGAGCAAGAGCATTCTTCATCTTCTCACTCATTTCCTCAGGATTATCGGCAAAGCCTCCTCCTGTTCCACCAAGTGTAAATGCGGGTCTAAGAATAACAGGATAACCTATCTCTTCTGCCGCCTTAAGTCCTTCTTCAACTGTATATGTAATCTTAGATGGAACAACCGGTTCTCCCAGCTTCTCACAGAGTTCCTTGAATTCCTCTCTGTCTTCAGCACATTTTATACTGGCCGCATCTGTTCCCAGAAGTTCTATCTCACATTCCTTCAGAACTCCCTTATCAGAAAGCTGCATAGCCAGATTCAGACCTGTCTGTCCGCCTATACCCGGGACTATGGCATCCGGTCTCTCATAACGGCATATCCTTGCCAGGTACTCAAGAGTAAGAGGCTCCATATATACCTTATCGGCAATCATCGTATCTGTCATAATAGTTGCCGGATTCGAATTTGCAAGTATTACCTCATAGCCTTCCTCTTTAAGAGCAAGACAAGCCTGGGTTCCTGCATAGTCAAACTCGGCAGCCTGACCTATAACTATAGGACCTGATCCTATAACAAGTATCTTGTGTAAATCTTTTCTCTTAGGCATTTTCCATTCCTCTTATATATATGGTGTTTACTGTGAATCTGACATCAGTTTAATAAATCTATCAAATAAATATGTACTATCCTGTGGTCCCGGAGCACTCTCAGGATGATACTGTACAGAGAACACTCTTCCATCCTCTGAAACAAGTCCTTCAACAGTATTATCGAGCAGATTAATATGAGAAGCTTTAAGACCTGTTCCTGCAAGCGAGTTATCATCTACAGCATAACTGTGATTCTGACTGGTTATTTCTATTCTTCCGGTAGCAAGATCCTTTACCGGATGATTACCACCTCTATGACCAAACTTCAGCTTGTAGGTTTTAGCTCCATATGAAAGTGCTATCAGCTGATGACCAAGGCATATTCCAAACATAGGAAGTTGTCCTCTGAGAGTCTTAAGTGTCTCTATGACTTCCGGAACATCCTCCGGATCTCCAGGGCCGTTCGATATAAACAGTCCATCAGGTTTCATACCTATGATTTCTTCCGGTGTAGTATTATATGGAACTACCGTTACGTTACAGCCATGCTGATTAAGTTCGCGAACTATATTCATCTTCATACCACAGTCTATGGCAACTACACTGAACTTAGGATTTGTAGTTCTTGCATACCATCTCTTCTTAGAACTGCATCTCTTAACTGCATCTCGTCTAAGCTCTGTTTCTTTAAGAACCTTAAGTCCTTCTTCCAGTGACGTATCATAAGAAGTGATAAGTGCCTTTCTGGAACCCTTATCCCTGATGCTTCTGACCAGCTTTCTTGTATCTACTCCATATATTCCCGGAACACCAGAATCTTCAAGAAGCTCGGAAAGTGTTCTGGTAAATCTGAAATTCGATGGATTATCATTTACTTCCCGTACTATTAACGCTCCGAGATTAACGAGTTTACTTTCGAAATCCTCATCCGTGATTCCATAATTACCAATCAGCGGATAGGACATAACTATGGCCTGATCTGTATATGACGGATCTGAAACTATCTCCTGATAACCGACCATTGAGGTATTGAATACTATCTCACACACCCTCTCACTGTCGGCGCCAAAGGAGTATCCTTCATACACACTTCCATCCTCAAGGATAATCTTCTTATCATACTCTTTCATATAATCGCCTCATTTTTTCTTTACAATTTTACTGCTATTCCCTCATATTTCAGCATGTAACATCATTCTACAGTAACACTCTTTGCAAGATTTCTTGGTTTATCTACATCAAGTCCTTTGGAAACACTTATATAGTATCCCAGTAACTGAAGCGGAATAACGGATATGATTCCAGAGAAATGTTCATCTGACTCCGGTATATAGATAAGGAAGTCTATATTTTCCAGGAGGCTCTCATCCCCCTCATACGTTACGCCAACCAGATACGCACCTCTGGACTTGCACTCTTTCATATTACTGATAGTTTTCTCCATCAGCTTCTTCTGCGTCAGTACTCCTATCAGAAGAGTATTATCTTCTATCAGACTTATCGTTCCGTGCTTAAGTTCTCCTGCCGCATAAGCCTCACTATGTATGTAGCTTATCTCCTTAAGCTTCAGACTTCCTTCCATACTTATCGCATAATCAGAACCTCTGCCTATAAAGAAAGCATCTGTAGCATTTGCATATCTTGAAGCAATCCACTGGATACGTTCCTTCTTTGCAAGCAGCTCTGAAACCTTGTCAGGAAGAGCCTGCAGTTCCTTTATATAATACTTCAGCTTTTTATCATCTATATTTCCACGTACATAAGCAAATTTTGTAGCCAGTACATACATCACCATAAGCTGGGCAGTAAATGCCTTCGTAGTTGCAACTGCGATCTCCGGACCTGCCTTTGTATATACTACATTATCAGCCTCACGAGCTATACTTGAGCCTTCAACATTTACTATTCCAAGTGTTCTCATTCCACTCTGCTTAGCTATCTTAAGAGCTTCCAGACTGTCCGCAGTTTCACCAGACTGGGAAATGATAATCACAAGGGCATTTTTGTTCTCAGGTATTTTTCTGTATCTGAACTCTGAAGCGAGCTCAACTCTTACAGGGAGTTCCACCATATCCTCTATTACATACTGGGATACCATTCCTACATGCCATGCCGAACCACACGCTACTATGTACAGAGAATCTATACTACGTATGTACTGATCTGTAAGTCCTGCTTCAGAAAGATCGATTTTATTCTTCTTTACAAGCGAATCCAGTGTATCTCTAAGTGCCTGTGGCTGCTCATATATCTCCTTCATCATGTAATGCTTATGTGCAGTTTCACCAGACTGGGAAATGATAATCACAAGGGCATTTTTGTTCTCAGGTATTTTTCTGTATCTGAACTCTGAAGCGAGCTCAACTCTTACAGGGAGTTCCACCATATCCTCTATTACATACTGGGATACCATTCCTACATGCCATGCCGAACCACACGCTACTATGTACAGAGAATCTATACTACGTATGTACTGATCTGTAAGTCCTGCTTCAGAAAGATCGATTTTATTCTTCTTTACAAGTGAATCCAGTGTATCTCTAAGTGCCTGTGGCTGCTCATATATCTCCTTCATCATGTAATGCTTATGGCCATTCTTACCGGCGGCCTTTGCATCCATCTTGATTTCCTTACATTCAAGACTGATTTCTTCTCCATTTATATCATAAAATGTAACTTCGCCCGGAAGTATTCTGGCTGACTGCTGATTACCTATATAATATACATTTCTTGTATACTCAAGTATTGCCGGAACATCAGATGCGAGATATGACTCACCCTCTGACACTCCTATTATCATAGGACTGTCCTTTCTAGCAGCATATATCTCTCCAGGATAATCCTTAAACATAAAAAGCATAGCGTAGCTTCCGCGCACGCTAACCATCATACGGTTTATAGCTTCGATAGGATTCTTTCCATTCTTACTATAATAATAATCAACCAGCTTTATTCCTACCTCTGTATCAGTATCACTATAAAGCTTATAACCATTCTTCTTCAGTTTTTCTGCTATTTCTTTGTAATTCTCGATGATTCCATTATGAACACCGACTACATTCATATCTGAATAGTCTACCTTATCCGGATCATATGCACCACTTACATGAGGATGTGCATTTTTCTCATTTGCCTCTCCATGTGTAGCCCATCTGGTATGTCCTATACCACAGTTACCCTTAAGTTTCTCTCCATCATCTGATTTTTCAATCAGATTACTGAGCTTTCCTGTTGCTTTAAGTATATTTACCTGTCCCTCTTCGTTGCTGACAGCCATTCCAGCTGAGTCATATCCTCTGTATTCAAGTTTCTTAAGTCCACTAAGTAAAACCTTTGATGCTTCCTCGTGTCCTACAAATCCAACTATTCCACACATCTGAGTGGCCTCCTTAATAATATATCCATTGTAACGTAACATCAGGTAATCCGTAATTATCAAATAAGGCACTTCGAGCCATAAAACCCGAAGCGCCTTTGCCTCACTTTACTAATCACCACATAACACACAGAATGCTCCGCGTCATTACGTTATTTTCTTAATCATAATTAGTATAAAGATTTATTTTTAAAAGTCAATAAAAAAATAACTTTATTAAATAATCCATGTATCCTATGACACACGAATGACATCTACATATTTTTCCAGATATGGATCTGAATCATTTATAAGCCTGTTATCATTCATCATAGCAACAATAAGTTCTGCTATTCTCTCTGTGAGAAGAACTACAGGGTCTGAAAGATTCAGATACTTAGGACTATACTTCTTTCCTTCCCATACACTCTTATCTCCGGTCGTATCAGCCAGCTCCTTAATCCACCTCGAGAATCTTCCATCCTCATCAAGTTCTGATAATCTTCTGTAAGTCCACTTATAATAAGGTGGAAATTCACGCTTCATTAGAAAGAAAAGCTGCATAGCTGCCTGAAGTCCTTCCAAATGTGCCATACGAGCAGCTACTATATCACCTCTCGACATACATCTGGCATAATTCACCTGAAGAGCAGCAGAGAATTTGTGAAGCTCATTTATGATTCTTACTTTCCATACTCTGTCGGGATAATAATCCAGAAGGAGCTTCCTAAATGCTGTAAAAACACCCGGATCATCTCTAAAAACCTCGCCATTAACTGCTGTAGCGAGAGTATTATGATCAAGTCTGAACCATTCCTCTTCGCTAAGCTCCGCCTTCTCAGCATCACAAGCTATACCTAATATATTGGAGTAAAACCCATTTACCGTCATGACTCCCCGACGTTCACTCAGCCTCACTGTAAGATTATTCCCCGGTATCGACCTTATCAGATTATCATACTCCTGACTCAGTCTGTCACCGAACTCTTTTCTATCCTTATTTGTCAGCCACATAACTACACCGGTTCCAAAATCATGGTCCCTGGAAATGAAGTCATCATAACCAAAGCAGTCAGAACCCTCTCCGACGATTCCGACTGCTATCCTGTTCTCATATTCTTTAAATTTTTCCCTAATCAGGGCAGCCACCTGATTTTCATAAAATCGGCGGCTGCCCTCATATGATTTACCCATAAATATCCTTTAATTAAACAAAGCTGTTGAATAATATCTGTCTCCACTATCCGGAAGAAGTGCCACAATAACTTTACCCTTATTTTCCGGTCTCTTAGCAAGTTCAATAGCTCCATAAAGAGCTGCTCCGGAAGATATACCAACTGATATTCCTTCCTTCTTGGCAAGATACTTGGCAGTTTCAAATGCATTCTCATTTGGTGCCTTAAATATCTCATCATAAATCTTAGTATTTAATACATCCGGTACAAAGCCTGCTCCGATACCCTGAATCTTATGAGCTCCGGCTTTTCCTTCAGAAAGTACCGGTGAACTCTCAGGTTCGAGTGCTACTACCTTAACTGCAGGATTCTTCTCCTTCAGATATTCTCCTACACCTGTTACAGTTCCACCTGTACCTACACCTGCTATAAATATATCTACATTTCCATCTGTATCATTCCAGATTTCCGGACCTGTAGTTGCTCTGTGAATAGCAGGATTTGCAGGATTCACAAACTGTCCAGGGATAAAGCTGTCAGGTATTTCTGATGCAAGTTCATTTGCCTTCTCGATTGCACCCTTCATACCCTTTGTACCCTCTGTAAGTACTATCTCAGCGCCATAAGCCTTGAGTATATTTCTTCTTTCAACGCTCATAGTTTCTGGCATGGTAAGAATAATTCTATAACCCTTTGATGCTGCTATAGAAGCAAGACCTATACCTGTATTACCGCTGGTAGGCTCTATTATTACTGATCCTTCCTTCAGAAGTCCCTTCTTCTCAGCGTCTTCTATCATGGCCTTGGCGATACGATCCTTTACGCTTCCTGCCGGATTCAGATACTCCAGCTTAACAAGAATTGTTGCTTCAAGTCCAAGATCTTTCTCTATATTTGCTACTTCAACAAGTGGTGTATTACCTATAAGTTCAGTTGTACCTTTAAATATTCTACTCATATGTTTTTCTCCTTAAATATATTTTCCAGGAGGGCATAATGTCCTTATGTTCTATATAGCTGCAAATGCATTATCCAGATCAGCGATTATATCATCTATATGTTCAGTACCTATAGACAGTCTTATAGTACTCTGCTTGATTCCATTATTAAGAAGTTCCTCATCAGACAGCTGTGAATGTGTAGTTGATGCCGGATGTATAACAAGACTCTTTACATCAGCAACATTTGCAAGTATGGAGAATATCTTCAAACTGTCTATAAACTTCCATGCCTCTTCTCTTCCGCCTTTTATCTCAAATGTGAAGATAGAACCACCACCATTCGGGAAGTACTTCTTATAGAGGTCATGATTAGGATGTTCCTCAAGAAGTGGATGATTTACTTTCTCAACCTTCGGATGATTTGCCAGATACTCTACTACCTTCTTTGCATTTTCCGAATGTCTCTCAAGTCTGAGGGACAGAGTCTCTACTCCCTGAAGAAGAAGAAATGCATTGAAAGGTGATATGGTAGCTCCTGTATCACGAAGAAGGATTGCTCTTATATATGTAACGAAAGCTGCCGGTCCAACAGCATCATAGAAGGATATTCCGTGATAGCTTGGATTTGGAGCTGCAATATTCGGGAACTTACCCGAAGCTGCCCAGTCATACTTTCCTGACTCAACTATGATACCACCTAAAGTAGTTCCATGTCCACCCAGAAACTTTGTTGCTGAATGAATTACTATATCTGCTCCATACTCTATAGGTCTTATGAGATATGGTGTTCCAAAAGTATTATCTATAGCAAGTGGAAGTCCAGCCTCATGTGCTATCTTAGCTATAGCCTCTATATCAGGAATATCACTGTTAGGATTACCAAGTGTTTCAAGGAATATAGCACGTGTATCTTCCTGAATTGCTGCCTTTACTTCATCCAGATTGTTAGTATCAACAAATGTAGTCTTTATACCATACTGTGTAAATGTATGCTCCAGGAGGTTGTATGTTCCACCATAGATAGTCTTCTGCGCTACTATGTGACCACCATTTGCTGCAAGAGCCTGTATGGTGTATGCAATAGCTGCTGCACCGGATGCTACGGCAAGTGCTGCGCTTCCACCCTCAAGAGCTGCAATTCTTTCTTCAAGAACTCCCTGAGTTGAATTGGTAAGTCTTCCATATATATTTCCTGCATCAGCCAGACCAAATCTATCAGCTGCATGTTTAGCATTATGGAATGTATAAGCAGCCGTCTGATATATAGGAACTGCTCTCGAATCAGTTGCCGGGTCTGACTGTTCCTGTCCTGCGTGTACCTGTAAAGTTTCAAATCTATAATCGCTCATTTTCTTTTTCTCCTTTTTTCTATTACCTTTAATAAACAAAAAGCCCAGGTGGCTCAATTAGCTCCCGGGCAGATAGTCAGGTAATTATATCCTTGAGGCGTCTACATCGACACTTCAACAAACCAGCCATACCTTGTGCCCGGGAGTTCTGCATTCGACAACACATCATACAGTTATCATTTACTGAATATCTCATTTTCACGCCTCCTCTCTAATTCTTACTCAGGGAATTCATATCCCTTTGTTTTATCGACAATACGAATAATATCACTAAACACCTACTCAGTCAATAGGTCTTATTATCGTATATTTCATGAGCCGGTTATAATTTTTTTTGATAACTAAAA
>AUXO018580379.1_pt1 | contig 10824 bp, 8 predicted proteins | sample 768731 | NCBI WGS metagenome assembly AUXO01 (sample SAMN02715735, study PRJNA202380) | gut metagenome | biome: sheep rumen | host: Ovis aries | place: New Zealand: Palmerston North
TATTCCAAAGGCAAGACGACCAATGCGCTCCGGAGTCTGATGAAGCTGGCTCCGGAGACAGCCACTGTGATCCGGGACGGCGCGGAGATGACAGTCCCGATTGACGACGTCCGGGAGGGAGATATTTTTACCGTCAGGCCCGGTGAAAATATACCGGTCGACGGTATTATTCTGGAAGGCAGCAGTGCTGTTAATGAGGCGGCCCTGACCGGAGAGAGCATTCCTGTGGACAAGGAGGAGGGAGACAGTGTTTCGTCGGCTACGCTGAACCAGTCAGGCTTCCTCAAATGCCGGGCCACCCGGGTCGGAGAGGATACTTCCCTGGCCAGGATCATTTCCATGGTCTCGGATGCCGCCGCGACCAAGGCGCCTGTCGCCAGGCTGGCGGATACGATCTCCGGCTATTTTGTACCGGCCGTCATCGGAATCGCGCTGGTGACCCTGGCCGCCTGGCTGCTGGCCGGACAGACGCCCGGCTTTGCCCTGGCAAGGGCCATCTGTGTGCTGGTGGTCAGTTGTCCCTGCGCACTGGGGCTGGCCACGCCGGTCGCCATCATGGTCGGCAGCGGCCTGGGCGCCCGTAACGGCATCCTGTTCAAGAACGCGGAAGCCCTGCAGGAGACCGGAAATATCCAGATCGCGGCCCTGGATAAAACGGGGACCATTACCAACGGACAGCCCCGGGTCACGGACCTGCTGCCGGCTGCAGGTGTGACAGCGGAAGAACTGCTGGAGAAGGCGTACGCCCTGGAACTGAAAAGCGAGCATCCGCTGGCCAACGCGGTCACTGTATATGGCAGAGAACAGGGGCTGACGGCGGACGCGGCCGATGATTTCCGGGCGCTGCCCGGGAACGGACTGACCGGAACATATCGGGGAAAGAAACTGACGGGAGGCAGCCTCAAATACATCAGCGGCCTGGGACCTGTGAGCGCGGCCGTCCGGCAGGAATGCCGGGATCTCTCGGAAGCGGGCAAGACCCCGCTGCTGTTCATGGAGGATGGAAAGCTGCTGGGCATCATCGCGGTGGCGGATACCATCAAGGAAGATTCTGCCCAGGCGATCCGTGAACTGCGCAATATGGGCATCCATGTCGTTATGCTGACCGGTGACAACCGGCGGACTGCGGAAGCCATCGGACGGGAGGCCGGCGTCAACGAGGTCATCGCGGATGTGCTTCCGGACGGGAAGGAAGCCATTATCCGCCGCCTGCAGGAGAAGGGCAAAGTGGCTATGATCGGCGACGGAATCAACGACGCGCCCGCTCTGACCAGGGCGGATATCGGCATCGCCATAGGAGCGGGCACGGACGTAGCCATGGACGCGGCCGATGTTGTTCTTATGAAGAGCAGGCTGACGGATGCTTCCGCGGCAGTCCGCCTGAGCCGGCAGACCTACCGCAATATTCTGGAGAATCTCTTCTGGGCGCTCTTTTATAACGTCCTGCTGATTCCGGTGGCGGCCGGCGCCTATGTTCATCTGCTTGGAATCACCATGGATCCCATGCTGGGTGCCGCGGCCATGAGCCTGTCCAGCTTCTGTGTTGTCAGCAATGCCCTGCGCCTGAACCTGTTCAGGGTCCATGATGACAGCCGCGACCGTAAACGGAAACATCCCGTGGAGACAGATGCGGAAGGATACCTCCTCCCGCACTTGTCCCAGGCGGAAGAAGATAACAGTCAAAAAGAAAGTGAGGAATCCGAAATGAAGAAAACCATCAGAATCGAAGGCATGATGTGTCCCCATTGTGAGGCTACTGTAAAGAAAGCCCTGGAAAAACTGCCTCAGGTCGACAGCGCCGAGGTCAGTCATACAGCGGGTACCGCCGTTGTCAGCCTGAATGCGGAGATTGAGGATGCAGTCCTGAAAGAGACCGTCGAAGCCAAAGATTACGATGTGACCGGCATCGAGTAATACGCAGGACCCGCGGTTTCCGCGGGAAAGACGACAAAGAGAATCCTCTGCAGAAAACCTTCCTGTCCGAAGGAAATCTGCAGGGGATTTTTTGATGCTTCGGATTCCAGGCCATGCGGACGGCGCAAAAAAGCCTTGACACACAGGAAAGACATTATTAAAATATGAAATCGAAATTCGTTTTCAAATTGAAAGAACAGGAGGCTGCCTGCGGCGGCAGAGAAAAAGATGGCAGAGAGGACCCGTTATAAAACAAAGCAGAAGGATCAGCTGACCGCCTATCTCCGGGACCGGTCCGGTGTACATGTGACAGCGGCGGAGATTCATAATGATTTCCAGAACAGAGGTGTGACCATGGGGATGGCCACCATTTACCGCCATCTGGATCAGCTGGTGGCGGACGGACTGGTCCGGAAATATATCATCGGCGCGACCGGCAGCGCCTGTTTTGAATATGTAGGCGAACGGGCGGATGATATGATCGACTGTTTCCATTGTAAATGTGAAAAATGCGGGAAACTGATCCATCTGCACTGTGATGAACTGAAGGAGCTGCAGAAGCATATCGATAAGAACCATGGTTTTGTCATTGATCCCATGATGACGGTCTTCTATGGAATATGCGGAGACTGCAGGATAAAAATACATGCGTAATACCGGGAATCAGAAAACAGACAAAAAACGCCAATTCAAAAAGCTGCCATATAAAATACTGCTGGGAACGGTCATCCTGGCCCTTTTCCTGCTGACAGGCTGCGGGGCGTCTGCTGCCGGGAAGGAAAAGACCGGCCGCCTGCAGGTGATCACCACCATTTTTCCCCCCTTCGATTTTGCCAGGCAGATTGCGGGCGGGCAGGCGGATGTCCGTATGCTGCTCAAACCCGGTGAGGAGATTCATTCCTACGAGCCGACTCCCCAGGATATCCGGGATATCCAGAACTGTGATCTGTTCATTTACGTGGGCGGTGAGAATGATGTCTGGGTGGAAGAGATCCTGGAATCCATGGGCGAACAGGCCCCGGAGTCCCTGCGTCTGATGGATATGGTCGAGGTCTTCCGTGAGGAAACTGTAGAAGGCATGCAGGAAGAGAAGGGGGCGCACGATCACGGAGATGCCCATGGGGAGGAAGAGCACGATCATGAAGAGCATGCGCATGGGGATGAAGAGCATGGGCATGAGGATGGAGAGCACGATCATGAAGAGGAAGCAGATGAACATGTCTGGACTTCCCCTGTGAACGCGGCGGAGATCACCGCGCATATAGCGGAAGCCATGGCTGAAAAGGATCCGCAGAACGCGGCTTTTTACAGGGAAAACGCGGAGGCTTATATCGGAGAACTGAAGCGGCTGGATGAGAGCTTCCGCCGCCTGACCGAAGGCGCGGCCAGAAAGACCCTGGTCTTTGGAGACCGTTTCCCTTTGCGCTATTTTGCCGAGGAATACGGACTGGATTATTACGCGGCCTTTCCGGGCTGTTCGGCCGACTGCGAACCGTCCGCGGCGACCATGGCTTTCCTGATCGACAAGGTCAGGCAGGAGGGGATTCCGGTGGTCTTCAGCATCGAATTTTCCAATGGGAATATAGCTAAGGCTATATGCGAGTGCACAGACGCCGTGCCCATGACCTTTTACAGCTGTCATAACGTGACGGCCGACCAGATGCAGGCAGGCGTTACCTATATAGATATGATGGAAGACAATCTGGCCGTATTGGAAAAGGCCCTGTATTAACGGCGGATATTTGAGGAGAATCCTGCATGAGCTTACTTGTATGCAAAAATCTTTCTTTCGCTTATGACGGCATGACGGTCGTACATAATCTGAACTTCAAAGTGGAACAGGGAGATTACCTCTGTATCGTCGGCGAAAACGGCGCCGGCAAGAGTACCCTGATCAAAGGCCTGCTGCAGCTGAAAAAGCCGTCCGCAGGATCCATAACCATGGGGGAAGGACTGAAAGCCTCGGAAATCGGCTATCTGCCCCAGCAGACCCAGATCCAGAAGGATTTCCCGGCCAGTGTACGGGAAGTGGTCATGTCCGGCTTTCTGGGCGCCCACGGCCTGTCGCCCTTTTATTCCGCCTCTGAGAAGGAAGAGGCCATGCGGCATATGGAGGCGCTGGAGATCACCGACCTGTCCCGCCGCTGTTACCGGGACCTGTCCGGCGGCCAGCAGCAGAGAGTCCTTCTGGCCAGGGCTCTGTGCGCGACCCGGAAGCTGATCCTGCTGGATGAGCCCGCTTCAGGCCTGGATCCCGTGGTGACCCGGAGCCTGTATGATGTGGTGGAAAGGATCAATAAAAAGACCGGTATAACGGTCATCATGGTCTCCCATGATATACCGGCCGCCATGGAGTACGCTTCCAAAATCCTGCATCTGGGGAGCGACCGTCAGCTGTACTTCGGCAGCATGGACAATTACCGCCACAGCGCCGCCTATCACAGCTTCCTGGGCGGATCCGCGGTCCATATCTGGAAGCATGACGGGAAGCTTCGCAGTCCCCAGAAGAAAGAGCAGGCAGGAGATTAAAAATGTTCAGTCTAATCATAGAGATGTTTTCTTATCCATTTATGGTCAGGGCCCTGCTGGTAGGTTCCCTGATCGCCCTTTGCGCGTCTTTGCTGGGCGTGAGCCTGGTCCTGAAGCGCTATTCCATGATTGGCGACGGCCTGTCCCATGTGGGATTCGGCGCCCTGGCTGTGGCGACCGCCATGAACGCGGCCCCGCTGGCCGTAGCCATTCCGGTCGTAGTCCTGGCAGCTTTCGGCCTGCTGCGTCTCAATGAAAACAGCAAGATCAAGGGAGACGCGGCCATCGCCCTGATTTCCAGCGGATCGCTGGCCATCGGCGTGACGGTCATCTCCATGACGACCGGTATGAACACCGATGTCTACAACTATCTGTTCGGCAGCATCCTGAGCATGTCCCAGCAGGATGTAACGCTGACAGCCATCCTGTCCCTTGTGGTCCTGGCCCTGTTCATTTTCTTTTATCACAGGATCTTTGCCGTTACTTTTGACGAGACCTTTGCCAGGGCCACCGGTATGAACGCCGGCCTCTACAATATCCTGATCGCCCTGTTGACGGCGCTGGTCATTGTGGTGGGCATGCGGATGATGGGATCTTTGCTGATCTCCAGCCTGATCGTTTTCCCGGCCATGACGGCCATGCGCCTTTGCAGGACCTTTTTGTCCGTGATCCTGCACGCGGCCTGTATTTCGGTGGGCTGCCTGCTGGTGGGCATCACCATTTCCTATCTGTACGCGACGCCTACCGGGGCCAGTATCGTGCTCTGCAACATCGCTGTATTCCTGGTCTACAGCCTGATCGGCCTGGTCCGGGACAGAAACTGATCTCAAAAAATAATAAAGACCTTTGCCATTCCCTGTAAGGAACAGCAAAGGTCTTTTTGATGCGGATAAACGCTGCGGTCCGGGCGGTCAGCGCAGCTGCAGGATTACAAGGTGGTCATCCCGGTACAGCTCCTGATAGCCTTTTTGGGTCAGTCCGTCGGAAATGGCGGTCATATCCAGCGTACCCGGCGATTCCAGATTCAGGACCGCGTAGCCGTACGCATCCGCAGGACTGCCGTCCAGATAGCAGTTGATGCCCGCGCCGGCAGGGATGCCCAGCAGATGATTGGTCATATGGCCGTACAGGGCGATGGTATTCTCTTCCGCTGTCTTTCCCTTTTCCACCTGAATATACTGTTCAAAAATCTCAGCCTGGGATTTGATCAGGGCGGTACGTTCGCTGTCAAAGCGGTCTTCCAGGATCGAGGCCCTGAAATTGGGGATAAATCCGATCAGCCCGATCAGCAGCAGGACCGAGAGACGCTGCGAAACGATGGTGTCCTCCTCCCCCAGACAGAGCAGCAGGACCGCCGGGACAAAGGCGATATTCAGGCCCCGGATCAGGGTGGGCAGAACAGTTGTATACAGAAGGATAAAAGCCGCCAGGAAACCGGTCAGCATATACAGGGACGCCAGATACTGGGGCAGGCAGTCTCTGCAGCGGTAGTTCTTATCGATGCAGCGCAGGATCCTGTAACAGAGAAACAGGATCAGCGCGTAACAGGTCAGCAGGTAGAACATATAGCTGCCGAAGTGCTCGGACCGTCCCCGGATCAGGGCCATGGGACTGATCGTTTCCCAGGCAGGCTTCAGGCGGGCCTTGAGGAAAGGGAGGATGGCGGCCGGGCCGTCACTGCCCAGGGAAGAGACCAGGCTGCCGGTCAGGCTGACATTATAGGAAGCGCTGGTCTTCATTCTGATATAGAAGCATACCGCGATCACGCCCAGGGACAGGACCAGGGACAGGAGGACATAAAGGAACCAGAAGAGTTTTCCCCTGCCGCTGCCGGCCGTCAGCCGCCTGCCCAGACATAAGAACCATACGGGCACCGCGAGGGCAAAAAGGATATAGCAGGAAACACAGAACAGGATATAGAGGGGCGCCAGCAGGTACAGGATACTGTTATAAATGACACTGCCTTCCTTTGCCTGTGTCCACAGATACCACAGCATGGCGGCCAGAACAATGCCCAGGGAGAACCGGGTCGTTTCCGACATGGCGGTCAGGATATAGTTAAAGCTGGTATAAAAGAAACAGGAAGCCAGCAGCATCTTCAGCGTGCTGCGGAAGGAAGGCCTGGTGAACAGGAGAAAGAAGAAATTGGCCAGGCAGGAAAAGAGCAGGTTGGTATAGACCGGCGTCAGCAGGTCCATACCGGTGACAGCCGCGACGGGGGACATGGCCCAGACCATAAAAGGGCCCCAGGCGCCGAAGGTGCCGATGGCCGCATGACCGCCATTGTAACCGTAATAGCCCAGGGGGCTGCCGAAGGCAGCCGCGCTGCGGACCTGACAGAACCAGGAGATTTCATCGTTCCAGACCGGAATCGCGGCCCGGGGGTCCACCCTGTAGCACAGGCAGAGAAAGAGGGCCGTCAGCAGGGGCATCAGGATAAAGAGAATATATACGGGGATCCGCTTGAGATCCATTTTCGCGTCTTTCATGAAAAATACCGCCTTTCTGATGGACCGGCCGGAGCCGGCGCGTTTTCCGCAGCGGGGCCGGTCAGACCCCGTTATGCAGGATCAGAATGTAATAAAGGTAATAGATACCGGACAGTACATGCAGGGCCAGCAGGACGGAGGCCAGGACCTGGAGGAAAATATCCGGGCCGGATTTCTTCCTGCCGCAGGCCCACAGGGCCAGATACTGGCGTATGGCGCAGAACCAGAGATAGTACAGGGCCAGCATATAGCCCCAGCTGAAATTGCCGTGATATTCCCGGCTGCCTTCCTCCACCAGCAGCATGCGTTCCGCCAGGCCGGAAAGGAAGATCAGGAAAGCAAAGCCGTCACAGACCCGGAACTCCCGTTTCAGCAGGCTGACCAGCAGCATGAATAAAGGAAAAGCCGTGACCAGCAGCAGGGAAATACCGACATTGTCTGTATAAAAGCCCGCAGCCCGGAAGGGGGCTATGGATACGCCGCCGGCGTCTTTATTACTGCTGTAGAAAGCCCGGATATACTGCAGGATCATGACCGCCAGGGAAGGCAGGCACATCAGGAAGAACTGCAGGCAGTGTTTGAGATTGGCCCCTTTTGAATAGAAGAGCCAGATCAGCATGATCAGGAAAAGGGCCGGGTAATAGATCTGGACAAAGCTGGGCTTGGCCAGAGTGGACAGGACCAGCAGCAGGGCGGAAGGGATGACAATGGATGCTCTCGCGTTGCTGCGGAAGCGGTCCTCCTTCAGCCGGGCCAGTTCGATGGCTGTCAGGCCGAAGACCAGCAGGCCGATGGGCCGGACCATGTTGTTGGTGGGGTTGTGCCAGACATTGGGAGAGCCCTGTCCCAGATAAGGCAGTTTATTGAACCAGGGAACATAAATGGCCGCGGCTATGCCCAGCAGGATACACAGAAAAGCAGCCGCTGGCGGGGAAGGCTTCCTGGTAAGCCTGCGGACCAGATGGCAGGCGGTCAGATAAGTCAGGGCGTGGCAGGCACCGGTCACAAGTCCGGCAGCCCGGATGGTCTCCAGCCCCAGGGCCTGCCCGAGCACATGGACGCAGATATGCCAGAGCGGCTCAAAATGGCGGCTGATAAAAGCCCCGAAATGGGCAAAATCCACGGCGTCGGCAATGGCGATATGGGTCTCGAAATCGACACCCTCCCAGACGGCCTTATATCCCGCGTAAAAGAGCAGCAGGGCGCCCAGGATCTCCAGAGCCGCTGCCGCGGCAATTTCGCCGGCCCCGGTCCTGCGGCCGGTATCAGTATGCTTATTGACAGATGACATAATCATTCTCCAATCTTTGCCTTATATCCTGACGCCCGCACAGAACTCCCGCCTCCGCGGGCATCGTTTACTGCTTTCTATTTTAGCATAAAACACGGGATATTTTTCATGGAACAGACGGAGGGTCCGCTTCCTCCCGGAGGACCCTTTCCGGCTGCCGGATTTCCGGGAAAGCAGATCCGCTTCTGTAAATAATATGCCGGGACCGGGATTTGGGCAGCCTGTATGACTTGCATTTTGAGCGATGGTTCGCTACAATATTTATGGTTAGTCAAAATAAACTATATGAGCGCATACCGGACCGGACTCCCTGCTGCGAAACAGCCAAAAGCCGTATCCGGTGTGAGAAAGGATGTTTTTATGGATTATTTACAGATTGAAAAAGTCATCGGCCGTGAGATCATTGACTCCCGCGGCAATCCGACCGTCGAAGCAGAGGTCTATCTGGCAGACGGTACGATCGGCAGAGGAGCGGCTCCCTCCGGCGCTTCCACAGGTATCTTTGAAGCGCTCGAGCTTCGTGACGGCGACAAGAGCAAATATGGCGGAAAAGGCGTTTCCAAGGCTGTCGCCAACATCAACGAGCTGATCGCTCCCGCACTGGTAGGCGTAGATGCTTCCGATACCTATCTTGTAGATAAGGTTATGCTTGACCTTGACGGCACAGCAAACAAGGATAAGCTCGGCGCAAACGCGATCCTGGCAGTTTCCATTGCGGCAGCGAAAGCAGCGGCAGCGGCAGAAGGCATTCCGCTTTATCGTTTCCTTGGCGGTGCCCAGGCTACAACGCTTCCTGTTCCCATGATGAACATCCTGAACGGCGGCGCACACGCTTCCAACTCTGTTGATACACAGGAATTCATGATCATGCCTGCAGGCGCTCCCACATTCCGTGAAGCCCTCCGCTGGTCCACAGAAGTTTTCCACGCCCTGCAGTCCCTGCTGAAGAAGGAAGGCGAGACCACCGCAGTAGGTGACGAAGGCGGCTTCGCTCCCAACCTGAAGTCCGATGAGGACACTCTGGACCACATCTGCCAGGCCATCAAGGATGCCGGCTATGAGCCCGGAAAAGATTTCGTTCTGGCTATGGACGCTGCTTCCTCCGAGTGGAAAGACGAAGAGAAGGGCATCGGCTTCTACAAACAGCCTAAGAGCGGCCTTACATTTACTTCCGATGAACTGATCGCGCATTGGGAGAGCCTGATCGACAAGTATCCCATCATCTCCATCGAAGATGGTCTGGATGAAGAAGACTGGGAAGGCTGGGTAAAGATGACCCAGAAGCTCGGCAACAGAGTGCAGCTGGTAGGCGACGACCTGTTCGTTACCAATGTAAAGAGGCTGCAGAAGGGCATCGATCTGGGCGCCGCGAACTCTATCCTGATCAAGCTCAACCAGATCGGTTCCGTATCCGAGACTCTTGAGGCGATCAAGCTTGCCCATAAGAACCATATGACAGCAGTTACGTCCCATCGTTCCGGTGAGACAGAAGACACCACCATCGCTGACCTGGCGGTCGCGCTGAACACCTGCCAGATCAAGACCGGCGCGCCTTCCAGAACCGAGCGTGTCGCCAAGTACAATCAGCTGCTCAGAATCGAGGAAGAGCTTGGCGCAGCAGCCAACTATCCCGGATTCAAGGCTTTCAACATCAAGAGATAATACAGGGAAAGCATTGCTTTCGGATTTAAATGAAAAGTCCAGAAAGACCCCCGCGGGAATTGATTCCGCGGGGGTCTTTCTGTGTATATAGCCGTTTACATAGAATCTGTCTCCGGTTCATTCCGGATGTGCCGGTTCTTACGATTACTTTTTGGTGACGCCGTCTCCGTAGATGGTGGTCCAGTCATTTTTCATGGAAACGGGGATCCAGTCAAATTCTTCACACAGAGAGAACATCTTGTCCGCCTTTTCCACATTGCCGTTCTCGCGCTCCGTATCATCGCAGCAGAGCATGAAGGCCAGGCTCTTATAAGGATTGCGGCTGGTCGTATATTCCGCCATGCTGGAATCGCCGGTGCTGTTGCCGAAGGACAGAACAGGCTGATCGCCGATTTCCTGGGCGATCACACTGACCTTGTTCATTTTGAGGTTCTTGATGATAAATTCACCGCCGAGAATCAGCTCGTCATCATCGTCAAAAACATAATCCAGACCGTTTACATCTCCCTGGTCTTTGGCGACCAGCGTCTCATCGGAACCGATGATCTGCCGGTTGGGGATATGCAGCGGGGAATCATAAACGATGCCGCGAACGATGAAACGGTCGGTACCGCTGACAACGTATACGGTAAAGTCATTGGCCTGCAGATAGTCCACGACCTGCAGCATGGGCTGATACCAGCCGCCTCCTCTGGTCATGCCGTCATAGCTGGGCATGGGGAGTTTCTTGAACTCCTGGATGTAGCTGTTGAATTCTGCCGGTGTCATACCGGAAAAGGAAGAGGCGATACATTTTCCATGGTCGACTTCCAGACCGGTGAAGGATTCGCCGGTTTCATTCTGGGTCACGATCTTCTGGGCAGTTTTCTTTTCGAAATCAGAAGCTTTGTCGATATAATCGGGATCTTCCAGGACACGGTGGACCAGCAGCGTATAGTC
>AUXO011603018.1_pt1 | contig 10823 bp, 13 predicted proteins | sample 768731 | NCBI WGS metagenome assembly AUXO01 (sample SAMN02715735, study PRJNA202380) | gut metagenome | biome: sheep rumen | host: Ovis aries | place: New Zealand: Palmerston North
AGCACCCTGAAAGACCTCTATAAGAACTTCTTCCAGGATGCCTTCGGTCCCGGCCACCTCTTCACCGGAGAGGCCGATGCCCAGACTGCTGCCCGCCGCTATGTGGAAGAAGAGTGCCTCCAGACCCAGCAGGACGGGAACCCCGGTCCCCTCTATGAGCTCACCGGCAGTCAGGGCCGCTTTTACCGTGTGAACCTCTCCGTCATCACCACCGGCAGGGTACCCCTGGACACCTTCATGCAGGCCTTCCTGCAGAGTGCCCGGCAGTTCACCCTTCCCCCGCTGCAGCAGTGGGTAGAAGAGTGGAAAGAGATAGAGGCCGTCATCCGCCGCATCTGCCCCCAGCTCCCCGGCTTGGAAGAAGACTCCCAGGCCATCCAGGCCCTGCTGCAGAGCGGACAGTATGCCAGCCATCACAGTACGGCCTACGAGGCTGCCTACCGGCCCCACTACCGCCTCATAGAACGTACCATCTTTCAGGAGCAGCTGCTGCCCCTCCTAAAAAAATAAAAAAGAAACACCATGGATATAAAAGCCAATAAAGAAGAATTCATCCGCTTGCTGCGCAGTACAGAGCGGGAGGGGGTAGAAGACCTCATCCCGGAGCTGGAGCGACTGGGCTTCTTCAGCGCCCCTGCCAGTGCGGGACATCACCTGAACACGGAGGGCGGACTGGTGCAGCACAGCCTGAACGTGTGCCGGGTGGCCCTGCGCCTGCGCGATGAGATGGAAGCCCTGTGCCCCGCCATTAAAGGGCAGTGCCCAGACGACAGCGTGATCCTGTCCAGCCTGCTGCACGACGTGTGCAAGGCCGACGTGTATAAACGCACCGTGAAGAAACGGAAGAACGCCCTGGGCCAGTGGGAAGATACCGAAGGGTACCGCTGCAGCTACCGCGATTTCCCCATGGGACACGGAGAGAAGAGCGTGGTGGTGCTGCTCTGTGCCGGCCTGCAGCTCACCGATGAGGAGATGCTGGCCATACGCTGGCACATGGGAGCCTGGGAGCTCCCCATGCAGAGCTACGAGGCAGAGCGGAACCTAGACACCGCCCGCACCCTGTACCCCCTGTGCACCATCATCCAGTGTGCCGACGGCCTGGCCGCTACCATTCTGGAGACCACTGCTGCCGATGTAGAGAACTTATAAATCACCACACCTAAAAACACGTAGAATAATATGGAAGCCAGTTGGTTATGGAATCGCCAGGCCGCCCTCCGTGAAGGGCAGCTTCAGGTCATCCCCACCCGCATAGTGGTGGGCATCTTTTCCCTGCTGTGTGCCGCCATCTTCTTTATGGCAGGCCTCATGGCCGACGGGGTGCTCTATGCCCTCCTGGGCCTAGCCGCCACCGCAGTGGCACAGCCCCTCTTGTATAAGATCCTTACCCAGACCACCCACCAGCGCCTTGCCATCAAGCCCCGCTCCCGGGTAGGCCTCATCGTGCAAGGCCTCATCTTCCTGTTCTTTACCTTCCTGCTGGGCTACGGCGTGGCCCCCGGGCACGTAAACCTGCTGGTGCTCATCCTGGGCTACCTGGTCAGTGCCGGAGCCGCCATTGTGGTCAGCCGCTGGGTGTGCATCCCTGCTCCCCAGAAATCGGAAGAAACTGAGAGAAATTACTAAATATTTAACAAATAACTTACAACTATTAAGAGAACATTCCCCATGTCCCTGGGCTTTGCCGCCACCTATGCCCGTGTGAACCTAGGTTTCTGGTGGGGTGCTGCTGCACAGCCTCTTTAATATCCCAGCTATATTAGTCATTATTTTAATTTAAGTTGATATGGATAAAGTTAAAACCTTCCTCATTTCCGTCCTTACCGCCGGGGTGATGTTTGCACTCATCCTCTGGGTGATGGATGTACTCACTGGTGGTCTGAAGAGTGCCCTCAGCTACTTCTTCCAGGGACTGGTCTTCGGAGTGTGTATGTGGGCGTATGATACTTGGTTTAGTGGGAAGAAGAAAAAGTGAACGACTGTTTGAGGGAAAACTTTTTGTGATAGAGAATAGTTAAAATACGTGTGTGAAATTATTAAAATATGCATGTGTATTTTATTAAATTCGTGTGTGTATTTTAATAAATACGTGTGTGTATTTAAGTTTTTCCTCATTATTAAATACTCTTATGTCCAATGCTTCTATTTTTTTCTTTAGGCAGAAAAGAGGAATTTAATTTGCAAAGTTCATATTTTTCCGTATTTTTGCCGTCGGATGTTGAAAGAGGACTTGCTTCATTTTATTTGGAAGCACCGTTTTCTTCCATTGAAAGAACTGAAAACGGTTACCGGACAACCACTGGAAGTTATTGACCCAGGCTTGCACAACACCGATGCGGGACCTGACTTCCTCAATGCCAAAGTTAAGATTGGCTCTACCGTTTGGGTAGGAAATGTAGAAATTCACATCAATGCAGGAGATTGGTATCTACATCGGCACCATAAAAACCCTGCTTATGATAGTGTGGTTCTTCACGTTGTTCTTGAAGGTGAACAAGAGGTCAAAAATTCAAGGGGAGAATCTATCCCTCAGTTAATTATTCAGATTCCTGATTATCTTCAGGAACGATATAAGTATTTAATAAAGGTAAACAAAGAACTTATTCCTTGTCGTTCTTCCTTTCCACATTTAAGTAGATTGGAGATTCACTCGTGGATGGAGAGGCTATTGGTGGAACGTTTGGAAGAGCGTTACAATCGTATTCAAGGATATTTTAAAGATTCAGAGTACAATTGGAACACTGTTTTTTTCATCACTTTAGCTAGGGCTTTCGGTTTTGGTAAGAACAGTTATGCTTTTGAGTGGTGGGCCAAGAACTTGCCTTATGCACAACTTATCAAACACAGTTCCAATCTATTTGAAATAGAAGCCATTTTCTTTGGTACTGCTGGATTACTGCAGAAGGAATCTATGCCGGAGCATTTTTGGAATAAGTCTATTGATGGGGCCCAGTATTACGATGCTTTACTTCAGGAGTACGTCTACCTTAAACATAAATATGGTTTGAAGGAGATGGACTTCACAATATGGAAATACTTACGCACGAGGCCTTATAATTTCCCTCATGTACGGATAGCTCAATTAGCAGCTTTATATAGGTTGTTCAGTTACAAAGTGGGTGATTTATTGGAAGGAAAAATAGATTTCGTTCCAGAACTGAAGTCGCTGAAGTTCACACGTTATTGGAGTTCACATTATTGTTTCAGTTCTCCAGTTGAGAGCCAACTTTTCAAACTGACAGACAGAAGCCTTCAGCTGTTGGAAATGAATTGCATTATACCGCTTATCTATGCCTTAGGAAAATACAAAGGGGAAGAAGATCACATGCAAATAGCTATAGATAAACTGAACAAGCTGAAGCCTGAATCCAATCAAATAATCCGAGTATGGATGGAAAGTGGAATAGAAGTAAAAACTGCAGCAGACTCTCAGGCATTATTACAACTTCAGAGGCAGTACTGTGATAGAAAGGATTGTTTAAGATGCCGTTTCGGAATGGAATATTTAAGATGCAAATGAACGAAAATGAATTACTTTATGCCATGGCCTTGACTCGTATTCCTACGATAGGAAATACGTGGGCTTTGACACTTTACCAAGCAGCAGGAAGTGCTACTACATTATTTGAAAATCATAAAGATGTGAAATGCCTGATTCCAGAAATATCTGATAAGATGCAAGAGATATTATTGGATTATCCCCTTTATGTAGAGCAGGTAAAATCCGAGTTGGAATTCATGGAGAGATATCAGATACGGGGAATGGTATTCGGAAGTGAAGAGTACCCTGTGCGTTTGCGTGAGTGCACCGATGCTCCTTTAGTACTTTTCTTTAAAGGTGTGCAAGGTTTTGATTTGAACAGACGGAGGGTAATCAGTGTTGTAGGAACTAGAAGGTGCACGGAATATGGAAAAGATTTATGCCATTCATTCTTGAAAGATCTTTCAAATTTGGATCCCAACATTCTAGTAGTGAGTGGATTGGCTTATGGAATCGATGCTCATGCACATGAAAATGCACTCATCAATAAAATGGATACAGTAGGAGTCCTGGCACATGGTTTAGATCGTATTTATCCTCAATCAAACAGAGGGTTAGCAAGTAGGGTGGTTGAGCAAGGTGGCTTGCTGACTGAATATTTTTCAGGAACGGATCCCGATGCTTTCAATTTTGTACAAAGAAACAGAATCGTAGCTGGAATGTCAGATTGTTGTATTGTAGTGGAAAGCGATGAAAAGGGTGGATCGCTTATTACGGCAGATTTAGCTCAAGGTTATCATCGGGATGTCTTTGCATTCCCAGGTCGTGTTACAGACCGTTTCTCTCGGGGGTGCAATAATCTGATAGAGCAGAATGTAGCAGCCATGTTGACCAGTGCAGATGCTTTCATGAAATTAATGCGGTGGGATGCTGAAATACCCAAAGTGGTTCAGACGGAGATGTTTCCGGAACTGACTCCCGATGAAGAGAAAATAGTAGAGGCACTGAGGGGTACTGAAGGCTTGCAGATAAACGTCTTGTCGGTGCAGTGTAATTTGCCAGTGTATAAACTTACTTCTGCTTTACTAAATCTGGAGATGAAAGGAATAGTGAGGTCACTAGTAGGGGGAACGTACCGTCTTCTTTAACTCTTCCCCCCTTCCTTACACATACTCCAGCAGTGACAGTCCATCCTCCTGGAACAGTTCCCTAGCCGTTTCCTGAATCACCTCCGGGGTAAGGGCATCTATGCGCTGGAAAATATCGTCTATGGTCTCTACCACACCGTAGTGCAGGTAGGCCTTGGCGGTGTCTATCATGGTGTTCTCAAAATTGTCCAGGCTCACACCTATCTGGCCCTTGATCTGCTTCTGGGCAGCACGCAGCTGCTGGGGGGTGAGGGGGTGCTCCATGAACTGCTCCAGCTCCTTCTGGCACAGGTGCAGGCAATGGTCCACATCGTGGGCATCGCAGCCGTAGTAGATGCTGAACACGCCGGTATCCGTATAACTGCTCAGGTTGCTCTCCACGGTGTACACCAGGCCGCGACGCTCCCTGAGGCTCAGGTTCAGGCGGCTGTTCATGCCGGGACCGCCTAGCATGTTGTTCAGCAGGTACAGGGGGGTGCGGTGAGGGTTCCCGGCCGGGTAGGTGCGGGTGCCTAGCATGACGTGTGCCTGATGGGTGCCGCGCTGCTCCTTCTGGCGCTGGGCACGATAGGGCGGGGGACTGGTGCGCTGCTCCCGGCTCCACTGGGGGAACTGAAGGCGGCCCAGGAGGCGGTCCATCACACTGACCACCTGCTGGAAGGGGATGCTGCCGTGCAGGAAGAACACCATGTTCTGTGGCTGATAGTAGCGCTGGTAGAAGCGGGCTACATCATCGGTGCGGTAGGTGCGCAGGCTGTGCGGACTGCCCAGGATGTTCCGGCCCAGGGGGTGTCCGTGGAAGATGAGGTCTTCAAAGTCGTCGAAGATCTGCTCGCTGGGGGTGTCCTGGTAGCTGTCTATCTCATCGCACACCACCTCTATCTCGTGATCCATCTCCCGCTGGGGGAAGGTGCTCTGGAACACAATGTCGGTAAGCAGCTCGGCCGCACGCTGGAAATGCTCGCTCATGAAGGCGGCATAGATAACCGTCTCTTCCTTCTGGGTAAAGGCATTCAGGTCGCCCCCCACAGCTTCTATACGGTTCAGGATGTGCCAGGCACGGCGGTGACGGGTGCCCTTAAACAGGAGGTGCTCCAGATAGTGCGCCATGCCGCTCTCCTGAGGGAGCTCATCGCGCGTGCCGCAGTCTACCACAAAGCCGCAGTACACCACCGGGGTGGGACTGGGGCGGTGCAGGATGCGAAGGCCGCAAGGGAGGGTGAATGTGCTGTATGCCATGCTAATTTTTCTCTACGTGGCTGCAAAAATACAAATTTTCTGTTTATCTTTGCAAAAAAAGAGAAGGTACTATGGAGAAAATAGGTGTTTTCTGCTCGGCAGCACAGGGGCTGCCTGAAAGTTTTACCCAGGCGGCACGGCAGCTGGGGCAGTGGATGGGGCAGAAGGGCATGACCCTGGTGTACGGGGGCGTGCGCAAGGGACTCATGGCAGAGGTGTCTCTGGCTTGCCATGAGGCAGGGGGAAGGCTCTACGGCATCTACCCCAGCTACATGGAGGAACGGGGGTTCACGGAGCCTGATTTAGACGTGTGCCTGCCCACCGCAGGACTGACCGACCGGAAGGACCTGCTGCTGCTGAACAGTGAGGCACTGGTGGCCCTGCCGGGAGGAATAGGCACGCTGGACGAGGTGTTTACCCTGATGGGACTGATGGCTGCCGGCGAGGTGGAGAAACCGCTCTTCCTGCTGAACGTGGACGGCTACTGGGAGCCGCTGCTGAGGCTGATGGAACACCTGCACCGCCAGGGCATGCTGCGGCACCCTGCAGACCACTACTACCGGGTGGCGGGCACCGTGCAGGAACTGATACAAATGCTGGAAAACTAAACTTAAAATACACTACGAAAAATGAAAAGAAGAATGTTTTTTACGGCTGTGCTGCTCATGCTGGTAGCTACCGTGGGTATGGCACAGGAGCACTTCTATGGCATGAAGGCCGGACGGGTGAAGCAGAAGGTGAGCGTGATGGGTCAGGAGCAGGTGAGCGAGGCTTACTTTGACGACTGGGGTAACATTCAGGGTTCCATCACCCAGGGGCAGGGGGCTGCAGGCCCAGTAGAGCTGCTCACGGTGAAGAAGGGTCCGAAGGTTACCATCGTGAACCTCACAGAGAAGGAGGGCATCAGCATGACTCAGGAAGAGGGTGCCGAGGAGGTGAACTACCTGAACCTGACGGATGCCGTGATAGATAAGTACCAGATGCTGGAGCTGGAAGAGAAGCAGGTGATTCTGGGGCACGAGTGCACGGGGTACAACCTGGTTCAGGAGGCTCAGGGTCAGCAGCTGCAGGTAACGGCCTGGGTGTGGAACGGTATTCCATTGAAGAGCGAGATTAAGATGGGTGGCGTGACACAGGTAACCGAGGTGCTGGAACTGGAAGAGGTGACCGAGGTGCCGGCTAAGTTTGTGACCGTTCCGGAGGATGTGAAGATTACGGAGATGTAAAGCATGTGCCGGAAGAGGAAGAATAGGGAGTGCCCGCATTGCCACCAGACGGTATCGCTCTGGCGGTGTGTGGACTACAAGCTGTACGACGGGGGAAAGGAGTACCGCACGCGGTGCAACCACTGTGGGCGCCACATCACCATAAAGCGTACCAGTCTGAACTTCTGGGGCTTCCTGCTGGTGTGGTTCATCCCTTACATACTGGTGCAGGGGCTGCTGTACTTCCTGGAATATAATCTGCCGTTCTGGGTGGTTCCCACGGCATACCTGGTGCTGCTGGTGATCACGGCCTGGCTGTGGGTGCACTATGTGGCACGGAAGATAGAGTTTGAAAATCCTCAAGAGAATGAATGAACTAAAAATAGAAAACAACCGGGAGTGTCCTTTCTGCCATGAGACGCTCCCGGTGTGGAAGTGTCTGGATTTTCACCGCAGGGATTTTAAGGACAGTCATGAGCACTATGTGATTTGCCATCACTGCCGCAGTGAAATCCGCATCAAGAAGCTTCCTTACAGCCCGTGGCTCATCCATGTGGCCTATGTGGCTCCGCTGCTGCTGATGCTGCTCTGCCACTGGATGTTCGACCTGGATGGTCTGCCCTGGCTGGTGTATGTGCTGATGTACGTGATTCCGTGGCTGGCCATCTATGTGGTGCTGGCGCGGAAGTTCAGTGAAAAGATAGAGCTGGAGAGGCCGGAGTGAAAAAAATGCTCCACCAGAAGGATGCTTCTGGTTTCAGTTTAATGAATATAAAAAAGAATGTTTATGGAATCTATGTCTACCCCTTCCACTCCATTTACCCCTTTCCAAATAGAAATGTTGGAAATGGTTTCCAGAGTAACCTCTGAGGTGGAGATGCAAGATATTCGACGTATGCTGGGTCAGTACTTTGCCAAGCGTGCGGAGGATGCTTTAGACCGTCTTTGGGACGAAGGAACCCTGAATGATGAGGTGATGGAAGAATGGAAGAATGGAAAAATGAACACATGCGCACACCTGGTAGAGATAGATGAGTATATGAAAATCCTGAGAGGATAAAACGAATAAAAAAAATGCAACCTTTTTAAGGCTGCATTTTTTTTATGATTCTACCACCTTCCACCTCCGCCGGGGCCACCGGTGCTGGAGCTGGAACCGCTACCAAGAGCGGTTACGCTGGTGTAGCTGCTGCCCACGGTGAGGGTGTAGCTGCTGCCGGAGCTCAAGCCTGGGGGCGGTGAGGAGGAGGGCACTGGCACTGCCACCTCCACCGGGACCGCCCATGCTGCTGGAGCTGCTGCTGTAGGTGGATGGAATGCTGAACTGGGCCAGGCTGGTGCTTCCCACCTTCAGGGTTAGGGTACTGGAACTGAGGGTCACGCTGGTAACCTCTACATCGGCATCGATGTCGTCTTCGGAACACGAAATAAAAAGTGTGGTGGTGAACAGCACTAGCAGTCCACCCCAAAAGAGTGTTAGTTTCTTCATAATTTCCCTATTGAAAAAGGTTTAAGACTATTTGTAAAATCTCTCTTCTGATAACAATCTGTTGCAAAGTAGGGAAAATAGTGATACTTTCCAACTAGGAATAGCTGGAAATAGACGAATCGTAAGTTTTTATAGACGAAATCAGTTGAACCCGGAGGCTGAAACCGCCAGGATGAACACGGTGCCTATCACGGACAGTCCGGCACACACGATGATGGCGGTGCGCAGGATACCCTTCCGCTCATCGGGCTCCAGAGAAGTGTATTTGTTGTACGAATGCAGCAGTCCAGCCACTGCCAAGATAAGGATGAAGAGGTTCACTTCATTGAACCCCTCACCGTTTGCCAGCCAGAGCACCAGGTTCACGATGAAGGCTGCTCCGAAGATACCCATGGAGGTGCCGATGCCAGAATTAGATTTGGTCATAAGGGTAAGGTTTTATATGGTTCTAGCTGCAAATATAGGAAAATGTGCGGAAATTCCAAATTTTCAGTCCGCTATTGTCTGAAAATGAGAAATAAAACCGTACCTTTGCAGCCGAATTTAAATAGGTATTATTTTTTATGACATTTGAAGAATTAGGGCTTTCGGCGCCTCTGCTGAAGGCTATTTCCGACTTAGGATATGTGAACCCGATGCCTGTGCAGGAAAAGGTGATTCCGGAACTGCTACAGGGAGAGACCGATCTGGTGGCGCTGGCCGAGACTGGCTCCGGTAAGACGGCGGCCTATGGTCTGCCGCTGCTGCAGCTGACCGACGCAGAGATGCCGGCAGTGCAGGCACTGATCCTGAGTCCTACCCGTGAACTTTGCCTGCAGATTACGCAGGACCTCACGGACTACTCGGCAGAGATGCCGGGGGTGAGGGTGCTGGCCGTGTATGGAGGCTCATCCATAGAAACACAGATGAAGGCGCTGAGCCGGAACAACATCCAGATAGTGGTGGCTACTCCGGGCCGTCTGCTGGACCTGTTGCGCCGGGGGGCGGTGAGCTTGGACCGGGTCATCCGGGTGGTGCTGGATGAGGCCGACGAGATGCTGTCTATGGGCTTCTCCGAGGACTTGAACGACATCCTCAGTCATGTGCCCGAGGGCGTTCGGAAACTGATGTTCTCTGCCACCATGAGCCAAGAAATCAGCAAGATAGCGCAGAACTACCTGCGTGGACACAAGGAGATAGTGATAGGAAAGCGCAACGAGGGGGCGCAGAACGTGGAGCATGTGGCGTATGTGGTGCAGGCCAAGGACAAGTACCTGGCCCTGAAGCGGGTGGTGGACTACTACCCCCGTATCTACGGTATAGTGTTCTGCCGTACCCGTCTGGAAACGCAGGAGGTGGCCGACCACCTCATCAACGACGGCTATAATGCCGATGCGCTGCACGGGGAGCTGTCCCAGCAGCAGCGCGACCTGACCATGCAGAAGTTCCGTCAGCACAATACGCAGTTGCTGGTGGCTACCGATGTGGCTGCCCGAGGGATAGACGTGGACGACCTGACGCATGTGATCAACTACGGACTGCCGGACGATATAGAAGTGTACACCCACCGCAGCGGTCGTACAGGCCGTGCCGGGAAGAAGGGGCAGAGCATCGCCATCGTGAACCTGAAGGAGCAGTACCGGCTGAAGCACATCGAGAAAATCATAGGCAAGACCTTCCAGCGGGCTACCCTGCCCACGGGCGACATGATCTGCGAGAAGCAGCTCTACAAGGTGATAGACGACCTGGAACGGGTGGAGGTGAACGAGGAACATATAGGGAAGTTCATGGACCGGGTGGTGAAGCGCCTGGAGTGGCTTTCCAAGGAGGACCTGATAGCCCGGCTGCTGAGCCGGGAGTACGGGCGGTTTGCGGAGTACTACGCTAACGCGCCGGAGATAGTGGTGCCTACGGAGGAAAAGAAGGAAAAGGGTACGCGTGGCGGTGCCGGCAAGGGCCCTAGGAAGGCTGAGGCTGGCTATACCCGTATGTTCATCGCTGCCGGAAGGATGGACGGCATCGTGCCGGCGAAGATTATCGAGCTCATCAACCGTCATGTGAAGGGGCGTGTGGAAGTGGGGCGCATCGACCTGATGCAGAAGTTCTCTTTCTTCGAGGTGAAGAGCGAGCATGCCCAGACCGTGCTGAATGCCTTGAGCAACGTGAAGGTGAACGGCCGTATGGTGAGTGCCGAGGTGGCTGAGACGGGCGATGGGGCTGCTGCATCTTCTTCGGAAGGTGGACGCAGCCGTGGCGGACGGAAGGCTGCTTCTTCGGCAGAA
>AUXO014357963.1_pt1 | contig 10823 bp, 9 predicted proteins | sample 768731 | NCBI WGS metagenome assembly AUXO01 (sample SAMN02715735, study PRJNA202380) | gut metagenome | biome: sheep rumen | host: Ovis aries | place: New Zealand: Palmerston North
ACCTCCAAGAGCAGGAGTAATATATTGAGATACGAAAGAAATTGGATAAAAAGAATTTATATTGCCACAAAAAAAGATGTAATAGAGGACGAAAAGGGAAATTTAGTTCCAGTATATAATGAGCCGGTACAATATGATTTTAATGTTCAGCCGATGAACGGCGGATTAGATATGCAAAGTTATGGTTTAAAGTGTTTACAAATGCAAAGAGCAATCATTGATTATGATAAATATTTCGGTATATTCAAAGAAGATGATGTTGCATATTTAGATGGAGCAACACCAGAAGGAGAAAGCTCAAATGGTGTAAATGCCAACTATAGAATAACTGCTGTGTTGAACCAAAACAAGAAAATAGCATTAATATTTGATAGGAGAACAGGAAAATAATGAAAAGAACAACAAAATTAACTCCAAGCAATATTGACTATTTAATTAAAAAATATCAAACAAAACTAGATAATTATCCCAAGATAATGAAAGAGATAATGGAAAAATTAGTTAATGAAATGTTAGATGATGTTTATCCAGATACTGAAATAATTCCTATAAAACAAAATAAAGGGAAAACGGTTTCTGGAATACGAAATACTAATCCAAAATGGACATATCACGAATATGGTACAGGAGTTATAGGTTCACAGTTTCCACATGTTAGCGAAGTATTAAAAAAAGCTGGGTGGAAATATGATGTCAATCAACACGGAGAATCGGGTTGGTGGTATCCAACTAATGAAAGTGATCCAAATCCATATAAATGGAGGTCAACAGACGGCGAATTACATGGATGGACTAAAGGTTTAGTTGCTGAAAGGTGTTTTTACGATGCTTTAGAAAGAGCAAAAGAAAGATTACCAGATATAGCAGAAGAAATATTTAATAAATATAGTGAAAAGGGTGTTGATTAGTAAGGGCATTTATAGATGTATATGATGAAATATATATAAAAGCAAGAAAATATATCAAAGAAAATTCAAATTACAATCCTAAAGTCCTAAAAAATAGCCCTCAAACTTTTAACAGTTTTCCTTTGATAATTATAACTGAAACTGAGAATAGTTTAATTAATAGCTCAGAAACGTTAAAATATAATGAAGGCAAATACAATTTAACATATGAAATTGAATTATATGCTAAAGATATAGATGATAAATCTAAGAAAGAAATATTAGATGAGTTGAAAAAGTTAGTAAATGATGTTTTTGACGAACATTATAAATTTACTAGAAGAAGTTGTAAAACTGCTCCAAATGCTGATATAGATATTGGAAAAATATTTATGAGGTATACAGCAGTTATAGATGAGAATAAAAGAATTTATAGGAGGTAACAAAGGGACGAAGAGGTAGCAATATCAGATATTGGAACAATGCTATGGGGAAAGAAAAATGGTACAAATGCTTATGCCGAATTAGTTGAAATTAAAGATGTTCCAGAAAGTGGAGCAGAACCTGAAACAATAGAAGTAACAACTTTAAAGATGAAAAAGAAAGCTTATATACCTGGAAGACAAGACAGCCCATCACAGTCATTTACATATAACTATACAAAAGTAAATTATTTTACAAAAGTAAAACCATATTGTGATGGAAAAGTCCATGAATTTTTAGTTGTATTCCCAGATGGTACATCAACATACATAAAAGGAAAAGCAACAACTTACAAAAATGCAGTTTCTTTAAATTCAGCAATTGAAGCAACTTTAGTTATTACTACAGAAGACATTGAAGATAAAACAGAGGAACAAACTACAGCATTATTGCCAGAGCAAGTTTAGAATAAAATTAGATAAATGGAGGAAATGAATTATGAGTCAAGTAATTGAAATTGAATTAAATGATGGGAAAACATATAAACTAGGTTTTCCAACAAGAAAAGATATAAAATATGCAGAAAAACAAGGATTAGATATATCTAATGCGGGAAAGGCAGTTAGCTTTTATGATACATTGTATTATACAGCTTTTTTAGCAAATCATCCAAGTATGACAGAATATGAAGCACAAAAAATTATAGAAAAATATGTTGACGAAGGCGGGGATTTGGCAGAAATTCAAAAGTTCTTAACAGATCAATATTCAAATTTTATACAATCCCCAGAGAAATCAGCGGTAACAAAAAGAGCAAAAGTAATCAATATGTAACAAGAGAATATAAGCAATTAGGCTCATTAACTGAATATTTTTATGAGTATCTTTTACCATTAGCTTTACAGTGTGGTATGTCTACAACAGATTTTTGGAATGAAGAGCCGAATTTATTGTGGACATACCATTCTTTGTATATGAAAAAGATAGAACAAAGAAATAAAGAAATGGACTTTTGTGCATGGTTACAAGGATTTTATGTGCTTAAAGCAGTTTCGTGCTGTTTAGCAAAAGGACAAAAATATCCTAAAGAACCTGTATATATTAAACAACAAGCTATACAAAATCAAAGTAAGCAAAATATTGCTAACAAAATAAAAGCAAGTCTGCAAAAGAATAAAGAAAAATTAGACGTGAGAGGAAGACAAGAAGGGCAGATAACACAGTAGATACATTAGAAGATAAAGTTGTGCTTGAAGCTGGGGAAGCACTAAAAAATTTACAACAATTAACAAAAGAGTTAAGAAAATTAAAAAAAGAGTATAGTTCTGCCTCTAATTCTGACGGCATAAAGAAAATGGGAGATAATCTTAAAAGAGAATCAAATGCTATAAGTCAGTATGCTAAAACGTTGAAGAACAAATTTGGCGGAATGGCTAATTTTATTGGGGGAAAAGTAAAAACAGCTTTAATAAGTGCTTTTTCATTCGATAATATGATTAAAATGAGTCAGTATGCTTCTGATTATATGGAAACATTAAACCTATTTGAAGTTTCTTTAGGTAAAGTGGAAGATTCGTATGGTAATTTGGATAAAGTGTCAAGTGAATATTATATGAAAGCGATTAAATTTCAAAATACCCTAGAGGAAAAATTAGGTGTAAATAAAAAGCAGACAATGGAGTATCAAGCTTTATTTAATCAAATGAGTAAATCCATGGGAATAGCTGACGAATATGCTTATATGCTTTCCGAGAACTTTACAAAATTAGGGCTAGATTTATCTTCTTTATTTAACATAGATGAAGAAACTGCTATGAGCAAATTAAGAGCTGGATTAGCAGGCCAAACAAAACCTTTAAGAGATTTAGGACTAGACATAACACAACAATCGTTAGCACCAATCGCACAGGAGCTTGGATTAGAAAAAAGCATTAAGCAATTAAGTCAAGCTGAAAAAATGTGTTTAAGATATATAGCTGTTTTAAGACAGACACAGTCGGCACAAGGCGATATGGCGAAAACTGTTGAAAGTCAAGCCAATCAAATGAGAATATTCAACAATCAATTATATATGTTAAAAACAAATGTTGGAGCATTTTTCAGTGGTTTATTATCTAATATACTACCATATATAAATGGAATAATGATGGCATTAAATGCTTTAATAAAAACATTAGCAAGTCTATTAGGCATTCAAATGAAATCTGTAAATGGAATTAGTAAAGTTTCAGCTGGTGTTGCTGATGATTTAGGAACAGCAAATGATAACGCGAAAAAATTAAAAGCACAATTAATGGGATTCGATGAAATACATAATATAACACTTAATGATGATACAAGCAATGGTTCTGGAGTTGCAGGCGGAGGCATTGATCCAAGAATACTAGATGCAATGAAAGAATACGACAACTTAATGGCTGATGTTGATATGAAAGCAACTCGAATTAGAGACAGAATAATGGAATGGTTAGGATTTACAAAAGAAATTAATCCTGAAACTGGAGAGATAACTTGGAAGCTTAAAGATGGCTATACTAATATTGAAAAAATTGGTACGGTTTTAGCTGGGTTAGGTATAGTTGTAGGTTTGAATAAAGTTTTAGGAATTATAGGAGCGATAGCCAATTCACCATTATTTAAGTTGGTGTCCGGACTATTTAAAGCAGTAAAAACAACAATTCAAGTGCTATCTGAGTCTGGGGTTTTAGAAACAATTACAGGAGCTATTATGGCTATAGGTGGAGCAGTTTTGTGGGTTACAGGATTATTTGACATTATTAATGATAAGGGAACTGCACTAACTCAAACATTGAAAGTAGTAGGAGGAGCATTACTTGCAGTTGGTGGCTTGTTATTAGCAGGAGTTGCCTTAATTCCATCATTGATAGTTGGGGCGATAATGTTAGTGGTTGCTGGAGTAGTAGCCTTAATAAAACATTGGGACGAAGTAAAGGCATGGTGCTCGGAGTTTTTCACTAAAACTTTACCAGAATTTTTTACAAAAACAGTACCAGAATTATGGGATAAATTTTGGGGATGGATTGGAGAAAAATGGGAAGAATTTACTAAATGGCTTAAAGAAATTCCTGGAAAGATAGGATACTGGTTTGGTTATATACTAGGAACAATAGTTAAATTTTTAACTCAAACTATACCAGAGAAGATAACAGAGTTTGGAGAATGGATAGACAAGAAAAAAGACGAGCTTATAGAGATACTACCTAAAATTGGAGAAGCAATAGGCAAGTTTTTTACAGAAACCATACCACAAAAATGGAATGAGTTTTGGAACTTTGTAAAAGAATTACCAGCTAAAATGCTTGAAATGGGAAAAAACATAATTCAAGGGTTAATTGACGGTATAACAAACATGTTTTCAAATATTGGAACAGCAATCTCAGATTTTTGTAATGGTGTTGTTAGAGGTTTTAAAGACGCTTTAGGTATTCACAGTCCATCTACAGTTATGAAGGAAATTGGGAACTTTTTAATTGAAGGATTTAAAAATGGAATATTAAATAATCCAATAACTAATGCAATTTCGACAGTAATAGGGAACATTAGAAGTGGATTTGAAAACAGTATTAATACCTTTAAAAATATTGGTTCAAATATTGTTAGTGGTATAAGTTCAGGTATTCAAAGTGCAAAAAATTCATTAACAACTACAGTATCAAATTTAGGAAGCACTGTTTCAAATGGGCTTAAAAACTTCTTAGGTATTCATTCGCCATCAAGACTTATGAGAGATGAAATAGGTAAATTTATTCCATTAGGAATTGCAGAAGGTATTGATAATGAAAGTAAATCAATATATGAGTCTATTTCAAGCATAAAAGAAGGAATACTCGAAAAATCACAGTCAGTAGGATTTGACATATCAAATTTCGTAGATTATGGAGAAATTACAGGTTCAATATCAACACAAACAGAGACTAATATTAATACAGGATTTATGAGAGAATTTGCAATTCAAATGGTATCAGCATTAAAACAAAATCCATTAGAAGTAAATATTGAAGCAAAAACAGAAGATGGAGTAATTGTAAAAAAAGCAAGCGAAGGCTTTAAAGAATATTTTATTCAGAATGGGGAATTACCTTTCCCAACATAGGAGGAATGAAACAGGTATGTAGAAAGCATAGTAACAGTAGATGGAATAGACTTAACTGATTATTGTTCAAGTATAGATGTAGAATGGTATGATTTAAGTTTAGAGAGCGGAAGAAATGCAAGAGGGAATATGAGATATAATCCAGTTAATGAAAAATACAAAATTGTTCTACATACTCCTTCTATGACACAAGAACAAGCACAGACTTTTTTTAACGTAATTAAAATTTTAAAAACATATTCAGTTCGATATTTTAATCCATATACTGGTGAATACAGAACAGCAGAATGTTACAGAGGAGATAGAAAAATAACTATGAAATGGGATAGAACAGATGTAGGAATTTTATATGAACCATTAGAAGTATCATTAATAGAGTTATAGGAGGTATGAAATAGGATTAGTGTAAGTAATAATTTTAAGCAATCATGTAAAGATAGTTCAAATCCTCTTAAATATGCAAAGATACATATAATTGAAGATAATATAGATATATTTGATAATGATTATATAGTTGATTTTCAAATTGAAGGTAATTGCTATAAAAACAATACATTTGTTGGAGCAACTGCATGCAAAAAAATAACAGTTAATTTGTTGGCTGAGAGTAATATTAACTTAGAAGGAAAAACAATAGAAGTATATACTGGAATAATGAATAATCAAGAAATAGAATACATCTTATTAGGTAAATTTATTATAGATATTCCAAAAACAGATGAAGTAACACAAAAAACAAGCTTTACAGGTTATGATTATTTGATTAAATTTGATACTCCTTATACGGACAATAACACATATCCTATTTCATTATATAACTTTTTAACAAATTTATGCTCACAAGTAGGATTACAGCTTGAAAATGAAAATATAGTTAATGGAAATTATCAAGTTTTAGGCAATCCATTTACAAATAATGAGAATAGAAGGTTTGTTTTAGAACAAATTTGTCAATTATGTGGTGGGTTTGCTAAAATAACTGCTCAAAACAAGGTGAAGTTAGTAAATCTTGTTGAGAATGAAAAATTAGAGACTTTTGATGGTGACATATATAATTCGTTGTCTAAAAATAAAAAATACGGGAAAATCAATTCTGTGACGTTGAATTTGTCAGATATTGAAGGAGAAAGTACAAATTTAAAAAATCAAACAAGTATATTATATACTTCAAAAAATCAAAATTTATGTTTTGAAAATTGGGAACTAGGACAATATGACATTAACAATGGAAATAAAAGTGTTAGTAATGGAAGAGCAAGATTGACTGAATTATTAGAAATTCCAAAAAATGAATCATTTTATTTTAATGTAAACAATAATAATTACAGATTTGTTATAAGAACATATGATGAAAATAAGAGATTTGTATCAAGTATAGGTGCTATTGCGAATAATACTATTAAAACATTGGAAAACGTTAAATATTTAGGAGTTACAATTTATAATCCAAATGATAATTCTAATACAGAAGGTCAAAATATAATTAATAAAATCCAAAGCGGAGAAATAAAACCATATATTTCAAGAGCTAGTGACAAAAATTTTAATTATATAAAATTTGAAGCTCAAGGGGAAAAGAACATAACAATCTCAGATAATTATTTTTTGATTAATGAAGTAGAGAGACAAAAAACTATAGTTCAATTGTTTAATGTATTAGACGGTATTGAATTTATTCCATACGAAATGCAAGATTATGGATTGCCATATATGGAACTAGGCGACGGAATTGAAATTAAAGATACAGAGGATATTAGTTTTACTAGTTATATATTAGACAGTGTTTTTAAGTATGATGGAGGATATAGCGGAACAACAAAAGCTAGTGCAGAAACCGAAGTCCAAAAAAACTATAGTTCAAATAATACTACTAGACAAACTTTAAGAAAAGTTGAACGTTCAGTTGATAAAATTAATGGACGAATAGAAGATATTATTGAAGAACAAAGCGAATATGAAACAAAACTAACTAGTGTTGAGCAAGATGTAAACGGAATAAAAGAAGAACTAAAAGATATTACAGTTTTCGACAGAGAGGTTGTTGGAGCTGGAGAAATTAAATTGGAAGAAACTTCGGATTTAACTGACACAATCCTAGAAGTAAAAATAGCTGGAACTATGGAATATGTATATCCTTCAAGTACAACATATCCAAATTCAAATTTATATCCAGTAGGACAATATATTACCTTAGTTGTTGATAAGAATGGCAGAGGTAATATAAGTAGTGAAGCACAAAAAAACGAAATTGAATTATTAGAGCCTTTAAGATATTTGAATGAAAATGTTTATGATGAAGTTTATATTATAGAGAACAATATAAAATTAACAAGAAAAGTTGGTTTAGATAATAACGGAGAAAAATATGAGCTAGAAACACCAATTGAAAGCAACCTTGGAGAAATACATCTTAAAAGTTTTAAAAACAACACTTATGTATATGTTTTAGAACCGTTTATGTTAAATTTATATGCACGATATTTAATTGATAATGATTATATTGAGACTTTTGCTACTAAAGTAGAAATGAATACTACTGTTACTGAGACAGCAGAAGGGATAATGACAGAAGTTAGTAAAAAAGTTGGAGAAGATGAATTTTCTTTATTGGTAGCGCAAAATTCAGAAGCAGTAAAATATGCTTGGAATAGAATAAGCGAATATATACAACTAGAAGTTGTAGATGGAAAAGTTTGCTTAGCAATTAGAAATCAAAATAATCAATTATTAATGACAATAGACCAAGAAGGGCAACATTTTTATGACCAAAATAAAAGAATAGTAGAAACCACAGCAATGCCATCAAGTAATTTGCCAACTCTATTTTTCAATGTAGATGGTGATAATGTTGAAAACAATCAAGGAATATATAATACAGCCTTAGGATTTAGTGTGTCAATGACTTCTCAAAGTGACGGCAATAAATACTATTATCCAATGTTTTATTGGGGGAGGGTAAGCACAAATCAAAACCAAGGAGTACATGTAAAAGAAAAGTTAATATTTGACGATGGAGATGAATCTGCTTCACAAAGCCCATTTATAGATAAAGACAGTGGAGGCTTAGTCTTTTTAATAAAAGATGGTTCAAATATAATGGTAAGAACATTAAATGGAAAAACAGTAGCAATAATAGGTCAAGGAAATATAACATTGTTAGATAGCAACCAAAATTCTGTAATAGAATTATATCAAAATACTGGTGGAGGATATACGTTAAACTTCACAAATGGTTCTATTTCAGCACAAACTATATTTGCAGATAATCTTTATTTAAGTAATACAGGGTATTTATCTTTAGGACACGTAGAAGCGGAGAATGTTCCGGATGTATGTAATTGTTCTACTGTAAGTATTGCACAATCGGGCAGTTATCTATATGTGACAACTAAAAATGATGGTTCACAATATTATTTTTCACCAGATTGGACGTCTGATGCAAGATTAAAAAATAACATAGAAACATCTAACAAAAACTCATTAGAGTTAATCAAAGCTATTCCACACTATGCTTTTGACTGGAAAAAGGACGGAAAGCATGAAGATATAGGTTATATAGCTCAGGAATTAGAGAATATAGATAAAAGACTAGTAAATAAATATGAAATAGTAGATGAAAACAATGAAATAGTTGATTATAACTGGACTATTAACGAAAGATATATTATAGCCAACTTAACAAAAGCGGTTCAACAACAACAAGAATTAATCGATTATTTATATGCCGAATTAAAGATAAAAAAAGTTAAAGATAAAAACATAAAAAAAGAAAAGTATATAAAAGATTTCGGAGAAAAAATTGATGTAAATTATATAGAGAAAAAAGAAAAATGCAAATTACAAAAAGTAAAAGAAAAATATATTGATAAATTCAAGGAGGAAAAAAAGGGACAAGATAGAATTTAAAGATTTTCCAGATACAAGCACTCCGATGACTGCTGAAAGACTAAACAAGTTACAAGACAATGTTGAAACTGCAATTGCAATTGGTGGAGTTTCTGGCGATACATTGCCTGTAGGTTCTGTAATCCCATGGAGTTCAAATAATATCCCATCTAATTATCTTTTGTGTGATGGTTCAGCAGTAAGTAGAACAGAGTATGCCTTGTTATTTAGTGTTATTGGTACAACATATGGCAATGGAAATGGAAGTACAACATTTAATTTGCCTAATCTTAAGGGACGTGTGCCAGTAGGGAAAGATGCAGTACAAACCGAATTTGATGTGTTAGGTGAAACGGGCGGAGAAAAAACACATATACTAACAACCTCCGAAATGCCAAGCCATAATCACGTTATGCCAGTAAATGAAAGTGCAAGTGCACAGCCATATGCAAGTGGAGACCCTAGATGGCCGTTTATGAGTGATACAAGTTACACAGCAAACTTAACAAAAAATACTGGGGAAAATCAACCTCATAACAACCTACAGCCGTATATAGTTTTAAACTTTATTATAAAAGCAAAACAGTCAGCAGGTTTAGTAGCAACAGTAGTAGATGGACTAAATAGTACAAGTGAAACAGACGCTTTAAGTGCAAGGCAAGGAAAAAAATTAAAAGAAACAACACCAAGATTAATATATGAAAAAGTAATTACAGAAAATGATACAAACGGATTTACGACAACTGATTTTTCATTTGAATTAGGAAAATCATATAAGATATTTGTTGTAGGTTCTCTTTCTGGCGAGGGAGATAGCATTTATAACTTAAAAATGAATATGAATGATGTTACTCCAACTGGTGCTAGAAATATAATATTTGGAAGTGAAAGAGGGAATATTGTTAATACATTTTCAAGTACAGATTATATAAGAATTGCACGCGGATTAATAGGCTATGGGTTACAGTCAGAAATATTAATTACATATTTTGCTGGTACTAGTGGTTCAGCGTGGGTTAGAGCAATGGGGCATTATAATTGTACTGGTAGTGGAGAAGGAATAAGCACTAACATTGAAACAATGTTAGGTTCATACACAGAAACAATAAATAAATTTACATTTTCTGTTACAGAAGGAAAACAAATTACAGCTGGAACAACTATCAAAATTTTTGAATTACCATAATAGGAGGTGCAATATGCGAAAAGATATACAAATAAATGTTAATAGTGAAACTAATCAAATTGTTGCTAGCAACGACACATTGGGAATAACAAGCGAGAATTTACAAGGAAAGATAATATTTAAGCCACAGCCATTCGTTGATGGTGCATGTCGTTTATATATTGAAGGAAAAGGTTCAATATTAATGGACAAGCAAGAAGATTGTTATACATTAGATATATTGAGTTCGTTACTAGAGGATTCTAGTATTGATATATGTTTTAAAATAACAGAACCCGAAAACGAAAAAGGTATTCCTAAATTTGTTAGTAAAATTATGCACTTCAGA
>AUXO016258486.1_pt1 | contig 10823 bp, 10 predicted proteins | sample 768731 | NCBI WGS metagenome assembly AUXO01 (sample SAMN02715735, study PRJNA202380) | gut metagenome | biome: sheep rumen | host: Ovis aries | place: New Zealand: Palmerston North
GGAAAGTCGTGGAAGGAAGTGCTGGCATCGGAAAAGAATGCTGTATTTGACGAGATGCCTTTTGGCGTGAGCGGTCACTATTATAGGAAATATCCAGAACTGTCATGGACAGGCTTTTCGGAAACGGGACGGTGCTACAGCTCACCAGCTCTGCAAAAGTGCAGGTTTTTTGATACATTCAACACCTATAGCCTTTACTTAAAATCGTATTATTATGATTTGGCCAATCTCTTGCCGTGTTGGAAACGCGTACCAACAGCCCCTATGCGTCAAATCATATATTGTAAGGATGGTATCAAACTCTATGCTGTCGGTTTGTATCGAGGTAAGGGAGTATGCTATGAAGAAATACTTTATGCACATTTCATCAAACGGCCTTTTCAAAGGTTCTGCCAAGAAAAGGAACACTATATCATAGTACCTAATAGCTTCATCCCGGATCGCCCCATCACTCAGAGGTTCCTTTTTTTCACTGTGTTACGCCCAGAACCCTATATAGCATATTGGAAAAAACGCTTTACATTCAAACTTGAACGACTTTTCAAGAAATTATGCCGATAGTGTTCCAGAAGCAGAACATGACACAAATATTTGTAGTTGCTTTCTTGATAGATTGCATCTGCAATATGATGCAGTGGTATCCAAACAACAGCCTAACTCCACCATTTGTGCTAACCATGCCATTGAAGTTTTTAATATGTGGCTGCTGTCTGTGGTATTACATTAAGAGTGGAATCTATCGCAGCTTTTCATATCTATCAGTTTCCATCGTGTTATTGCTGATGCTGATAGGAATGTTTAGAGGACTTTTCGCTGTTGATGGCTATTGGGGCTATAAAGGTTGGGTGAACTGCGTACATAGTGCTTTATCTGTTGTCCTTTTATTTCCTTTGGGAAATCCTGAAATTGCAAGTAAAATCCTGCGAAATTGGAACAAGTACATTGTACCGGTATTCTTTCTTATTGGTATGTGGGTACTGAAATTCGATGCTTACCCCTTTCAAATACCTTTTATATACTACTTTTATGTTTTGCTTTTCACTATCGCCATATCCAATCAGAAGGCCCGCTGGATAATCATATTGGGCGTAATATGCACTTTAATTGCTATTGAGAACCGTTCTGCCATCATTAAGACAGTGGTTGCTATCTCACTGTGCAGCACACTATTCCTGCATCAAGCAATACGGAAAGCCTCTCTCTTCCTCATCCATTTCTTCTGCTATTTGGGCCCTGTCATCCTATTGGTGTTAGGACTGACAGGTACTTTTAACATCTTTCAGGATTTAAAGTCAGACGAGCCTGCGGAGATAGTTAGTTACAATGAAGCTGAAGGCGAACAGAATGAGGAGGCTCCTGATTTGACGGCAGATACACGTACGTTTTTATATGTCGAAGTGATTGCTTCCGCCATCGAGGGCGACTATATGGTCTTCGGAAATTCTATTGGAAGAGGTAATACCAGCACCTTGATATGGACAGATATTGAAGACCTGCAAAGCGAACGATTGATGAACGAAGCCCACATGCTGAACATTTTCACTTGGATGGGAATATTGGGTATTATCTTTTATACCATCATGTATTTGCAATCATCATGCTTAGGATTGTTCTGTTCCAAGAATAGATATGTTCCTCTCATTGCCTGTGCCGTAGCCTTCCATTGGGCTATGACATGGTTAGAGGAATGTCCAAGTTTCAACCCGATGGACTATGCCTTATTCCTACTACTTGGAATCTGTTTCTCACCTAAATTCCGCAGGATGACAGATGCGGAATTCAAAATTTGGTTTCTTTCATGCTTTGCAGATCCGCACAAATTTTCGGCTTTCGATGTCTTAAATATACTGAAAATAAAACTGTTACTCACGAACACGAAAAGATGAAATGAGAAAGTTCAGAATACTACATATTTGCCATAACGGTTCCTGGGTTCAGCCACTACTCAAGGTGTTGGAAACAAGAGTAGATATCATGTGCATATATCCTGGTAAGAAAGAACATACTCAGGAAAAGATGAACGAGGCTATAGCTGATGTCTATCGGGAGCGAATAGAACAGTTTGCGCCAGATATTATCCATATCCACGGTACCGAGAAGAATTTCGGTCAACTACAGCACTACTATCCCGACATTCCAGTTGTTGTATCGATACAAGGCGTACTGACAGGATATATACCATACGCTACTGCACAGTTGACTCAAAAAGACGTGCGTCCTTATTGGACATTGAAGAACATTTTTAATCGTGGAGGGTTGATGCAGCCCTATCGGACATTGGTTCATGGCAGCAAAGCCTTTGAGGAAGACATCCTGCGTTCGTGTCGATATTTTTTCTGCCGGACAGACTGGGATCGTATGTGGGTCAGGAAATACAATCCCAATGCCCAAATCTTCCAAGGAGAGGAATTGTTACGCCCTGCTTTCTATGCAAATTCCGGACAATGGAAAAAAGAAAAAGCGGTCAAACATTCCATCTTTATGCCCTCTGGTTTCAATCCCATCAAAGGCCTCCATCATGCCATCAAGGCACTTTATGAACTCAAAACTACTTACCCAGATGTCACGCTGCGAGTGCCAGGTATCCCTCAGAACATCTATAGCCGTAGAGGGCTTGTCTATCGGATGTGTGGTGAGGAGTACCTTGGATATATACGCCATCTGACGGAAAGCCTACAAATGAAAGACCATATCGTTTTTCTGCCTCGCCTGTCAGCAGAGGAAATGGCTGTAGAAATGCTGCGTGCCAATGTATTCCTGTCTCCTACCAGTATCGACAACAGCCCCAATGCTGTAGGCGAAGCCATGATGTTGGGCTTGCCTATTGTCAGTACACCTGTTGGTGGGGTGCCCAGCTTTGTACATCATGAGGATAATGGCTTGTTGGCAGAGCCTGACGCTCTCGCACCGGCTATCAGTCGCATCTTTGATGATACCACCCTTGCCCACTCTCTTGGAACTAAGGCATATCAGACAGCATTATGCCGACACGATAGGGAACAGACAGCCGAACAATATATGTCTGCTTATCATGATATAGTTCGACTCAACGAAAATAAGTAAACATTTTCCAATTACGAAATCTTATGGTGAAATGATAAACATTATTTATAAAGCCAGTCGCCGTATCATCCGTTCTGTTGGTGTGTTCTTCGATGGGATAAGGACTTCAACCATATTACGTGGTAATGGAGTTCACTATACTACATACCGCACCAGTGGAGTACCATATGTTATGGTGGCGCGAGGAGGAAAGATGTTTATCGGGGAGCATTTTGCCATGAACAATGGCATCAAAGGGAATCCCATTGGCTGCTATGAGCGGTGTACGTTCTTCGTGGACAGAGGATGTACATTAAGAATTGGAGCGGATGTCGGCATCAGTCAGGCTGCTCTTGTTGCTCATGCTGATATCACCATAGGCAATAACGTGAAGATTGGTGGAGGAACTTGTGTCTATACGTCCGACTTTCACTCCCTCAACGTTACTGTAAGGGCGACTAAAGACGATATGGCTCAACGTAAAACCGCCCCGGTGACCATCAAAGACAACGCTTTTATCGGAGCAAAGAGCATTATACTCAAGGGTGTGACTATTGGAGAAAACTCCATTGTTGGTGCGGGTAGCGTAGTAACAAAAAGTGTTCCTGACAATGAGATTTGGGCTGGTAATCCAGCGAAGTTTATACGAAAAGTATGAAATCTATTTCGGTCTTGATGACTGTTCACAATCGGAAGGATAAGACATTGAGCTGTCTTTCCCATTTGCTGGAACAGGAAATCCCTGAAGGATATGTAATGGAGGTATATCTTACGGATGACGGTTGCACAGACGGCACACAAGAAGCGGTTCGTGAGCAGTATCCCAGCGTCCATATCATCCAAGCTGATGGCACACTCTACTGGAACCGCGGCATGTACACCGCATGGAATGTAGCAGCTAAACAGAAAGATTACGACTTCTATCTGTGGCTAAACGACGATACTCGTCTAATGGATGCTTGCATAAAGTCTTTGTTAGAGTCCTCTGAGGAATGCCAGAACAAAGCCATCATCGTGGCTTCTATAAGAAGCGAGAAAGAAAAGAAGATTACTTATGGGGGACATGCATTAAATGGACATGTAGTCCCAAACGGACATTTGCAGGAATGTTGCACAATGAATGGAAATTGTGTCCTCATACCACGTTCTGTTTATCAAGTGTGCGGTAATTTGGATTGGACTTTCCGACATGCCATAGGCGACCTGGATTACGGCTACCGTGCCCGTAAGGCTGGCTTCAAAATATATGCCAGCAGAACGTATTTAGGCTATTGCGAAAAACAGCCCCACCTGCCGGCGTGGGCACGACCGGAAATCCCCTTCCCGAAAAGAATCAGGAATCTGTATTCTCCTCTTGGGTATGCCGAGCCAATCCCTTTTTTCCATTATGAATGTCGTAACTTCGGTTTGTTCACCGCAATAAAACATTTTATAACGATTCATATCAGAGTGCTATGCCCATGGCTATGGAAAAATCATTAATCTATGGTGGAAAACAATGGAGTTTTCAAGTGGACGCCTCCATTGTACAGAATATGCGTGATACCCGTGATAATTTTCTGGTGCAGTACGATGAGCAGTGTCCTACAAAAGATTATTGCGCTATCTATTTCAGTAGTAACGACATCTATTACCCTAATACTGAAGATATTTTTCGAAAGCGTATCGTAGAGCAGGACGTATACGAGTGGTATGGAACAAGGATAAAAAAAGCCTATAAGCATATATTTTTTCGTGATATATATAAGCAGTGGTATCTGAAAGGCATCAACAATAACATTGACACTCCTGAAAAACTTACCAGTTGGCTAAAGGATGAAACAAATGGTTATAAAGTTATTACAATAGGCAGTTCTGCGGGAGGTTATGCGGCCATGCTGTACGGAAGTTTACTGATGGCAGAGCGCATTATCGCTTTTAATCCGCAATTTGAGTTGAACTCTCTGTTCGGACGGAGTGATGAGGCAAAGAACCCTATTCTATACCGTTTAAAGGACACTGCATGGAACAACTACTTTGACCTCATGAAATGGGTGAGTAATAGACCTTGCAATATATATTATTTTTATTCCTCGAAATCTCCGTTGGATACTAAGCAACATCGGCATATAAAAGATATAAAAGGTATTCACCAAATAGGCTTTTCTACATCTCATCATGGCATACCATTTCTTAAGGTAGCATTACCTAAGGTGTTAAATATGACTTCTCAAGAGCTGCACAGACTGGAGTCACAAACGAATAGTCCAATAACCTTCACCATTCAAGTGGTTGGTTTGAAGAGAACTCTTACAGGTTTCTATAAACAATTTGTTGCAGCTAAATTAAGAAGAAAATGAATAAGAACTGTATCAACTTCTTATCTAACGAATACAGACAATGAAATATGCGCCAATAGTGATTTTCGCATTTAACCGTTTGGAATCATTGATGCGGTGTGTCAATTCGTTGCTTGATAACAGCGAGGCTGCAGATTCTGACCTCATCGTTTATGTGGATGGGCCACGAATGAATAAAGAAGGCGAAGCCGGGAAGGTCGAAGCAGTGAGAACGTATGTGAAGACTATCCGTGGCTTCAAATCGTTGACCTATCATTTCTCTGATGTCAATAAAAAGTTAGGGCCTTCAGTTATAGAAGGTGTAACAGAAGTGATAAACCAGTATGGGCGTGCAATCGTGATGGAGGATGACCTTGTTGCCGGAAAAAATATGTTGGCGTTTGTAAACCAAGGGTTGAATCAGTACGAGCATATACCTGATGTCTTTTCTATTTGTGCTTATACCAACAGGATTACTATTCCGAAAGGTTACTCTTACGATGCTTATTTTTGTCCTCGCAGTTCCTCTTGGGGATGGGCAACATGGAAAGACCGGTGGGATAGTGTAGATTGGGAACTGAAAAACTGGGGGGAAGTTAAGCAACAGGCAAAAGCATTTAATAGGTGGGGAGGGTCTGACTGTTTCGGAATGTTGAGGGGATGGCACGAGAAGAAAAATCAGTCTTGGGCTATCCGATTCTGCTATAGCCAGTTTGTTCAAGATAAACTATCGTTGTTCCCTATAATCAGTAAGATTGACAATAGGGGATTTGATGGCAGCGGGACGAACTGCAAGCAATGGAGTAGATTTAAATTTGACTTCGACACGTCTGCGGAAAAGTTTTTCAATTTTCCCGAAAATACGAAGGTGTATACGGAGATGCGAAAAGCCTTCCTTAGCTATCACTCTATACCGATTCGTATATATAGTAGGTTGATGTATATGTATTATGACTTCAAGAATTTTCTTTAAATAGCAATGCAGCTAAAGCCACATATTCTCTTTATCCTCCATCTGCCACCTCCAATACATGGAGCAGCTGTAATGGGCAAATACATTCATGACTCTCAGTTGGTGAATGAGACTTTCGAATGTCGCTACATTAATCTGGCGATGGCCCGTAATATCGACGATGTAGGTGCTTTCAAATTTCATAAGATAGGCACTTTTCTGAAACTGCTTTGCAATATACGCAAGGAAGTTAAGGCATTTCGTCCCAATTTGGTGTATATTACCCCAAACTCCAAAGGAGGGGCTTTTTACAAGGAATCTGTCATCGTCGAGATGCTGAAACGAATGGGGTGTAAGGTGGTGGCACATTTTCATAACAAGGGGGTCAGTGAATGGCAACATCGTTGGTATAATGATATTCTGTATAAAGCATATTTCAACAATATGAAGGTCATCTTGTTGGCAGAAGCACTTTATTCGGATATCAGCAAATATGTGGATTGGAAAGATATTTATCTTTGCCCCAACGGCATACCAGATGTACACCGGGTTGATGCCACTTCTGGACATAAGAACGACATTCCACACATTCTCTTCCTGTCAAACCTGATAGAGTCAAAAGGGATATTGGTGTTACTTGATGCGCTACAAATACTGAAAGATCGGGGGATGTCCTTTGTCTGTGATGTTGTCGGTGACGAATCGGCCGAGATTAATACAGCATGCCTTCATGAAGAAGTGACAAATCGTGGCCTTGATAATTTAGTGGTCTATCATGGCAGCAAATATGGCGATGAGAAGGAATCCTTCTTCCGTAAGACAGACATATTTGCTTTCCCAACCTATCGTGAATGTTTTCCTTTGGTTCTCCTTGAGGCTATCCAACAAGGAGTGCCTTGTGTTACAACAACGGAAGGAGGTATACCGGAAATCATTGAGGATGGGGTAACAGGATTCATTGTACCTAAAAGGCAGCCTGAGCCATTGGCAGATAAGTTGGAACAATTGCTTGCTGACGAGTTTTTGCGCAAACAGATGGGCATTGCTGGAAGACAAAAATATGAACGAGAATTTACATTGCCGGTATTTGAAAATCGTATGGTGGACATTCTCAACGATATGTGTATTAATAAAAACATCTAAAACAGGGAAATTACATAAACATTATGAAAACGAATTGGTCACATCCAAATTTCAGACTGTGGTGCATCTTGGCGATGATACCTATTACGGTGATTATCGTAGTCTATGTCTATATCATAGCACGATAAGTGGTGCAGATAATTTTCTCCCTATTATTATAATCCTCGTAAACGATGAAGTATAAACTTTTGTCATTAGAGTCAGTCTTCTACGCTAATCGCGAAACGAATATAGGTGATTATGTTCAGGCATTGGCTGCATCGCAGTTTCTGCCTTCTGTCGATGGATTTATTGACCGTGAAAAATTGAAGAGCTATGATGGGGAAGAGTGTGGGGTTATTATGAACGGTTGGTTCATGCATCATCCGGACCAGTGGCCGCCGTCTTCCAAAATTCATCCTCTGTTTCTGTCTTTCCATATCAATTCTTTGGCGAAGGACACGTTGCTGTCAGAAAATAGTATCAGATATCTGAAGACTTATGAACCCATAGGATGCCGTGATTACAGCACTGCAGACATGCTGAACGCAAAGGGTGTAAAAGCCTATTTTTCCGGGTGTCTTACCTTGACTTTGGGCTTTAGATTCAAGAGTACAGTGAGAGACGGTAAATATTATTTTGTCGATCCTAGTTTTTATACAAAGTGGACGTTTGCTACCGTATTGCAGAACGCGATCTACTATGTTGCTCATTTCAGCGATATAAACAAGATTACTCGTAAATATCCATCCGAGAAGGGGTTGTTACGTCAAGCAATGATCTTGACCACTTTCTATCGTGAGTATAGCAAGATGTTCAGCCGCTCCATACTGCTCAATGCAGAGTACATTACGCAGCAGTCTTATATATATGATAAATTTACAACGGACAAAGATAGGCTGCAAGAGGCCGAACGGTTGGTTCGATGCTACGCCAGAGCAAAATTGGTCGTTACGTCCAGAATCCATTGTGCTTTGCCATGTCTGGGACTTGAAACGCCAGTGCTCTTTACGATTGACAAGAATCAAAGCATAGCAAGTTCCTGTCGTTTTGGCGGACTGTTGGAACTGTTCAATACGCTCGTGTGGAATGGGCAGTCATTGGAAACTGAATGTACTCTGCCTCCCATTATAGATGACAATCACATTCCTCAAAATCTCCCTTCCTGGAAAAAAATAGCAGAGGAACTCGTAAATACATGTAAGAGACACTTTCAGCGGTAGAATACAAAAAATAATTATGTTAATAGCCAAAGTGCGTAAAATCACCTTCAAAAAAGTGCGCCAAAAGGTGCACAAGAAACTCATTCAGGTACTGGGCAAATGGGCATATCTGTCATATTGGCGATATTTGGTAAAGGGAAAGGTAGAACATGCCGACTTATCGAATATCTATTTAGCAGCACTCCCTAATCCGGGTGCTGGCATTGGACATCAAATAACGAACTGGATTTCAGGTTATTGTTGGGCAAAGCAGCTCGGCCTGAAATTTGCCCACTTGCCATTCTCTACGGCTGCATGGGATGAATTCCTCGGATTCGGTACGGAGGAGACTCAAGTTAGTACACTCAAGAAAAAAGGATGGCACATCCGTCGGATTCCCTATTTCAAGTGGAATGATGCCCAGACAATAGAGTTAACAAGAAATATCATTTCTTCATACAGTGGGAAAAAAATCATCATACTATGCGAACAGGATCAGGGCTATCACAATCTGTATGATGTAATGGGTGATTTGAAGGCGAAATTCTATGCTGCTACAGCACAGCAAAAGGGGCGGCTGAAATATGACAGTGCTCACTTCAACGTTGCTATTCATGTCCGCAGAGGAGACATCATGTCAGATCTCACAAATGAGAATCTTGCCATGCGCTATCTTAGCAATGACTATTATGAGAAAGTTCTTCAACAGGTGGTGGAGCGTTACACCCAGCTGCAGCCTAAACCCGTACATGTCTATTTCTTTTCGCAGGGAAAGCAGAAGGACTACCCTGAATTTTTTTGTTTCGACAATCTTCATTGGTGCTTGGATATGGGAGCGCAGGATTCTTTTCTACATATGGTCTACGCTGACCTACTGATAACGAGTAAGAGTTCGTTCTCCTACAAACCGGCCCTGATGAGCAATGGTATTAAGGTCTGTCCGGAAAAATTCTGGCATACTTATCCCAACACGCCAGACTGGATAATGTGCGACAATAATGGTATTATTCATTGGAAGTGAATTATCCGTTAACTAATAAAAGATTAATTGAGAGTAAAAATGAAAGAACTCAGTCATCTTATTTTGAAGGGCTTAAGGAAAGGCTATAGCAAAATATCTCGTAGGAACAATCAAGTGCGGATATCGGGTTTAAGCACTAATCCCGACGAAGTCTCAGATTTGATTTATCAGCAGTTGATGTGCAACAAACCTTGTATGATAGCACGTTTCGGGGCCACCGAATTGTCTATGTTATGCAATTACATTAGCATCATGAACAGGCATCATTCTGTATTGAATTTCATAAAGGGTGAAGAATCTGAGTGGTGGTGGAATCCTATAAAAATGCAGTCTATGCAAAACTGGTCAGGTTTTTTCCCTCCTGATGAGGAACATCTCTCTAGGTTCTGTGAACTTATGTTGCAGGATGCAAAATATGTAGATGTGTTGGGGCGATGGTTAAAGGACGAAGAGAAAATCATTGATTTGAGTGCTGTCAAGAGCGTCAAACTGCTCTATCTGGAACCTTATCATAGCAGTAGGCCGTGGAGTCGGGCATTGGAAGGGAAACGTGTGTTGGTCGTACATCCATTTGCGAAATTGATAGAGACGCAGTATAAGAATCACCGGGAACATTTATTTGCGAATAAGGATGTTCTTCCCTCTTTCGAATTGACCACAATACCTGCAGTTCAGAGTCTTTGCGGACAAGACAATGGATTCAAGGATTGGTTTGAAGCGCTTCAATGGATGAAGGATGAGATAGACAAACAGGATTATGATATAGCACTCATTGGGTGTGGTGCTTATGGTTTTCATTTGGCCGCCCATGTTAAACGACGTGGCAAGAAAGCGGTTCATCTTGGTGGATCTCTTCAATTGTTATTTGGAATAAAAGGCAAAAGATGGGAGAACCCAAATTACGGTGCTATAAGCTTAGGAGCAACAGGCCGCTATCCGGCCTTGTTTAATGAACACTGGGTGTACCCCGACGAACGTTTTAAACCTGCAAATGCAAACAAGGTGGAGGGCGGCTGTTATTGGGGTCCGACATCAACAAAATAAAAATATGTATGATTATCAATGAGTGAAGTCGCACGCAAGGTTATCAAAAACACAGGATGGCTCTATGCCAAGATGGGCATCACGATGTTCATCTCGTTGTGGGTGACACGACTGATATTGCA